>Ga0209367_1010217_pt1 | contig 12615 bp, 7 predicted proteins | sample WorMetLIZISLAND2_FD_187412 | JGI IMG/M metagenome (GOLD analysis project Ga0209367, IMG submission 187412) | Marine gutless worms symbiont microbial communities from Max Planck institute for Marine Microbiology, Germany - Olavius geniculatus... ... | reverse complement strand
CCCCATTTCCCTTCGCTTTCTTTTCCCCTCCCCGTTCCCTTTTCCTTTCTCTCCCCTTTCCCTTTTTCCTTTTCCCTTCCCCCTTCCGTTAGAAGTAGGACCCATTGAATCCAGTTAGGGGATCTGGGGGATCGCTGTGAGTGTGAGTTCCCCAGCGGCGTCTGGGGTGGAGCCGCAGCCGAAATAAAATTTGGTGCATTTTAGCCGTAAAATATAACATTTGGTGGCAATAATTTTAATAATTTTCCTGATACACGATCTTTTTAATTAGCAGTTAGGCAAGTGTTTACTTATACATAGCCCCTCCCTCTCCCTTGGATCCGCCACTGAGTTTCAGGATCAGTAAAGCTTTTCCATAAATTCGAAAGGGGTCACCCCGAAGGAGGGCGCTAAATAAGAGGGGGTGGGGAAAATTTGCGATATCCAGCCGATACTGCGTTGGCTGAGCAAGACACGTCACTCCGTCTGATGCATACTCTGATGAGTAGGCCCTACGAGTAAAACACTATAGACACTATAGCCGCGAGATGTCTGGTGCCCTTTGGCGACTGATGTTACTGGGCTTTCAAACATACACCGCGGCTGTTGCGAGTTCCCGTTTGCGTTAGCAGGGCTTTTTTTGTTAGTTTACGCAGGCTACTTCCTTGGCTTTCTTGCGTTCGCTGCGTATACGTTACGTGCCTATTGCGTGCTTACGTCGGATGGATGGAAACACATTAAGGCCTACGTCGTGTCTTGAGTCGAGTGACGGTGCACATGTAAATTATTGTGAATGTGAACCAGCGTATGGTTGACGGCGACTTCAGTGCGCGGTGTTGGCGACAGAGTAACGCGCGTGTGTAGCCTAACTGACTGTGTGTAATTTTCTCCATTCTAGACATTCAGCGCAGTAATTAGTTTCATCGACGGCCGGGCATGCTCAATGACTGCAGGGGCCGGGGAGCAAGTGCGTGTGTAGGTTGGCCGGACGGCTGGCTGGCTGGCTGGGTGCATTGCGGCTGTAAGCTAGCGCCGATGGATCGATGCACTCGTGGCGACTGAGTGCATGCCGCAGTTAGGCGGAGCTCTCGTGCAGTCGCCGCAGCCGCCTATAGCCTGCGCTCACGTGGCAAGACGCGCAATTTTTCATCGATCGATCGATCGACGAAAGATAGATAGATACCGTAGCCAACGACGAACGGACGGATGCGAGCGAGCTACTTTACTACATTGAACAGGTGCGTGCGTAGGCCTACTACGCCGCCATCAATGGTCGTTTCAGTCTTCACTGTATAGGCTGCTGAACGCAGAACAAGACAATACGGCAGACGAGACTAGTGATAGTTGACTTGTCAAATGATATCTAAATACGTGGAACGGTTTAACCAGGTGCGCGAATGTGACAGACGACAGACAGACAGACCACGCTGCGGAGAAATTTGTAGGCCTATAGGAATAGCCGGAATTGTTTGCGATGCAAGAAGCGAAGCGATTCTGCCTAAAAATTGCGGGGGGGGATTTCCCCCGTTCCTAGTGCAGGCGGAAGTAATTTAATGAACACGTCCTTGGCACGGCGACTGTCGATCTTCGTGGGCTGGCGCGTGCTGTCACTCACGAGAGACAGACAGAAAGACGGACAGACGACTCGGTCAATGTCGCACTCTGCAGCCTGCACGCATCAAGAACAGCCAGCAAGCAGTGCACGTGTGTGGTAACAGATGTCGCTACTGCATGTTGTGTATGGCCTATGTGACGTGATGATAACTGACTTTCCATCTTCAGTTTTCAATATTGCCTGACGCCAACGCAATTCAAAGCAAGTCGCCCATGCACGTCATATCTATAGCACGCGACGTGCATATTGGCTGATTAAATAATGCAGAAGTTTGCGTGCAATGCTGTAGCTTAATCAGATTCATTCGCGTTTTGCAACAAAATAATAAATTTAGATTAAGCTTAATTTTGTGCACAAATGCAGCTTTATGACCTCCAGCGAAACAAAGCGGCAAAACTGTACAAAAATAATGTGTCAATATATGGAAGTCAAAAGTCAAGGATACGTCAGAATCTCACCAACTTCAGACACGAAATGGCGACGGAACGGTTTCTGTGCAGTGAAAATGCAGCCTGATGCCAACTGCATGCATGCAGGTGTTAACTGTCAAAAAGGCAAAGTTGTTTAAAGCTGTTCAAAGTAACAAATATAGTAGTAATCCTCGGCACTATTTCGAGGTACTTAAGTCGGAGGTCAAGACGCCGAGGACACCATGCCTAACCAATGCCACATTGGTTCAAAACACGTCGAAGACCTTGCTGCCATAGATGTGATAAACGTTTACAACGTTTACAAAAAAATCTTTGTAAACGCGTTTATTATTTTGTCAGCGTTTATCTCAGTAAAAATCACATGAGCGAAACGAAGCAAAGTTATGACAGCGACGAAGATAATTAGTGGACAGGATAACTCAACTTAGTTTTCACGTAGCTATAAGATTAAAGTGAGTGAATTCTGGGCACTTTTGTAAAACGGTTGTCACAGAACTGGAGTAAGACATTCTTTGACAATGAAAAAACTTTCATTGGAATTTGGAATTATCCAAATAATAGGCCTAATATTCAAACTTACGCTCTGTGTACGTTTACTTTTAGTTTACTAACGTTTACAATCTTTTTCCTAATAAACGCGTTTATTAACGTTTATTATAATTTTTTGACGTTTATCACATCTGTGCTTGCTGCAGAGAGTTGACTTTCAAAGCGCTGGTCGAGAAGAGAAGCTGTATACATGAAATGTTATAGGCCTAATATACTCGGTTTAAAAGCAGTATAGATCTAACCCGTTATCGATGTGCAATTTTATGCCGCTATTTTTATCGCTTGAAATAATAACCGCATTATATAGGCTATATATACTCTATAACGGTGCAACTAAACGTAGCTTATACATGTACTTAACGTCTATTTTCATGACATTTTTCAGTCAAGTGTGACATTTATATGTCTTCGAGTAGACCTATAACGTATCAAGCTTGGTATAGTTATACATAATCTACTGTATTTCATGACGTCATTGCTGCATGCAAGACGCAATCTGATTTACGTCATCAGTCAAGGATGTTGAAAGGATGTGAACAGAGCGACTGCAGCAACTGCTGAAGCCCTGCGCGGCTGCTGACGTAAACGCTGTCGAGTGCTTGTCACTCGTTAGAATAAATGCATCCTGTGTAATGACAATACTCGTCTCATATAGATCTATACAAGGTGGCGCATAAAAACAGAACATGTAGCCTAGTACATGCTATAGGTCGAAAAATCGGACAGTTTCGATAACGATCGTAGCCTCGATCATTACAGCGAAGGGTTGAACAGTGTGTTCAATGTTCAACCCTTCGTCAGGAACGTTTGTCATCAATAATTGATGACAAACGTTCCTGAAACTGTCTGCGCGATCTACATGCATGTTCAGCTGTTTTGCGCGCCATCATGTATCTATGGTATTTTGTGTTCTTTCGCCATGACTACCGCTATTAGCATGGCATGCTATTTCTAGACTAAACTTGTCACGAATATAGCCGAGCTAAAGTTACTCACAATTTACCTAAAACTGGCCGCTAATGTTCTTGTAATACGGAGAAAGTGTCGATATATTTTCTTTAAATTCGCTACGGTCCACAGAGCAAAGCGTTTTCTGTCAGAGTTTTATAGAAATACAAGCGGACAGGTCGTACGCTTCCTGTCGGCCAGAGGCGCCTACACCACATAAACCTTGGAGCAAATGCTCCAAGAAAAAATAGGGGAAAAGGCTTTTTTGGTAAATTAGGGGAACGTTAAATAGGCCTATTATAATTCTGCATTTTTGATATATTTCATGTTATATCAAAATGCAGAATTATAATATGCACTTCCCCGCTATTAATTTCCTAAAATCCTTTCCCCCTAATTTATTTCCAACAAAAAAATTATTCCTACAAAGGTTTTGCACGTGTATGCAATATATCAGAAATGCTGAATTATGGCATTTAACTTTCCCCCCTAATTTCCCAAAAAAATCTTAACCCTAAGAAATTTTTTGGAAAATTACGGGAAGAAGTGTACAGGCAACATGCCAGAAATGCAGAAATATAATAATTAACTTCCTCTCCTAACCCTCCTCTAATTTTCCCTAAAAAACTTTTCCCCTAGGAAGATTTTGCATGTATATGCAATATATCAGAAATGCAGAATTATAGTATTCAACTTCCCCCTCCCATTAATTTTCCCAAAACTTCCCCTGGAAAGTTTCTTTGGGAAATTCGGGGGAAAAAGTACAGAATGGGCCAAAAGTGGCACCATTTTTTGTATTCCTCATAACTTCACCAAATATTAACCAATTTTCAAATTTTTTTTACTGTCAGACTTAGGAGACAATTTGCAATAAAACTACACTACCTTGTGAAATGTCAGTGTCTTAAGAATTACAATTAAAAACAAGACTTTTTGTAACAACACGTTTAAAAAAATTAACAACAGAAATAACGCGTTTGTTGTTTCAGTTATTGTCTAAAAATCACATCTTTACAGTTTTCACATCAAATTTTCAATGTGTCCGCCTTGCTGCTGGACGACGCATCGAAGCCGGCGACGCCACTGACCAATGGCGCGATCCACCAAACGCTGCGGCACTTTGCCCCACTCAGCGACAATAGCTTTCTTTAGCTGGTTGACTGTCGTGAATCGTCAACATTGATAGGCCATCTGTTGAAGGGCATCTCAAACAGCATAATCAACTGGATTTAAGTCTGGGTTGTTTGGGGGCCATATGCCAGGCTCGATCAACGTTGATCACGCAACCGGTCAGTGGCGTCGCCCCCTCCACAACTCAAGGTGAGGCGCCGTAGGCGCCGAGAACGAGGCGCCATCGAGTCCACTGGTCGAATCTGAATGAAACATCGTTGTGAGCTTAGATTTCGTTCGCACCGGGCCTTCACACATGCATCGCTGTCGCGCGTTCTCCTTTGCGTTAGCTGGGCTTTTCTTGTTTCTTACGTTCTGACAAATAGAAGTTGCCTTAATAAAAGAACGCGAAAAAGAAATGTGCGTACAATTGCGATATTTTAGCGCTGCAGTGCCGGTGTCATTTAGTTTACGCGTGGATCTATCACTTCGATTATCGTTTATTTATTACGGCTACCTCTGTGTACGCTGCTGCCTTCAGAAGTCCGTCCATATGGCAGGGCGCCATGGCAGCGGCGACGTGTAAGCATGTCGTCGTCATGGAACATCCCACCTTTCCCACCCCCAGCAGGTGCCCCTTCGCGTGACGTCATGACCACGCACGGCGAGGTGGGTGGCAGTGCAGTGGCGCCCCCACGACGCTTGCCGTGGGTAACTATCGATCGCCGCCGCCAACCAACACCCAACAAGCTGCAGCGGCGACTGGGTCTGCACTGCAGCTGTGACGTCAATGGCAACATACGTTTGCGATGTTTGTTGACGATTGTTATCCCGCGTCGATAGCTGGACGAACCAGTGCACGTGTTCCAGTAGCTCCCCGTGTAAAGCACGCGGGAGTCGAGCCGCGAAGTGCATGCCGGGAGGCTGGCATTTTATGGTCGGCCTGCTGCAGCCCCACCACACGGATTGAAGTCGCGTTGGCATAAGCTTTTTACAATTTACACATCTCGCTCGCCTTTACAACCGAAAAACAAAAAAATACGCCTACTGTTGCAAAATTCGTAGTGCCATCGGCCGTCAACAGCTGGAGTTTTTCAACCAACGTCGGCCCATAGGCTAGAGATATCATCAATTATCTGTTTATTTCAAGAACACAAACATTTTAAAATGCATGCACGTATGTTATTGAAACTTACTTAAAACTTACTAAAACAGTCTCTTTTTTGAACTTTGGATCAGAAAAGCAAGAAAAAAATGGCACTTTTGACCATTTAAAAATGACCATTTAAGAACACGGTAATGCACTCACAGGAAATTGTGCAGCGTCAACGAGTACAACGGCTACTACGGTATACAGGGTGGGCCCAAAAATGGCACAGAATTTTATACGCCAATAACTTTATCAAATATTAACCGATTTTTTTTAAAAATTTTTTACTGTCGGAATCAAGAAAAAATTGGTAGTAACACTATCACTAAAGATCTCACCACACGTCAAACGTGTAGCTAAACGCTACTTAGTGAAATATCAGTGTCTTTGAAGCAACAATTGAAAACAAGGCCATGTGTGTAACAACACATTCTAAAAAAATTAACAACAAAACATCCTGTTTATTGCCTCAGTTATTGTCCAACGTAACTGTAACATCTCAGTTTTCACAATGTGTCCACCTTGCTGCTAGACGATGCACTCAAGCCGGCGATGCCACTGACCAATGGCGCGATTAACCAAACGCTGCGACAGGACAAACTGTCGCAGCGTTTGGTTAATCGCGCTCCAGAATTGTCGTGAATTGTCAACATTGATAAACCATTTATGAAAGAGCCTCCCCAAAACAGCATAATTGATGGGATTTAAGTTCGGGCTGTTTGGAAGTCACATGTCAGGCTCAATCAAGGTTGATCATGCAATTGGTCATTGTCAGCACCGGCGACAGTGCGATGTCTGACATTTCACAAGGTAGTGTAACGATACCATGAGATGTGGTGGGATCTTTAGTGTTAATTTACTACAAATTTTCACCTGATTCCGATCGTGAAAGAATTTTGAAAATCGGTTAATATTTGATGAAGTTGTTGGCATATAAAAATTCTGTGCCATTTTGGCCCACCCTGTTCGTCAATCTGCCACTGATAGTGACCTCTGTGTCCCGCGTGTCCCAACGGATCGATCTGACCGGCGCGCCTTTATGTGGCCGGTCAACAGCTTTGGAACCTTACCACGCCAGCTACCAGCACCGACGCGCCGGACTCCTTCAAGCCAGCATTCAAGTCGTTTCTGTTATGAGTGACGTTTTGTTGCGCAGATGACAGCACCTCTGAGAAACAGTTTTGTGGGAGGTGACGGGACTATAACATCAACGTCAACATTACTACACTTCACGCAAAAATGATTGCAAGAAGCCCAGCTGTCGCTAGGATAGCCGGCCGTAGGCCTAGTGGTTGTCAGTGACCTTCAAAATCATCCAAGGTGGATGATTTTCATTTCATCTGAAAGAGCGTATGCCACTTCCTAATTAGTGTAGTGCACTAGATTGCTGATATTTTGCATGCCTATTTTAAGACACAGGGCTAATTATTTGTGTAAAAAGTTTTCCCCTACGACCTAACGCTTCGTCACAATACATTCGTTATAGTCGTCGACAGACAGACAGACGACAACTTGTACCATAAGCTCGACCGTTAGGTAAGTACGGTCGGCTAAAAATCAAACAACTTGGTTTTTTGATTAATGATTCTGCATTCTTGATTTTGTCATTATCAATTGTTTGAATATTGTTTGGTCGTTTACACAAATCTGAATTTAATTTCATATCTTCAAATTTTAATATATGATAGCATTGGGGTGGAATTGCATGATTTTCTCATAATATGTTTATCGATTGTTTGATGCATTCTGTGGCAAAGTTTAACTTTTAGTAATCTTGACTTTGCATGTAACCTTTCTCAACGTGTCTGAGTTTGAATTTTGGAACACCGTATTATGTCTACTCGATGAGATTTAAAAACTACGATTTTTCGATGTCTGTAGAATTTGTTATCTTTTGACCCTACGATTTCCTTTATAGGCCACTGATTTTTTTACGTTCGTCTTCTAACAATCTAACCTCAAAAAATGCAGTGCAATTACAAAAACATTACATAGAGAACGCTTCGCGATGCATATATTTAGTTTTTTTCAAGTCGATTGAAGATGTTAAATAGACGTACACATGTATATCGTCTACGTTTATCATGTCCGACAGTTATGAGATAGGTCTATATTACACAAATTTACGATTTATTAGAATAATCTAGAGTTGGCACTGTTCGAGTTTTCTGTTGCGTATATCTGTAGACTTGTCTTGCGAGAGCACGTGGTGTGCACGTCATGCTGATGGTGAGTGATTGTGCAGTTTTTGATGGCGCAGTCCATGCGTATAATGGTGTTCCGTGCTTAAACCTAATGGTACAATGATACAATCACTCGAGTGTGCAGTGCGTGCTATGATTTCAATGTCAACTACGTTACTGCAGTGCGTTCCCATTGACCTATACAGCGACGCCACTGACAACGTGACGATATAGAACCTAATAATGTTGATTGATCTATACAACTGCACTGTTTGCCATGAACTTTACAAGCCACGTTAGGCCTACACATGGGGCTTGACCTACATGAAGGTCTATATGGCGCGAAACGCCGTGAATGCGAGCGTACCTGAGTAGTGCTTTGTCCATAGACGTCTATTGGAAAAGTTTTCCTCAATGTGTCTTTAGGACTATAGTTCCCTAAATTGTACTGAAGCATCGAATTGCAAGGAAAGTAGTGTTAGCAGGGTTGGCCATGCACTTTGATACCCTGGGTGCTGAAATTAGGCCTACTAGAAATCATTTGGGTATGGTGGCTTGGTAGGTGCTGCAGCTCTTCGGGGTTGGGTAGCATTTCGCCTAATCTCTTCGCCTAATCTCATTTCGCCTATTCTCATTTCGCTTAATCCCATTTCGCCTAATCTTTTCTTTTGATAGGCATAGCAACGACAACGACTTGCTTTGTCATTTTTTTGCCTCTTTGACAAGCTTTATTTTGTCGTTCATCATTTTTGTACCATTTTTTTGGGCCGACCGCTAAGCTGTAAGCTTAAGGTCGACCCTTTGTCGTCGTTGTCGTCTGTCGGACGTAGGGGGTGCGGTCAGCCCCACCTTAGCGACAGCTGAGAATCTTGTTTTCCATGTCATTTGTTCCTGCCATCAGGACAATCATGTATACATGCTGACTTCTGTTAGAATAGCTTGTGTTTAGAAACGAGCTTTGATTTGACAATGCAGCATGTTGACTGCTACTGTTCATTATCATTAACTGATTAAACTATAATACACTGTGTCCACAAAAAAGAGGCCAATAGTTTTTCTAGAGCTATATTTATCATTTTTTTGGCACAAAGCTACTATGCTTTGTTAGAACATCAGCCATATAAAAATCATCCACCACACCTGTTTTGTTTCATTGCTTTACCTTGTGAAGTAACTTTGTCCTTAAATTTCACTTTTTGCCATACAAAAAGTAAGAAAACAATATTTAAATATGAAACTAAATCAAATCTGTGAGTTTATGATATTCATAATTGTTATCATAGTCAAGCATGAGAGTACGGGAAGGTGCATGTATGGTACTGATGGCATGAACAAATGACACGGAAAACAAGATTCTCAGCTGTCACTAAGGTGAGGCCGACCGCACGCCCTACGTCCGACAGATGACAACGACGACAAAGGGTCGACCTTAAGCTTACAGCTTAGCGGTCGGCCCAACAAAAGTACAGAAAAATGATGAACGACAAAACAAAGCTTGTCAAATACGCAAAGAAAAAACGACATATCAAGTCGTTGTTGGTACGCCTATCAAAAGAAAAGATTAGGCAAAATGGGATTAGGCAAAATGAGACGACACCGTTCTGGTGAAAAGAAGTTGATCGCTGTCTCCTCCACGAGAACCATGCGTGCCAGTCACTCTTATAATACAACCTAAGTTTCGGTCCTGCCTATGAGCCGATTAATATGTCCATCGATTCCGGAGTCAAAGTTCATGAAACACATCACTGTGAATATATGTCAGAACAGTTGCGGCCTGCTATACTGGGGCGTCCATAAATGACGTCACGCTCCGAGGAGGTGATGGGAGTTTACACTATTATGACGACATGTGACGTAGCCTATAGGGGAGGGGGTTAAAGGTATTGTGACGTCACACATGTCACATCCGCGGTAAGGCACAATGAACAGCCAAATTCACGTCGCTAACTCGCCGTATGTGGCAGGACGACTAATACTAGAAGCATTTCAGAACATTGTGCTTAATTTCACATGATTTTCTGCATTAAATTGACAGTAGATAATTATAACAAATATAATTTTTTTGCATATCATAATTCAGACACGCTGAAACTCATCTCTGTAGACTGCAGACTACACGACAGGTTCGGGTCTATCAGGTGAGAAGGATGGCGTTTGTGACGTCATATTTGATGGGGAGGGAGTCCAGAGTAGGCCTAGTGTGACGAAATGTGACGAAGCGGGAGGGGGTTAATTTTTCTTTAAAATACGTACGTAGGCCTAGTGCCTAGTGTAATGTTTGTTATGCGACCGTCCTATTAGGCCGCATTACGGGTCTCGCCCGTTCCGTTCGTCTATCACGCGTGCGGGCTTCTAAGTTCTAACTTGAAAAAAAACACAATTATTATTGATGACATATGGTGTTACAGAAGGCAAGAACGATCGTGACAATGAGCACAGGTGTCTCGCAGATGGACTGCAGTAGCACCATTTCAAGTGAATGGCCCCCTAGATAGGCTAGAGGTTGACAAGGAGGCAACAGCATAGCTGGTTGATGCCTTCTGCAGTATCTCAGTGTGTTTCGATGTCGACAAAGAAATGTTCGCGCCAATGACTGACCGACGCGTTGTTACGCGAGTTCGAAAAATCTGCGCAGTGGCTCTAGTTGCTGATCTCGGAGCATTGCAAATAGTCCGGCTGCTGCACGACTGCGCAATACACGACTGCGTAGTACACTCATTCTTGCACATTCATCGGTGCACGCAAACTTAATTGTACACTCAACGTATTAGTAGTACGCCTAACGGGTTCTTTTTGGGGGCCTGTAGGCCTATTTTAATTCTAATTAAATCGTAACGTAAGGTCCATGAGGACATTTTTGTTTTGCTATTTCATTTTTTATTTCCGCGTTGACTAGGCCTATAACCGGCAACCGGATAAATAACCTGTGGTTTATAAATCCGGTTAGTTATCCGGTTGAACGAAAAACGAGGCGCCGAGTCAGAGATTCGATTACATTTGACAGGATGCGGCACCAGAGTCGCACGCGGTAGCGTTTGTGACTTTGTGTCATGCATAAGCCTAATGCAGTAGAATTAGGATTAAATTAGGGTTAGGGTTAGGATTAGAGTTCACATATTTCAAAGAATTATGTGACGATAGATAGACACCCAAACTAGTCTGTAACATTGGTCATGAATTCGAGTGTACTGGAGGCAACCATTACATTTGCCGATTGGCGAAACCCGTGATACCCTAGCTGCTAGGGTTGAGATCGTCAATAGGCTCCCGTACTTGAGGGCGTGTCTCTGCGGCGTAGAGGCGTCCGTCCGTGTGTCTGTCTATCACACCTTGCAGCCTTATGAAACAGTGCATTCTTCAGCTACGATTGAAAAAAAATATGTAAATTGATCATCATTTGAGTGAATTATGAAAGAAAGAAAAAGGGGTCTTTTTAATGAAACACCGTGTACATGACGGAGGCAGTTAGCCTATCTCGTACGAGTGCAGGCGTACGTTCGCATGCAATATGGTTTCGTCATTAGGCCTGCCTCAGTTATAGGCATATAGGCTACTGGCCTAACGACCTTCAGTTACTAGACTCAGACATTTTATGACTGTAAACGTCCTATGCAAGCTTCAGTGATGTTAATTCCTTAGCCTTGGTTACTGGTCAGACAAGACTCGGGGCTAAAACGATGGCTTTGCAGACTCATAAGTCAAAAGCTAACCAATGCCTATTTGATCTATAAAATAATACAATAGGCCTAGACTAAAATCAGAGTAGGCGAATAATTTCTTGACTCCTTTCTAGGGCTGTACGAAAATCACGGTGCAAAAGTGAAAAAATCACGGCATACTTTTAGAAAAGTCGCAAAATTCACGGCGAATTCACGGTGTCAATTTACGGTTAAATATAGCGTTGATAAACGTCTCATTGACAAACATTTTTGTTCTCTGCCTAGTCAACAATCAGTCATGTTCGTCGTTTCACAAAATGACTAACATTAATTGTTTTTAGTAACTTTCAGGAATAGTTTTAGTAACTATATGCATTTATACACACAGCATTGAACGGCTGCAAATGATTATCATAATGATTAACGAGGTCATATTAGGGTCAACTTTCAATGTTTATCTATCGAATTTTACGGATTTTGACACAGAAGTGCAACCCGTGCAAAAATTCACGGCAAATCACGGCAAACGCTAAAATTCACGGCAAGCGTCAAAATTCACGGCTTCCGTGAATTCCGTGAATTCGTGATTTTCGTCTAGCCCTACTCCTTTCGTATTATGATAGTAACTAAAGGCCGATCTCAGACAGGCCGGCGAGCGGCGACGTTTCGGAGTGACATGAATTTAACAGTCCGTGCTGACATCTAGAAAACTTCAGTTATTACCGTTTGGGGTCCGAACGGACCCCAAGTTCTACGCTTAATAACGACCCTATTTCTGTACGTGGTGCAAAACGAATTATATAGTTAGAAACTGCAGTCTATTTTGCATTAAATAATGGTATGCATAAGTAGGTATGTGCACGGTAACACTAATAAATTTGTCATTTATCAAAGTGGTGTTTCTCCATATTTCGCCGTGCAACAGCGGGCATGCAAGGCCAGCAGTCAGTGTGTGGGCGGTCACAGTGCTCGTCGTTTGCCGCCTGTCAAC
>Ga0209367_1010216_pt1 | contig 12615 bp, 3 predicted proteins | sample WorMetLIZISLAND2_FD_187412 | JGI IMG/M metagenome (GOLD analysis project Ga0209367, IMG submission 187412) | Marine gutless worms symbiont microbial communities from Max Planck institute for Marine Microbiology, Germany - Olavius geniculatus... ... | reverse complement strand
TAATCACCAATAGGAAATCGTATACTGGCTTTCGATTGGCGCTGAATTCAGTGACCTTGGATGACCTTGAACGCCAAAATAGGGGTTTTTACGGATTTTTTTCGCGATATGAGGCTGCGCAAGTCTATCATTCACAAGGAGGCGCCACCGTCACCAACGCCACACGCACCTATGGTCGATGTGTATTAGGGTCCCGATTGGCCGAGTCCAAGTGATATGCACTTTTCAAAACTATAACTACTGAACTGGAAATGCTATGGGCTTTCGCGCATCTCGTGAGCTTTGCTCAAATTTCTTGTTTGTATTTATATTTGTGGTGGTGCATTTTTTCGAATATTGCATTGTATTATGCTGTTATTGCTGTCATGTGTTCTTGGGTATTTGCGTTATTGTTAAGAGCGTCATGAATTTTCGAGACATTTGCTGGGGAATTGAGGGACAGTGGTCATACTGCAGCTGTCAGATTTCATATGCAAGCAATTTTTGGTAGCTGTTTTGTACAAAATTTGGACTGTGTATCGCCAGCTTCGGTTATGTAATGTTTGTATTGTGGATATTCATGTAAACTGCTCACTGGCTGATCCAGTCTGTCCTTTTACAGAGTAATGCGTTAAATGTGGGACATGCCTCTCATACGTTGATCGAGCAGACTTTGGCTAAATATGTGTAGAATGTAATGCTAATTAATAGTACCCTGATCAGTTGAAATAAAAACATCGCTTTATATCAATTTCAATAAAAAAAATACTGTTGTGCGAATGGAATGATGACGTCACGAACAACGCTTTGTTTATAGCATATATTGCAGCGTGCGAGAAAGTTAACATGTTATTAGCTGGCCGTAGCATCGATGCAGCGCGCTCAGAGAAGGGAACTAGCTTGCATTCTGGAAGCAAAGTTCGGGATCTGTCGGCGATTGGTGCAACGTAAAGGGCATACCGTCTGCCTACTTTCTATATGACAGCGACTTCTCGAAATGCAAGCAAAGTCCTTTTGCTTGGTACTGTGCTTTGTCGATGCCGCTAGCGTTCAAATTCCGTCGAACGCTACATTGACGCTAATAGTTGTTTGTGACGTCACATTTTCGTCACATTTATCCACGTTAAACTTTATTTTTACAGTATGAAGATAGCCCTGGCAACAGGAAGATTAATACATATTGACAAATTAACATTTGATTAAGCCATTTAGCACTTTATAATAGTTACGTAAACTGATGCGACTTGGACTTTAATCATTGCAGTGAATGTTGGTCAGTGGTCATCTTACACACTGTGTTCAAGTGTTCAGTGTGACACCACTCTTCACTGCATGATCAGAGTGATTGTTTAACAAAACTGTTGGACTGCTCGATTTGCATAAAATAGTGCTGCCAAGGCATTAGTTTTTTTAAAGGCATTAACACATGCGTTAATTCTTTTAATGCATACATCGAGACGGTGACTGGAATGATGACCGACGAACTCGTGGCTGTGTTACAGGATGGTGACAGTAGTGATGGAACAGCAACAAAACTATTTTTAGTTACTTGAATATTATTCAATTGTCAAACAACCAAGCTTAATGAAATATTAGAACTTTTGCTTTGCAGTGTTTAATAAAATTGCGTATGTGCGTTAATTTCTTTAACGCATGTTAATTTTTTGACGCTTTTATTTGACAGCTGTAGCGTAAAGCATGTATGTTCCGCTTTTCATGTGCTGCCCTGTAGCTGTGTGGTCAGCAGTAATTCACTGTTGTCGTGAATGAATGATGCAGTTAATGTCGGGGTTCCTGTAGTTATAATTATGCTGACAGATATGCCTGTCTGTATAACAGAAGCGTCATTTGCCTCTGAAGACCAAGGCACCAGCTCAGCCGGCTATTGAGATGGGGACCCAGAACAACCGTCTTCGCGTCGACTATGACTGGCTGCCGAAACAAGTGTTACAGCAAGAATTCAGTAAGCAAACGCACGGCTCATTACAGTGGCGATTTTAGTAAACCTGGGATTAACCGTGTCACCAGAGGTGAATAGAATCTTGGTAAACATAGTTTAGGGCTACTGATAATCGTGTTGTTAATAAACGAGGTATTGATTTTGCTGCATGATGAGTCTGTCAGACAGTGTCTGTACTGGAGGGAAATGTTGTAAAGAGATGAGAAATGCCGATGGGTTCAAGTAATATTGAAACACATCTGAGACATCCGTGGATTCATCAAAATGATAGTGGCAATCTGTGGCTGCTGATTATTGTTTCGTTAGTGACAATTTGATAGACAAGACACTGCTGCCTTGGTGCGTTGCAGATAAGCCGGTAGCCAACAATCGTTCACCGAAGGCAAAGACGTCGCCGCGTCTCAGAAGCACAAAACGTCGCAGTGGCACCGTCGATGATTAGCCGAGCTCATATGATATACGTCTGTGTATTTGTCTGTCTGCCACTGATATAAAATGATTGACATTTCACACTGGTGCTGGCTGGCTGTCTTTGGTTAATGCGGAAGTAGTTATTCCAAATTGCAGTACTCTTTTTTTCTCCGAAACAGTGGAACTGTAGTTGAAATTGAATCCGTTGTCTTTTTGCTGACTATAACAGTTGATTCAAGCTTTATTATATTTTCCACTTGACTTTTGGTAAACTGTGAATTTGTGTAGTGCATTCCATCGAAAGAAAGCTCCGATGCACTTGTTGAGAGACTTAACGCATTTGTACTTTAGGCTGTTGGATCTATCCAATCTCTATGGGTTTATTGCAAAACTAAATTATTTTCGTGTTTTGTGATTAAAACTTGGTGACTCCTATGTCAGTCATAGTCAGTCATTATCACAATAGCAGCATTGGGCAATCTGTCGACTGTCTGACATGACTGTCATTGTGTGCTGTCTGGTGAACGTTTTTCACTGGTTGAAATTCATCATTTGCAGATGCTATGCAGCTGAGAGGTCAGTGTTAGCATAAGTAGTGACTGTAAAAGAATAATAGCAGCAGTATTGATATATTAATATATTTTTAAACTCCAAAATACACTGGCTCCGAGCTTTTGCCATCTGGCTCTGATAAGCTAGAACTTTAACGTATTTGAACTAAGAAATTGGCATGCAAGAAGTTACTCTTTTTGAGGAGAATGTTTAGATTAATTTTGCTTTTTACACTTTTTATTTGACAGATAAATGGCCAATACCAATATTGCAGCCTTTTAGGATGGCTGCACAGAAAAGGTTAACAATTAACACAGATTTCAAGCTTCTTTCCACGTTTTATTAATGAATGTTAAGGAATAAAGCTGGTGCTGTCATTTTATGCAACTTTCTGATTCTTATGTATGCTTGTGAACAAAATTTTTCTGTTTTTTTTCTCAGTGTGGAAGTTAAATTGCTTTCATGAACCAATGTGATATTAGTAATTGTATTATTACTGTTTGATTACTGATTCGTGTCTTTTATTGAAACTGGGACACAAAATTTATTAAATTAAACTCTCTGAATTATACACGTATATAATTTATCATTGATGTATTACAGTTCTGCCATGGTTAGGGGTGCGTCTGATCCAGATCCAGCTGGATATTGTGAATTTGGCCAGGAACCAACCTGGATTTGAATTTAGGCTTGCATTCATTGATGATCCCTTGTTCCTAATCTGGGCTGATCCAAAGTTCATGGATCTGGCCGGATCCAGGCTTAATCCCATTTAGGTTATGTATCCAAATGATTTCATGACATTGACTGGCAAGTATGTCATCAAGTCACTGACAGCGCATAATCTCCATTGCATAGTTGATAACTTTCATTACAAAGCAACAGTATAAAGAAATCTGTTGCACAAGTAATATTCCGCAAATGCAAACACCTAAGTTAAAACATCATTCAAAAATAAAATAATCAGCAAGCATTTCATTTAAGTCACTGTCAACATAGTCCTTGTTTCATACCGAATTTACTGACGATGACTGCAAGTAAGAAAGCTTGGTGAGCATAGATCCAGTCGGATACAAAGTCGGTGGATTCGGTTCAAATCCAGCTGGATCCAAACAATCTGGACGGGTGCACCGTTAGCTGTGATGACTGTAGTGGCATATTTAAGCGTGGGCCGTGACCTCCTCGGGCCACACAGACAGTCGTGGTTGTTGAATATAGACAGACTGTTGAAATGCTGCAATTTTTTTGGCACAGCAGCAAAATTTTATTTAAAGTGTTCAGAAATGCCATTCTGACTGACTGCTGAAGTTGCACAAAACCGTTTTGGTTAGTGGTTTCTACCCTGGACTCCAGTGAGGGAGCTTACGGTGCCCCCAGAACTCCTAGCTGCTCGAGAGGGCCTTGCTAACCCTTCCCCAGAATTTCTCCTGTCTTGGATCTTTGGTCAATTTTTGGGCCTTGTTGTCGCGCCCTGAAAAATTTCTAGATTCGCCACTGAATCACTTGTAAGTATGCACTATGGCATGACATTTTCGGCGCAGTATACATGTACTTTTAATTATCTGTACATAACTGTAGTCATCGACTAATTGAACTTTCAGTGATGAAGTCAAATTCATGATAAATATTCTGTGTGATACTAAGCACAGTTGCTGATGAACGTGGATGGTGTACTGTCATGTTCGTATGTTCATGCGTCATCTATGTTCAATGTCGTTTGGGGTCATTATTCATTACGTAGGAAATTGTGCATTGAACTACATCTGTGTATATTTGTACATCTGTACGATGTGAATGTGTGATAAGACTGTTATTGCCTGGTTGTGTATATAACATAGAATTACTGTTTTGAGACTCGGTCCATTTGCAGTTTGGATTGCAATATGGTGCAAACTTTGCAATTGCACAGTACTTTTCTCGTGTATACATTACTCGTCATTACTGCTTGCGATTAACTGAACTAATATTACTTGTCTATTGCATTAACTATTATATGTAGCTCTCTAAGTAATGCCATTTACATGTGATGCAACTCTTCAAACATGTACAATTGAATTGTTTCTTGATTGGTAATCAATTAGTTTCTTTATACTAGCCCTGCTAGACTTATTTCGTGCACACGATGCATGATGGGCAAAAAAAAGTGAGCCATCAGAACCTTGTGAGTAGCTGTGACATGACTGTCAAAATGCACAGTACGCATCAAGGTCTCTTGCATGTGCAGAATATTTTATTACATGGCTAGAATCGTTATTTTACGAGGGGCGTTCAAAAACTTTTGCAAGTCGATATGTTAGACTGAAAAACTTTTAATATCTATACACCAATAAAACGTGCATTTCTCTGGAACTCATGTGAGCTTAAAGCGGATATGACGTCATTGTCACTTATGACGTCATAAAGCATTTTATATCAGTCCCTCCAGCCAGGCTTCTACCACAGGCTTGAGTCATTCATTGTTTGGATAGTGAACACCGCAGAAAATTTTTTTGAAATTTAGAAAAAGATAATAGTTACTGTAAGTCAAGTCTCTGCTGTATGTAGGGTGGTCTTATTGTACGAAGCCAGAGTCGCGAACAGCTTGCTGGGTAATTTTAACTTTGGGATTGGGTTGCAGTGCCTGGCACTGCCGGAGTTAGGGGAGATTTTCAGGGCTCGCTGCCGGGTGCCCACACATCAGGTTGTACATTGTACAAATTGTTTAACCTTTAGCAAAAGTGACAGATATCACTAACTGTTAACTTCTTTATAAAATTTTACAGACAACATCAAATCTTGACGTAACATCGAAAAGAGAACAGAAGCGTTCTTATTAATGGCCATTAGCCAGCGCAGATTTCAGCTACTGTGTATACATATTGCTAAGGAATTCATAAACATATTTGTCAGGGCTTCCACAAAATCACATATCCTGTAGTCTTGCGTTCATAAATCCGACTGCAGACTGGAGATTTTTATTGTGCGTATATTTGTGCTGTTTGTGTTAGCACTCTAAATCGTATCTGTTTAACACTTTACGACGTCATAAATTTCAATGACATCACATCCACTTTAAGCTCATACGAGTATGGAAGAAATATAACTTTTACTGGTGTATAAATTTTTAAAAGTTTGTTAGTCTAATATCTAAAATCTGTCTGCTGGGTTGTCATTTGCAGGGGTGTTTACATCGTATAAACCTTGGAATAAATGCTGCATTGTAGAAGTAAAGGGGAGTTTTGTCAGCTGTTGAGGGGGATTTCATATAATTAAGAACCCAAATTGGATTAACTACCATATGTTTCATTAGCCTAGAATATCCCAAAATCAGTGGTGGCTCGGGCTTCACCACAGATGCATCCCCCGCATTCCGTAAACACCCTAGATGAACCAAGGGAAAGAAGGGGGAACGTGAAGAAGGGTAAACCGTGGGAAAAAGAGAATATTGAAATGGAATAGGTGATGGGGAACATTTCTGCTTCACTGGCATAAGAGGGAACAGACACTCCTGGTCGTGTGTTACATGCTTGTAATATTTGCATCTGTCGGAGACATACTGTTAAGTTGACGTCAGTGCAGTGCTGTTGTATTGTGCTGTCTTTGTAGCTGTTTTGTCAGTCAACTTTGATTATCAAGCATGTCCAGACAACCCAGATTCGCAAGCTTCAGCCAGTAACGTGGCACACATTCTTGACAATCTTTCTGTGCTAATTCCTGCTAGCATAGTGCTACTATAGTTTCTACTGCAACGCCTGCTAGCGTGCCCTAACACATGCTGTTATTCATTTCCTCGCTCTGTCACTGTTCTTATGCCATCCAGAATTATTGAGATATTGAATTAGCTATGTGTCACAAGTGTAATATTGTACATTTTGCTACTTGACATGCGTGGCACAGTGGTAATCCATGCCTCAGTCAACAGTCGATTCATAAACTAATGAATGGATTTTAATCTTTTGTACAGGCTGTGATGTAGGTATAAGCTAAGTGTGTTTACATGCAAGATTAAACAGTTGTGGACATGGAGTCTCAGATATAGTAGGCATCTCGCTGTATATAGCCATTGTCCGCTCTGTTGTACATTTACTTACTTACTGTATGTCAGATGCTAGATTCAGTTCTCGTGTGGTGTACATGAATTGTCATTGGTTTAAGTATTACATAATAATAATAATAATTAATAATAATAATCCTCATTGTATTTCTATGATATGAACTGTGTACGATGTATTCAGATGAATTTGAAATATAAGCTTATTCGTCATACAGTTTTGTGCTGATTGTTCATTGAATGACAGTCGCTTCTTTTTCTTGTTTAATCCTTGATCAGTGGAACTCTGTGGAAAATAAACTGATGTTAAATGATTTAGTTATTTGCACACACTCGGTCTACATGCTGTATAAAAAGTTAATGGAATGAAACGTAACATAAACGTTATTAACGAAGTAAAATATTGAGGTCTGTGAAGCTGCTATTGGCTGTTGTATTCAAACTGTTGAGAGGGACCGCCAGAACATTGCATTTCTTGCTGTCGTATATAGATATGTTACGAGTTAGAAATAAGACACAAACATCGATGTCACGGATCACCATTGGCAGTTTAGCCCCCGAAGTCGATTAGCAGTAGAAAATTAAGTCTACAGGACTGAGCATTGAGCTAGCACACCTGTGGGTGAACGATGAACAGTATATATTGTTTTATCAGACCAGGCTAGGCAAACACCGATAAGGCGTCCGAACGAATCTGATGTAGTACCACAGTGATCCATGGGTAATTAGGAATAGACTGCGGCCTGACGAATGTCAGAAACAAAATACTGAGCTTACTGCATGTAGGCGTATAAATTATACTGTCAGACATTCTGCCGCCGGAACATGATGCACTGCAAGTGTTCAACCATTGCAGAGTCGTCTATCGCCAAGAAAATCCAGTTTACTGTCGAGTGTTTGTTTTACTTTAGTAAACAGCCGTTAGTTCAAACACGACGTTAGGAGCGCTGCCCTCTGCTGGAAATCGACTCGCTGCGCCCGTCCGCACCGAAAAATCAGCCAAAATCCAACGTTAACGGTTAAAAATATTTTCAGACAGGCCCAACGGCCGGGGGTCGGCGAGCTCCAAAACTTTAGATTTTTCAGAGAAAATAGAATTGTGATTCCAAGACGGTGTGGAGTCAGCGAAGCAGGTCTCCGACAACCGATCAAACCATGGCAGGCGGTTTGACTTTGAGACCCCGGCCCTACTCACGCAGGTCTCGACGTCGGACGTGGAAAATTCTTCCCGGCAAAAGCGGCATGGTTGCAACGACTGTAAAAAGACAAAACATTTCTTCCCTTCCCCTCCTCCCCCTTGTCCGTCCGTCTGTCTGTCTGTCTGTAGTGGTATGCGCTGTGGTGGTGAGTTAGTAGCGAGCGGTACGTAACATATTTAGCATCCGGCGAGCTGCTGCTGCAGCTGCTGCCAAAGAAACTAATGCGGCAATGAGTATAGCCACAGCACGACGTACAGTCAGCCTGCGAGGATGCTAGCTAGCGGCGCCGCGTGTCGGCAACGCGCTGGCAGGATGCATTGCAGCGAACTGAGTCGAGTTGAAGTTTAGTTGAAAGGGCACTGCTAGCAGCGTGAGCGAGCAGCAACAGTGATAGCGGCGGCCTGGGTGTAGGTATAGGTGAGGTGTTACCAGGAAAGCTTTGATTCCACGCCTGAAGAAGCCGGTCAATCGCTCTGCCACAGCTAGCGTGTTTGATGTGAGTTCGATAGTCTATGGTCGAATGTGATGGCTGCCACTGACGTAACGTACCTGTTCTTTCAGCGAGATGCCGGTGTGACGGGCAGCGGCACGGACAACGGACCGCTGTCGCCCACCATCAAGACGACGCGCGTCATACAGACTTCTCACCAGGCCAACGTCGTCACCGGCACCACCAGGGTAGGCCTACGCCTACGCATATAGGCGCGTACACGCGAAGGAAATGAACTGAACTAAAGCGAAATAAACTGAAACAACGAGACTACAGGGTGCGGCAAAAAAAGTAGCCCCTAAAGTTTTTCGCCGTTTTCTCAGCAACCGTTTGGAATTTTAATTTGAAGTTTTACAGCTTTATTTAGTAAAACCTTCTGCATCTAATTGCCAAGTAAAATATGATTCTATTGAAAAACGGCGAAGTTAGGCTATAGATCTTTTAACATGACCGCCTACCGATTTTTTAGTATTAAAAATGTTCAAGCTACTACGCCAATGCAATAACATTGTTGAAACAACACAGTTAACTAATGATCAGAAGCCAGAATTTCATTGTCACTGTGAATGTTCGAAGTGAATGTCCACCGTCAGCTCCAAGCTCCAACACAAGCCTTCAGTCGCTTACTTTGATAAGACTTTCACAGCCTTGTAGATTGGTCCTTGTGGCAGGTTGTCCCGGATAACCTGAAGCGCTTCCTTGACTTCGGCAATTGTTTTCGGTTTTTTATAGCTTGAAGTAAGCTTCCAACATTGCACCCCACACGCGATAGTTCATTGGGTTTGTATTCGGCAAATTCGGAGGCCACTAAAAATCTGAACAGCAGGCCCGCAGCCAGTACTGTGCATTGCGCGCTATGTGCTGGGAGATGAATCCGGTGGACAGCTGGCGATTGCTTTAAAAGAACGATAATTAATTAAGTGATAATTTATAAACAAAATAAATTACTGTTTATCAAAACGTCACTGTGACGTCATCGGTAATAACGTGATAACCGGTTTTTGGAAATTAAATAGCATTTTTAGCTTGAACATTTTTAATGCTAAAAAATCGGTAGGCGGTCATGCAAAAAAATCTGTAACTTTGTCGTTTTTCAACAGAATCACATTTTACTTGGCAATTATATGTAAAAGGTTTCACTACATAAAACTGTAAAATGTTGCTTTAAAACCCCGAACGGTTGCGAAGAAAATAACGAAAAATTTTAGGAAGCTACTTTTTGCCGCACTCTATACACCGTGTCTCAAAAAAGCATCCCCGACATTTTCGACTGTAACTTGAAAACCAATTATCATATTTTAATAATTTTTGGTACAAATATTTCTGACACAACTTTCCATCAAATAAGCTTTCAGTTTTTTACGTCACCCAATGTATGCTTCTGCACTACCTAGAGAAATCAGATCAAGCGAAATATGTGTTAAAATAAACAGAAAACCTGAAAAACATCTCCAACATTATCAATCGTATCTTGAGCAAGGATTAGCAAATTTTAATAATATTTGGCAGAAATATTTGTGACACAACTGGCTATTAAATAAGTGTTTTAGTTTTCACTTCACTCAATGTTTGCTTTTGCACTACCTGGGGAAATCAGCAAGCATAATGCGTGTTAAAATGAAGGGAAAAACGTCAATAAATTCCATTTATCCTAATTTGTTTGCCCCAACAGCATGCCTATTACAAGGTTTGCAGCAGTGTGTCTACCAGATGAAGTTCAGGAATGTTTGCGAGGCAAGAAGCGACTGGTAGACCCTGGGTTGGTCTGGAGCAGAACATTATCGATACTGCTGTAAATGAATGGAGAAAGCGTCTCCTTGCCTGTGTTCGCACAGTAGGCCAACACTTCAAGCAATTTTACTGCAGACAGTTGAAAAATGGACAACTGAATGAATTGTCAAAGTGTCAGAAATGTAAACAAAATGCGTTTTACGCGTTATGTTAATTAAGCAATCATATGGCATTGGATAAAAAAGTATATTTCACTAGTTGTGTTTTTCCCAGGTAGTGCAAAAACAAACGCTGGGCGAGGTGGGAAAGTGAATGGTCATTTGATGGCAAGTTGTGTCAGGAATATTCCTACCAAATAGTATCAAAATCTGATAATTGGTTATCGAGTAACAGTCGAAAATGTCAGGGATGTTTTTTGGGGACACAGTGTATGTCATTTCGTTTCAGTGCATTTCAGTTGAATTCATTTCGTTCGCTCTGTACCGTGTACGCCACAGTACGCGCCTTTGTGACAACGAGTTTCGATCGACGACGACGGCGGCGCCGAGTGCGATAAAAGTTTATCAGATCAATCAGTTGATCAGTTGATTATGAGTTTCAGCACTTTTAGGCTAGCATATAGCTCTACTTCACGCTGTAGTAGACGGATGTAGTAGACGGGTTACCATTGAATTAAAGTCTGAAAACAATTAGTGTCCTGTAAAATTAGTTACACAGTACCAGACTGTGTGGATTCAGGACCACAATCTGGAATTCTTCGCCATTTTTGGAAATAAGCCTCTGCACGAAGCGATCGTCAGCAGCGTAATCAGAGCAAAGCCTGAACGAACTTTGGTAAAAATTTAACTGGACGGTGGATTCTGGTGCAAAGACCAACCTGCAGAATTTCGGTGGCGACCCGATTTAGCCTCAAGATCCGGAAGATTTCTGAATCCTGATTCTGGATTTAAATCATTACACAATAGCATTACTGTGTGTTCGCCAGATGTCAGTGCCAGTCTCTGCAGAGATTTGTGCTGTCCGATCACTGTTTTCTGTGTCTAGTTATCTGCAGTATAGTTGTGCGTTGTGGTGATGCTGTATATAGGGCGCTCGACTGAGGTCCGGTAGCATGCCGCCGCCGTCAATGCTGCGAGCAGGCAGTCAGCCTCCGGGCGCCCGATCAGGCTCAGCAGCGCCACAAGAGCACCGCGTCATCAGCGCCCCATCTCATCACACGACCATCAGCGGCAGTCCCAAGCACCGCACCATCACCACGACCAGCGTCGTGCGAGGGGTTCGAGGTGACGGGACTAGTGGTGTGGTGAACGTGGGTCCTGCTAGACGACGCGCTTCGATATCGGTGATGCCGTCGTCCGTCAGCGCAGCAACTGCGCGACGAACTACCGGCAGCCAACAGCAACCTATTGTACGTAGCTGCTTACAACGTAGAACTTTATCTCAGTACGATGTGATCATATGATGCATGATTTGCGCTAGAAAAATGGCAGGCAAACGGTTAGTTTTTTTTCAGCACGTGAACTAACAGAGGCGTATTTAAGGAGGGGGGTACGGTGCGATGCCCCCTCTTGGGCCCGACCATAAAAAATTTTTACAGGCGACTTTATCAAAAGGTGCGTTTTTGCCATTTTCCAGCAAAAACTGCAAACCTCAACAATGTTTGATGGTCTTCTTTCATACCGATGCAATATGCAATTAAGATCACCATGGGAGATTGCATCTGATATGACGTGCCGACGTCGCCGAGCGCTTTTGAAAACCAGCTGCAGGCCTATAATATTTCGCGGCGGCCGGGTTTAGTGTCCATGGGTGAGTGACACGGCACTGACATGAAGCCAACAGTAAGGCAGTCGGCGTCTGGCTGGCGCACACCATGGGCGGTGGTTAATTAATATTTCAAAATGTCAGATCTGAGTTCAACCCGAGATGAACCCGCCCACAACTTGCGTGTAGTCTATATAGCAAATGAGATATAAGCCTATCCAAATGAGATATGCCTATTACTGCATGTAACGCGACTATATATGGCAACGCTCGTAAGATGCGTTCCTTTGCCCTGAGACTGTGACACGCCCTATATTCTCAGATAACAAGCTGCAGCGGCGTCGCAGCGATCATGGATACAGTATGCGCGACGTTATCAGAACTCATCAGTACGAGAATCCCAGGAACCAAGCTCCGTATGCCAGTGTCATGATATCATGTCGTTAAGAGACGGAGTGCTCTATTTCACATTTCACTGGAGAGATGGACAGTTTGGACA
>Ga0209367_1010215_pt1 | contig 12619 bp, 5 predicted proteins | sample WorMetLIZISLAND2_FD_187412 | JGI IMG/M metagenome (GOLD analysis project Ga0209367, IMG submission 187412) | Marine gutless worms symbiont microbial communities from Max Planck institute for Marine Microbiology, Germany - Olavius geniculatus... ... | reverse complement strand
TGTAGTAGCAGCCAGAGACAGGAAGGAAGAAAACTCATCAAGGAAGACAGAGAAAGGCTTAGAGAAAGGTGAAGACTGTGGAGGACGATAAATATTGAAAACAGACAGTTTGCTATGAGGTAATTTAGTAAACAACAGTAAAGTCCACCAATGTCCACAGTATTAAAGTATTGCACCAATGAATTCTGGCATATTATGCAACATACCGTTCCACGAGACCATGAGTCCATGACCTTCCTTTTTCTGTGTCCCATCTTCTCTATCACGAACTGTGCGCAGCACTGTTGTAAGGGTGACCAGCCATTTCAATTGGAAACTTCAAAATTTGACCTTAGTATATCCCAAACCCTATAATTTTTCCACATCAAAATTTGCACAGATGATTAATTCCGGTATATCTTCTGCGTGAAAATCCGTTCACGGGGGGCTTCCCCACGAACAGGTGAAATATAACGCTTGCGTGACTTTTTGTACTTTGCCGTCTTCTACACGAATTAAAACGAATAACTGATTTTAACACACGATACGATAGGCCTAGTTGCACATTTCGGACAGCGAAAATTATGGGTCCTCAACATTTCTATTTTTAAAAATAAATTTTCTTGGAATAGGACTTTTTAGACTACAATTTTGCATTCTTACACAAAAATTGTTCGACTAAAAGATTTTCCGACAATTTTCCGACAGTCTAATTTTTCTTGGGGGGAAGGGAACAATGTCGATCCTTCCCTCCTGCCTTCCCCTCTTCGCCAACGACAACAACGACGCAACTGCCCACCCAATAATTTTGGTTTAAAAGTTGCACTGCGGGGGTCCCAATTAAAAACGGAAGGTGCGTTCGCGTGCCTCATCGGTTGTTGCGTCGTCCGTTAGCCTACGTCCGTTGCGTTGCGTGCGATGCGTGCGTTGCGTTGAGTGGAAACCTCGCCTTAGTGAAAAATTGCCGAACGGATACGGATAGGATGCGGTCCACATACGGATATTAAAAAGTGTATCCGCGCAACTCTGAGTAGTACGTCGGCCTCAATAATTCCGCATGACACGCAAGTTGGCGGAAGAAGTGGGTGGAGTTTAGTGCCTCGGTGACACTACGCTGTTGTCGGGCGATTATTTTCTGAATGAGTGGCGTACATTTTTTTTGTGTCGTAAAGGGTAAAACTGTCATCTCTAGTTTAGTTTCGTTGATAACTTACTCGACCGCAGAACGTGAGAAATGGGCAGGAAGAACAACCGACGACGAGCGGCCTCAGTTATGAGCGGTATGACATTAAACGACCTCATTATTCGCATTACGTTGTGCAACTACGGTGGAGGATCTGTAGAATAGAATACAATACAATCATAAATTTGCACTCAAAAACTGACAGACAAACTGTCAGTTTAATCTAGCACATAAACTAAAAAGAACTGAAATGTTTAAAAGAAAATGATATGAGAGATACTGAGAATAGATATACTGCTAAATGTAAAACTGCCAAAATTCGAAAAAAGACTGAAGTAAAGAAAACTAAAATAAGAGAGAAAAACTGAAAAGGGTAAGAGATAAAGAATAATAGTGAAGACTAAAAATCAGAAAAAAACTGAATATAGTAACAGTAAACATAAAAACCGTGACTCACTACCTGATGATGTTGTGTCAGCGTGCAGTTTTAATAGTTTTAATAGACGTTTTGATTCGATTGGGCGTGGTTTTAGTTTGTATTATGACTGTAAATCCGACATGTAGTACCGGAAGTCGATGTGAAAACAGTATTAGTTTAGTTTTATTGATATTTGTGTAAATGTTATCTACTTCGGACGGAAATATAGGCCTCCTGGCCTGCTTCCGGATATTCATTGATGATGATGATGATGATGATGATGTACATTACCAGATAGAAAAAGAAAACTTCATCTGTACATTGGACAAAAATCCTCCGGCAATTAATAGAGACCCGGTGTTTATTTGTATCTTGTACAAATGGCAAAATAGTGGTACACGTCAGTCGGGAAAATCGGTGCTTGTTGTTGTTTTCTTCTGTTGCTCGATCAAAGGGGTGTGGGTAAAATGCGTCTAGCGCAATTAAGGCCAGGATAAACGTTAAGCACAGGATCAGGGATAGATAGGGTAGATAGCTTAGCTTACCGGATAGCTTACTGGACAGGGCCTCTGCGATGCACTGTATTGGCCCCTGGGGTCATTAGACATCAGTCCAGACGTGACCCATCTGCCTTGTGTTTTTCCATTTGTTCAGACTGCTTTTAAAACCGTTGAGGGAAGAAGCCGAGATAGTCTGTTCATCTAGATTATTCCATATATTGATTATCCGTTCGGTGAAGAAGTGTCTATGAAAGTTACTGTTGAAGCGGCTCTTCTTCAACTTCAAGGAATGACCTCTCGTTTTAGAACATGTATCCAGCTCAAAGAAATTCTCAAATTTGACACTTGTCAGTCGGAATGGATTCTCCTATCTTCTAGTTTCCATAGATTGAGTTGGTGTAGTCGTTCGAGGTACAGTAAATGGTTAAGATCGGTAATCATCTTAGTGAATTTATGCTGTATTCTTTCAATCAGTTCCTTGTCTTTTTCTATAATGCGGACTCCACACATCGGTGCAATATTCAACATGTGGTCTGACAATGGACTTGTATAAACGAATCATAACATGCTTTTACACATCATACTGATAAATAGTTGATGGTTATGCTATTTCATCTATTTCTCTCATCGCAGTAGGCCTACAAACTGTTGAAACAAAATGTTTCATAACACAATTCGAGCACTGAGCATAAATTTGTTCAACACTTACCTCGTAAAGTGCTGACATCGGCACGGTCAATGGAGATGGAGTTCATCATGGTAGCTTTCCATATGTCGTTTCTGGTGATTCCGCTTATTCAGTTCTAAAAGCATCATCTGTGAAATGGCTTTTTGTCTGTTAATACACCTGAATGCAATTTAACCACTAGGCTTACGGTTATGGTTAAGTTTAGATATAGGGTTAGGGTTAGCATAGGGAGGCTTCAATCTTGACAGCGATTGCTTGGATCACGACTAAGCTGGGATGCTCAGATGTAATTGAAAGGTCACTATGCAGAATCAAGGCCGCAAGCCAAGTTGAGACCCAAGGGTCGAAAATTGAGGCCATAGGTCGAGCTGAGGCTCGCAGCTCCGATAATTGAGGTCGCAGGCCGAGATTGTATGGGTTAACGTAGGCTAAAGCGTTAATGCCAGCAGACAGCAGCTGGTTTGACGCAACGCAGCAGCTGGTTGTCATTTGCCGCTCTGATTCGCTTAAATAAAGACGTGCGGGGTTCGCACTTCTTTCTTTCTTAGTTTTATGTAATTACATCTCATGGCCCGTTACCTCTAAATAACAGAAAAGGGGGGCACCCCAAAGATCCTTACAAGATCAAGCCTGCAGGCTGAGCTATTGCCTGCAGGGCTGGAAATTTAGGCCGTGGGTCGAGGTGAAGCCACAGGGGGCTGAAAATCAAATGGACATGGAGTGTAGCGACCTGTTTGTTTGTTAACCATTATAATTTGGCAAAGGGTGAATTAGCGGACAGGTTATTTGTAAAGGTTTAGTAAATTTTACAATCTGCACATGTATATTGGACCCGGTGTAAATTCAAAGATTTCAGGTATTTTTTTCTTGCTTGTCATGAACTTATGTACAGGGTGGTCCAAAAAAATGGTGCAGAAGTTTATGGCACCATAATTTTGCAACCATACATCACAGAGTCATGCGGTTTTTAGCAAAATGTTTCGAAAGAAATTTCTTTACATGACTAAAGTCAGTGTTTGAGTACAGCAGTTAAATATTCTTTGTTATTGCCGCTGGCAGTTGAACTATGCAAAAACAGTATTACCCTCTACACTGTGGTCCATAAAAATGTGCCACTTTTATTTTTTCAATAGCTTTGTGAAACATTGGCTGATTTCAATAATTTTTGGCATGTGACAGTAGGAAGAAACTTGACACAAATGTCTATAGTTTTGGCCGCCTCACCTTAATGTTGTTGCTGCACTACCGCGTGAAATGCAGAAGTCACAGTTTGGCCATTGACAACAATGAATTCCTATGTTGGCTCAGAAATTATTAACTGAATAGTGACAAACATGATTGGCTATTATTATTTCTCAAGAAGTCACACGTGTCATTACATCATCTTCATTTCAGCATGTGCTCAAAATGTCTTCCTGCAGCACAAGTGCAAGCGATAGGCATTGACACCATTTGCCAACAGCACGTTCAGTAACTGCACGACTTAAGTGGCCCACTCAATTGTTGATGTATTATTTCAGTTTGTCGACTTACAATTTTAAAATGAAGACGAAGTAACAGATTTTTAATTATTTTGTGGTCTCAGTAATTTTCTGAGCTGCACTAACTTCGCTGAATGTATGAATTCATTGTTGTCAATGGTCAAACTACAACATTTTACAAGGTAGGGGGGGGGTGACAATATTCGGGCTAGGTGGCCAAAACTGTAGACATTTGCGACCAGTTTTTTTAGTGTCGCATGCCAAAAATTATTAAAATCGGCCAATGTTTCACGGAGCTATCGAAGAAGTAAAAGCGGAACATTTTTGTGGATTGCGGTGTCGAGGATAATACTGTTTTTTGCATAGTTCAATTGCCAGCGGCAATAACAAAGAACATTTAACTCCTGTATTCAAACACTGACTTTAGTCACATAAAGAATTTCTTTTGAAACATTTTGCTTAAAACCGCATGACTCTATGATGTACGGCTGCAAACTTATGGTATTAGAAACTTTGTGCCAGTTTTTGGATCAGCGAAGTTACTGTACGCCGGGCCCGGTTAATACTGCGATGGGTGACTGCCTGTGGGCAGGTAAACCATCTCGGGATGTAACTAACCGCCTAGGTCAACTCAGCCTTCCATCCCTCCGGGGTAGATAAATCGAGTACCGGCCTATCTGGCTGGGGTTAAGGCGGGGCGCGTTCACCTCTGTCGGGTGGCAGGTAACACTGTGTGATCCCATATGACAAGTGACGCTCCGTAGCTTTGAGATGGGTTCGCTCATTAGGAGCTATATGCGACCTTTACCTTTACCCTGTATGTCTGTATGTTTGTAGCCGTGAGTCTGATGCCAGCGTCTGATCGGCCTGCCAGTACAGGAGACGTAAATGCATCGGAATCGCCGTCCATCTCTCGTTGTCATTCATACGATCTTCGTGCAAAGTCCTTATCTGTTCCTGCTCTAAAGCACAGCAGTCGGGCATCTAACATGTCTAGCGTTGTGGAGTCGCCATCATTACCGTTTATTCCCTCAAAACGCCGACGGCTTTCGTCATACAGTTCTGCAGCATCTCAGTCTGGTAAATTTTGGACTACTTGCAACATCGAAGAACTCGCACATCCAGAACAGCAAAAATCACAAAAGGCAATATCACCTTTTGTGATTTTTGCTGTTTTCGATGTGCGAGTTCTTCAGTGTTGCTGTTAACAAGTGTATAACGGTGTGATTTAAGTTTCACCTTTTATTAGTCCGCCCGAAAACGATAGTTTTCGGAAGGACTTATGTTTTACTGCAGATGTTTTTTTTTATTATTCAACGCGAGATCTCCGAGATGCGTGGGCCGACCGGTGTGAAATTTTGCACGATGGTCAGTACTAGGCCGAATTTTATAATGCCGGTCCAAAATTTCCCCCAAAAAATTTCAGGGGCAAAAAACCTGCAAAATTTGGCCCCATTTCGGACGACTTCGAAGTTCGGCGGCGAATATCTCCGAAACGGATGAAGATATTCAAAATCGGATAGTCATTCCGTCTATGGCGATTCGTCCTGCGTTCGGCGAAACAAGTACAGCGAAGTTTGGTCCAGTGACCTTGGAGATTTAGATGTGAAATAGTACCCCCCCTAAAGCGCATTATTCGGAAGACCATATTTCGGCCCCTAGGAGGTGCTGCGCCCCCAAATTTTTACACGCGCTAGAGAATCACCAAGTCTTACTAGCGCAACCCCCACCGGGGACGGGGGCCCCCTTTACAACTTTTTTCAAAGGGGGGTCAAAAATTGGCTTAAAATGTAGCGTATTAGATGAAGGATCTTTGGAGCCAAAGGGAGTAGCTTCATGAGACTGCCACATGACGTGCTGCTAGATGGGGGTGATAACGCGGGTACAACTTTTAGGGGGCATCGCCCCCTTAAAATTTGGGAGTGCATAAAACGCGCAAAATTTAGTACGTTTAACGATAACTTTCGACTGTGAGCACAAATATCTCTGAAACCGATGAAGATAGCCACAAAATCTAAATGGCGTTGACGAGCAGGATCTTTTGGGCGTTGACCAAAAAAAATTTTGTAAAATTCCGTCCACTACTAACAAAGTTATAGGCGCTCATGTTGACCTACCCTAAGTCGACAATGCACGTTCGGCATTTGCCAATGCATTTGAGTTCGGGCCACGTGACTTTGATGCCGGGGAAATCCCCCCCGCTAATATCCCCCCAGTCGGACTTAGAGTGCCCGGCGGACTCACGTTGGGCTTTGCCTCAAATTTCTAGTTTTCGTTTCATTTTTGGTATCGTTTTTACTGTCTATTTTATTTGTCTATTTGTCCTCTGGCTATACTTATCGAGTGGACAGGAAAACCATCTCGGTGTATAACCAGCTGTTAAGGTCAACTGAGTCTTCCATCTCTTCAGGATCACAGGTAAGTAAGTAAGTAAGTAAGTAAGTAAATGATTTATAAAGCGCCAAAGTCTCAAAAAGAATCAGGGCGCATAAATCAAGCACCAGCCTGTCAGTCTTGCCGGGGATAAGACAAGAGAGTGTTCACCTGTGTTGATTCCATATGGCAGATGATGCTCTGTAGCTTTGTGGTGGTGGGTTTTCCAGAAGGAGCTATACACAACCTAACTTTTCTTAACGTTGATATTCAATGATTGTATTATGATTGCAGGTCGTGTGTCATCGTTGTTGGGTGGTATAGAATGCGAGAACTATCTGCAGACAGCTTTACCAGATGAAATAGTTCTTACCATCATTTCATATCTGCTTGAGTTTGACATCTGCCGCGTTGCACAAGTTTGCCGACGATTCAACACCATCGCCAACGACCCTGAAATATGGTTTGTTTGTGTATTGTCTTTGTCCACCATATGGTAGCAATATAACCGATGCTCATGTTTGGTTGGTGGCATGGCGTAGTTGGTAACGCGTCTCGGATGAGACGAAGTTACTCTATGCCGTGCCTGGTTAGTACTTAGATGGGTGACCGTCTACAGTACGAAGCCAGCCAACTAGGTCGACTCAGTTTTCTACCCTCCGTAGGATGGTAAAATGAGTACTGGCGGTGGTCAAGGCCATCGCTAGGTAAGAAACAGCGAGTTCTGCGCAACAGTAGGCCCTGTGGCCAGGACTGCAAGTATACCGATCCAGACGGTTAACCAGGCCGATTTGGGCTGTATGCTAGCTTAATTGGGCTCCACCCTCGCCGGCTCAAAGTGCCGTCAAGGGGATGAGCTCCCTCGCAATGGACCTAGCTGTCTATGCGGAATCTTCTTTCTTCTTCTTCTTCTTCATGTTTCAAATGGTCTCTCGCAATGTTATTTCAGTTGTGATTTTTCAGTTACAGTTGTGTTGAATTTTTAATAAAACTGAAGAAATTGCATAATAGCAAATTTTTGACTTTTTACAGAAACAACCCAATTTGCAGTACAAGCAGTATTCATATTCAAGTACTTTGTCTCTTCTTTCCATTGCTTCCCGTTTATGTTTATTATGGGGCCGTCCTTCCCAGAAGGAGGCCCTATCATGTGTTGATCCTGTCCGTCTGTCTGTCTGTCTGTCCCGTGCCTCCACCTAGAGGGAAAACGAAAAGGCCTACGAATACCAAACTTGGTAGGAAGGGTCCCTGGGACATGAGCACCCCGTGGACCAATTTCAAAGTCAAAGGGTCAAAGGTCAAGGTCACGGCGGCTATCATCCATTTATCTCAACCGTACAGCTTTTGGCTAGTTTCACAGAAGGCCCAGTAAAACATAATCATTCACCAGATGGTGCCAGATGCGTAGGTCCTAAGCTTATAGTGTCTTACTTGTACTCACCAGATGGCGCCACTATCTATTCAACTGCAAGGATGGCCCAATAGCAGGCGGCCCCTCAACGGCCACACCCTCTTGTTTATTATTTATTGTGTTATTCAGGAGGCGGTTGTATCAGAGTGTTTATGAGTACGACCTGCCACTGGTCGTCGCTGATGTGGAACCCATGTCTTATCGGTTTATCAAACCAGAAGAATCTTCATTTACAAACTGCTGGAAAGAAAGCTTTAAACTACTGGTAAGCGGTGTTGTCGGAGGTTTGTTATAAAGTATAAAACTAACTTTAATACAACTTTGTGCACCTAATGCGTAGGTTTACCTTTACCTTTACCTGCGGGGAGGGTGACCATAAGAGCGGCCACGCAGCGCTGAGGCCACTTCGTGGGCCCAGTGCGCAACCCCGACAGACCTCAAGGTCGACAGAACCTCTTAGAAGCTTTCGCAAACTTTAAGAGGAGAAACCAATGGATATCGCTCAAGGTGTCTAACGAAAGAGTATAGTCTCCAAGGATATTCTTATGGAGAAGCATTAAAGCACTGCACTGGGCAATGAATGCACAGGTTTTATTTAGCTAAAAACATCGTATGCCTTTTCGTAGACAGACAGAAGTCTGACACATACTACTGACTAAAAGTTTGCAAAACTTACCAATCTCTATCATAACGTTCTCCCTCACTCCAATCAAAATGCTCTGAAAGCAACGTCAGTCATTCTTACCACAGTACATCATTAATTCAAATGATTAGAACATTTCCCCACACTCATAAAATCATACAGTCCAGGCAACATTGACAAATAGTCCCTCAGTATGTCATAAGTTCAAATGTTCAAGTGTCAATGTCAAATGTGAATTTATATAGCGCATTGTCGTCAAAACCTCTAATGCACTGAACACACTAGTACTGTGAAAACAAAAACGTTTTTAGCGACTGTCTGAAAATGTTTCCAGAACATTCCGGATCACGTAGGTCGTCAGGCAGTGAGTTCCAGACGGTTGGTCTGGCAACAGTGAACGCCCGACGGCCGTAGGTGCTGAGCCGATGACGTGGCACGGAAAGTTGGTGACTGCTGGCCAAACGCAGACGCTGTCGGAAGACGACATCGGAGACTGGCGAGCAGTGGTCCAAAGTGGTTTAATAGTGCGTCCAGAACATCTCAATTGCTAAGCTACGATCATGTTCATGAACCTTATGAAGATCAATGGTGTTCTCCAGACAACCGTCGTCTGTTCCTGTATGCATAGTAGTGGCTTTTCCACTAGACTTGCCGGCTTTGACTACAGTCCCTTCTGCTGGAGCTAGGTGTCACGTAGAAACAGTGGTTTCACAAGCGTTGAAATATCGGACGTGAGCATAATTGGGATTCGCTTGAAGCAATTCCACTTCATCAACAAGTGGCTCAGTTTTGCTATGACGTACATGTCTTCTCAATAACACCGTTCTCTGTTCACGCAGCCAAGATGGCATTCAGTAGCCAGAGGAAGAATGACGAGTTGGTGGCGTGGCATAGTTGGTAGCGCGTTTCGGCTGAAACAAAGTTACTCTACGCCGAGCCTGGTTAGTACTGTGATGGGTGACTGCCTGCGGGCAGGTAAACCATCTCGGTGCGAAACCTGCCAGCTAGGTCGACTCAGCCTTCTACCCTCCGTGGGATGGTAAAATGAGTAGTAACTCATTCACATGAGTTACGGAAGGTGGGGACCTTGGTACAGCTGACTGGGGTTGCCTAGCCGGCCGCTGCGCCAGCCTGTGTCTGCAGGCTGCACACGGTGGCCGTGCAGCGGGCGGCTCTGGTTAGTGACGAAAGCGCATTAGAGGCGTGCACGTGCTCGTGATGATGCGCTATACAAATTGACAACCTTTACCTTTTACCTTTCAAACCGAACATCCTTTTGTGTGGTGTTGTGTGGTGTGCTGTCGACAAGAGTGAGTGAACAGAGTGTACCGCATCAGGTAGCACTTCTTGCCAGCATTTTGCAGGAAGCCCACGTGACTTCAATGCCATAGTAACAGCCTTCCATATAGTTTCGTTGTACCTCTCAGCTTGGCCGTTGCCTTGGTGATTGTAGCTGGTTTCTAATCAGCTTGTGTGAGAGTCCAGGTCTCGGAGCCTTAGAGTAGTATGGATAACATGCACGTGGAGTATATTCTGAGTTTCGTGGCCATACTGAGCTTACCCCGACTCCAGATACAGTTGAGTCTTTTCATTGCACTAGCTGCAAGTCCAATGCACCGAATGTATTCTAGTCCGGAGTTGCTGGAACTCGACTGTATGCTGCCCAAGTATGTGAACTTTTCTACTGAATCAACAGTGTTATTATACACTATTATTGGCGATGGCGTCAATTCCGAACCAAGATTCTGTAGCTTTGACTTTGTCAAGGAGACCCGAAGACCAAACTTGGAAGCTTCTTCGTCCATTGCTGCGAGAGCGGTGCAGAAGCTTTCCTCCTTGTCAACAAGCAGAGCGACGTCGTCAGCATAGTCAATGTCCATGAAAGTGAGCTGGCCAACTTGGATGCCGACTTTACGACTGACGCGATCCATAATATAGTCCATCGCTCGGCAAAACAGGGCGGGAGCCAAGACACATCCTCACATTGGAGGTCCTTGTGAATGGCTCGGAGAGGCGGCCTGCTAGGCGCACTCTGGCGGACGTCGCAGTGTGCAGGTTGATGATCAGGTTCACGAGTATCGAGGATGGCCTTCCAGAGCACGTTCCTGTCTACGGAATCAAACGCCACTTTCAAATCCACAAATTTAACATGCAGTGGCTGTTAGAACTCTGTGGATTCCGCCAACAAACGCAATGCCAAGATTGCATCCAGTGTGGAACGACAACGGGTAAACGGATTGGTGATGCCGACGATGCTTCTGAAGCAGGGGGTCAAGTCTGGCGAGGAGGACATTTGCAAATACTTTGCCTGGGACTGACAGAAGAGTGATTGGTCTGTAACACTCGGACCGTGATCCTTTTCCCTTGTATAGTGACAGCGCAGTACCTTCCTTCCACTCTGCCGGCACCTTCCCTAACTTCCAGACGATGCAGAATAGATGATGTAAAGCTCTGCTGACCAGATCGATGGCACATTTTGACAACTTAGGTGGAATGTCGTCAGCCCCTGCGGCACGGCCGTTCCTCAGTCCCCATACAACGCGCTGGACTTCATCTAGACTGGGAGCGTCATCTGGGATGCTAGCATCTAGCAAAGATTAAAGGTTAAAGTTCGCATATAGCTCCTAATGAGCGAACCCATCTCAGAGCTACGGAGCGTCACTTGTCATATGGGATCACACAGTGTTACCTGCCACCCGACAGAGGTGAACGCGCCCCGCCTTAACCCCAGCCAGATAGGCCGGTACTCGATTTACCTACCCCGGAGGAATGGAAGGCTGAGTTGACCTAAGCGGTTGGTTACATCCCGAGATGGTTTACCTGCCTACAGGCAGTCACCCATCGCAGTAATTACCGGGCCCGGCGTACAGTAACTTCGCTGATCGGATCAGACGCGTTACCACTACACCACGCCTACCGCCTATAGCAGTGTGGTATTCGCAGCATCATCGAGCTCCCGACATGGTGGACTGCGAGGGTGGTTCAAAGCGTTTTCGTAGGGTTCTGCCCAACGTCTCATGGTGTCTTCGTCTGACTTGCAGGGAACACCCAGTGAGTCATTGATCGGTGAACCACTGTGTTGGGCCTGCGTGTTGCCTCCCAAGTTTCTGATCGCTCGTTATGCTGCGCGGAGATCATTCCGTACCATTCTGGCTTTTGCTTTACCAGCTATACGGTTATAGAACTGCTGTCCATCGTTCTTTGCCGTCTTGTCGAATAACCTTCTCAGACGGTTGTGTTCCGTGCCGTTAGCTTCCTTTGCACAATGTCAAATTTACAGCATCTGTGATGCTTAACTTACAGGTATCAAAAGAATGCGTAAATTAATAATGGAAGTGACTTGAAATAGTACAGTATACCAGCTAATTTTAAGTGCTAGAGTGTTGAGTCACTATTGATGTATGTCTGCACAGTTCTGTGCAATATACATTCATGCTGGTTAACAATTGACATAAATAACTACAGTTTTACCCACCTCAGCTTAATAGCGCTGCTATACTACTTTGTGAAATGAATTCCGGGTATCAAGCTAAAGCTGTATATATAATGTTTATTTCTGTAGTACCGGTCGATACATGTTCGTGCTGGTTACCGGGCGGAGCAACAGAAAAATCCTCAGAGATTCACTGGTCGTAGCATCCAGGTAAATTCACTGTCTGTCTATTGCAGCTGTCGTTAAACAGCGCATTATCGTCGGGTCATGTCACTGTGTGATAGGATGGACACAAAAGGTCACTAATGAAGAATTGTACAGAAAGATTCAATTGGCAGAAACCCTACTGCAGAAAGTGATACAGAGAAAGTTGCGCCTCTTCGGCCATATCTGCAGAAGGGACGACAGCAGAAAGATAAAGACCCTGGTGTTCAGAATGATGGATGGTTCAAACAAAAGAGGACGGCCTCACCGAGAATGGTCAGATGACATTGAGCAGTGGTGTGGGGC
>Ga0209367_1010214_pt1 | contig 12619 bp, 8 predicted proteins | sample WorMetLIZISLAND2_FD_187412 | JGI IMG/M metagenome (GOLD analysis project Ga0209367, IMG submission 187412) | Marine gutless worms symbiont microbial communities from Max Planck institute for Marine Microbiology, Germany - Olavius geniculatus... ... | reverse complement strand
GTTAGGGGGCTTGGGGGAGTGCTGTAAGCTCCCCCAGCGGGGTTTGGGGCGGAGCCCCAGCCGAAATCGAATTTGGTGCATTTTCAGCCTTAAAATGTGACATCTCGTGGCAACAATTTGAATCACTTTCCTGAGAATCAGTTGACCAAATTTCATGCAGTTTACGCAGTAAATGTATATAACAGTCATTAACAAACCAATAAATCTAACTCTTCTCCACTCTAACAACCATGCATGTTCTATAACACACTTGAACTGACAAAAATTATACTCAACTGATGAGTCCGACTGCTAGGATTATGCATGTAGGCCTAAATGATTTTTTACTAGCCTACGTATATATAAGTATATTATGCTTAGTTTACGTGTTGCCATTTAAAATCTATTAATCAACCAAAGTCTTTTGCAAGCACACATGTCCTATGTGTCATCAGAAAACTAATGTAACTGAGCAAAAAAGAACACAAAATGCAGTAATGTGAAAACCATCATAGTAATCAGATCATAATGTTGTTTAAAATCTACTTCAAACTGCTGTTTCACGTTTAATCAAAGGTACAATTTACAGAAAAAACTGAAATCATAAATCCTTGGGGGGGTTCGTAGACCCCCCCCTAAATGACGCCCCTGCTCGAAACAAGACCAAATTTTACTGAACTTCCAAGAAACTGCTCTTTTCATCTGCATTTCCGATTTTGAGGCATGGACATGTCTTCAGGCATGCTGAGTTAGGCCCTGAGCAGTGAGGTGGGGTCTAGGAACGGCCCCTTCCCAGAAAATGTTTTGATTTTAGCATCACTGAATTGAAAACCAACACGAAGTAAGTAAAATTTTGCAAAACTAAGTAAGTAAACCTCAAAAAGTTATTACACCAAACAAGCTGACATTTCAGTGGTGACAAAATTCTTCCTTAATTGTGTAAAGCAGAATGAAAAGGAGTGGCGCGCAGCGACTCTCAAGCTGTCCAACGACATCTAGCCCCACAACTTACTCCACTGAGGGGGATCAAATGCATCCCACCCAGGGACGTCTGACTCATCTCCAGTGGGGGGGATCCCAAAGTCCAGTGACCAGGACACGTCCCCCCGTCAAATACCACCCTGCTTGTATTAAAGTTTTATGATATGCTGAGTTGGAGCAAATGTTGTTTACTGTTAGTTCTATAAGAAGCATAAATGCTGTTCCTGCATCTCTTAACAGCAATATTTTATCTAATGAATTGCACAAGTTTCCCAAACAAACATGCACACCAGTGGCGTAACTGCTGACACCACAGACCCCAAAATGCGGGGGACCCATGAATCTGGGGGGGCAAAATATGGTGTTTATTTTTTCGCAGAGCAAAAACACAAACTTTGACGTCACTAGATGCAGTTTCTGGGGTGCCAGAATACGTTTTTGGCCGGGGCTCCGCCTTGGACCCTGCTGGGGGAGCTCACAGTGCTCACCCAGACCTCCTAGCTGCACTGAGGGCGCCTACTTGTAAGGAATGGAAACGTAGAGAGCAAAAGAAAAGGACAGAAGGAAAAGGGGGAAGACTGGATGTGAGGTGAGGGCAGGAGAAAAAGGAGAGGGGGGCCCTGAATGATTTTCTTGCAGAGGGCCCAAAATTTGAAGTTACACCACTGATGCACACCTATAGTTCCCCGTGACAGCTGCAGTGTCTAATAAGAAAACAAGAGTGAGGTTACAATGTTTCATTCACAGACAGGAGATCAACCCAGCAAAGTTTCCACAGCAACTGTACATGATGCTGTTCAAATATACACTATGAGCTCAGTGAAGCAGCCACTGAAACATAGGAGATGCAGAGCCATAGAGTTCTGGAAATACAGTAGACTATGATAAACAACTATACTGACATCATGTACAGCCGTATTCAACAGAGAAAAGATCGGCTTGCTTGTGTTTACAGCAAAACTGTTAATCAGGGCAACCACAAGTGCAATAAATTAAAAAAACTGAAGATAGTCGCCATCAATTCTATTTACCGTAAATTTTTCACTAGTGACATCATAGCAGGGGGCATTTTCAAATTTTGGGCTGTTGGAAAAATGTCCGAAAATTTGTGTCTTATAATGCAAAATTTGGCACTGAAGAACCAACCCCAATTTTGGGGAAATTCAGGGGCAGAATTGAAATTTTGAGCACCGATAAACACCTCTGTTGGAAATTTGCAACTTCCTACCCCAATTACTTTTTTAACCCATGACAGTGCAATGCAGCCTTACAAAACTTGCAGAGGAGTGGTATTTTGTTGTAGGCGTAAACATGTAAAACCAATTGAGTTGTTTTAGCTGGTTTTATTTGGTTTTATCATACACGTGTGAGCACCCTCAACATGGAATGAAATTAACGCAGCAAGCTGAATATTGCAAGTATGTTGTAAAATGAGGCAAATATGGAACTTGGAAGTGTAAAAAACGCCATTACTCGCAGAGGAAGAACCAAAAATCATGCAGTCATCATAAACAGAATGAACATATGATGCAGCAGACAAGAAGCACATCGTTCAAGGCATATTGCTCAGGGCTCCCACACTTTTACCGACAAAAAAAACTGACTTTCCAGGACTGACAAAACGTTTTTCCTGGACCTTCTCTATACCAGTAATGATAAACACGCTTGCCTGAGTGCTCTATAAACAAATGTTTCAAAATTTATCTGATCATTGTATTTCAGTAAGTATGCGCTATGCTAGTGCTATACTTTGTTTACTTTGAAACCCACAGTAAATTCATCAACTATCCAGCACTTTTATTTCCCAGGACTTTTCAGGGCTTGGAAAATCAAGGAAAAAACTGAAGACTTCTTAGGAGGCGTGGAAACCCTGATTGCTGGAAACAGGAGAAAAGCGAAAACCAAGAAGTGCACAGCTTGAAAATATTTAGACACAAACCAAGTTTTGTGGCAGGTCACCTGTTGATGGTTAAAAAGACAGAAATAAAGATGTCGGGCTGGTTCATTTCTGTCATGTTGTGCATGCCTTAACGATTGTTTTTATGGCATATTTTTAACCTTAATCTACCAGTGATGAAAATTTGAACCCTGGCCAATATCTCACCAGCATATGACGGTTCAAGGTAACGAGATGAAAATTCACATAATCAGTGGTTCAGTCATTGCAGAGTAAAGGCAGCACAGAGCTCTATATTCACAGCTATAAATAACTTATATCCACAGCAGAATAATACTCTTTAATATGCAGTACAATCAGTTTTCAGAGTCAGCAGAGTAGAAATGTTTTATTGTCTTCAGATTATGTGGTTTTTCTGTCAGCTAACAGTACATAACCAAGCTTGCTGACTACTAACAAACTCAGAGACTACCATTTACACACATGGGCCACATTAATGACCATTTTTCAGGTAGATCTGAATTATCTATGATGCATGAACAACGGTAGTACACACTGTATAGTGGCAACCTAACAATGCAAATTATTCAGATTACAAACCAGCTACAAATTACTTTAAAACACGTTTTCAGTTGCATTCGGAATAAAATGATGCATCACTCAAACTAAACTTCATATACTGCACAGCAGCAAAATGTTAATCAAAACAACAAACAAATGTGCGTAACATAATTCACACAACACCTGCTGCAACTTTCTAACAACAAAAATGCCACTACCATACAATCTTGACAACAAAAGAAACCGACACAATTGTTTAATAAACACACACAGGCTACACACACACAAACAGGTATCTGGATGATAAAGGGTAGGTGTAACTGTGGAATCTAGACGAGTATTAAGTAGAGTTGTTGAAGCCTTAATTTTTTAACGCATTAATTAAAGCGTTATTAACGCACGCAGGCCTGTCGAGAAGGAGAGTGGGGGGGAAGTTACCCTGGAACCACAACATTTGGGAGGCCTGGCCATAGAATGTAAAAGTTAGAAAGCAAACAGAAACACTTTTTTCAACAATAACTGATGTCATCACTAGCATAGAAAGCTATTAGCCTGTCATCTGAATAATACTTATTTACAGCAGTGATGGAACGGAAACTACAGTTTAGTTACTTGAATTCATTCAATTGTCAAATAATCGCAGTTTAATGGAATATTGGAACTTTTGCTTCACAGAATTTTAGTAAATTTACCCATGTGCTTAATTTTTTTAACGTGCATCAATTTATTAATGCATTCTTGCATTTATTAACGCATTAATTTAACAGTTCTGGTATTAAGAAAGACTAAGCTGGTCACAAAGACGCTTATCATTCATCTCTGGTTCGGTGACATAAAAGCCACAAAATATGGGCAATGAACTGGCATCAATCGTGACCTTCGACGAAATACAGAGGGTTGGCTTGAGTATTATGGCACCTCTGATGCAGATGACTTTAACCATTCTTACATAGTGACAAAAGGTGATGTCAGACTTGCAACTAATAAACATCAAAAAAGTATATAATATAATATAGTAACATGAAAACACCTCTCGACCGGGTCTTTGCACAGAAAATCGGCTTACTAGAAATATTCTTAGAAATAATCCTGATCAAGAAGTCTTTCCAGCCAACTCCTTGGCTGCGGCAATGACAAAAAAAAACTACAGCAACAAATATAAATAATATACAACACAAAAATCCCAAACATCAAAGCCTTTAAAAATCCCAAATCATCCAATTTTCTTGCCTCTTATATTAAATCCAGCAGGAAATGTATCAGAACTACAACTGTACATGAAGCTTCTCACAATCGGGAGTAATTATCCAAACACAATCAGCTGTAAATGCATCATTTATATTAACTACACTATCAATATACAAACTGATTCATCAGCCACTGGCTGAGAAAATGATACAAGAAATTTGAACAATGCTCACGAGACGCGCGAAAGCCTATAGCAGTTCCGGTTCAGTAGTTTAGCTGAAAATTGGGGTGTTCACGCCAAGTTAATATACAAATACCAAATTCTCTATCTGGATTGCATACCGGTAACGATAGTACCGTGGCGCCACCTTGTGAATGATACAGACTTGTGTCGCAGCCCAAAATTGCCAAAAAAATCCACAAAACCCCCTATTTTGGCTATCAAGGTCATTGAATTCGGCGCCAATCGAGAGCCAGTATACGACTTCCTATTAGTGATTAATAGTAACCTAGGCCCTATCTCGCACCGTTACTGAGATACAGTGAATTATTGGCCAAAAATCGCAAATTTTGCCCACCCCCTCTCATTTAAGGGCCTCGTTTGGGGTGACCCCCTTCTAATTTATGTAAAAGCTTTACGGTTCCTGAAACTAGAGTCTTCCATGCAGCCGATGGTGAAGATTTGGTAATTCTAGCTTGCACCATTTTTGACTGATCTACCTGTGTGACAGACGGACGGAAGGACAGACAGACTGGCAGAATTGCGATGGCTAAGACGGGCCGAAAGCAGTAGCTGCTTTCGCGCATAAAGATGGACAATGATACAGCAACAAGTTGTCCTGCCACATACAACAAAGTGAGCTGTGTATCACTTAATTTTAATCATGATGAGACTACCAAGACACGTTCACATCAAGCAACAAACCGAACAGTGCCAGCTTGGGAATTGGACATTAATGTAGTATAGTAAAACTGCTAAAAAATGAATGATTGGTGAATACACCATGCATATTTACAGAAAATCAACTGACACATAAAGCGGTTTGATGACAAACTGTGATTTGTTAAATTAATGATAGTTTGGTGCAGCGTCTTTATCTGATAAAACAAAAATAACCATGAGATAGAGCGGACTACTGCAGCAAAGACGTCGATCGACTTGCACGTTGCAAAAATGTTACTGCTGCAACTTGATAAAGTGAACAATAATGCCTGATGATTGCTTGAAATATAAGAAAACCAGCCAGCAAGTGTAACACACCGAAATACCAGCTACGGACACTTCACTATGTGACAACATGCGGCATATCAACAACATGAGTAACTAGCACACACAGCATGTACACACTGCATGGACTTCTGTAACAGTCACGGTCACACATACCTTACCAATAAACACAAAAACTCAAAGAGACGAAGAAATGGAGAAAAAAATTTCTACCACAAGATAACTAAATTATCAGGAAATTCTGTTTTCTGTATAATAAGCAGCTAATGACTTACATAATACAATTGTCAGCCTGCAGCAATAGACTGCCTACACAAAGTAATAATACATTTGCATACAGCAGTTGACAAAATTTGTGCTTAAATTCCAGACTATTTTTTTAACAAGGGCAAGCAATGACACTGGCTGATGCCTCAAAGTACTACAAAGTAATATACCATTAAGTTACCATTAAATTAATTAATTACCATTAAAGTAATATACCATTTTGTACCAACCATCTACAATAAGGATGCATCACAAACATACTGTAAGTACACTTGACAATCTTTTGCTGTCTGACAGCTTTAGCACATTTAAACCACAGAATATAATACACAACTCATTTAACTGGCTGTTGCAATAACTGCAAAGTATGGAACTAAGTTACACTCAACAACAGGAAGTAAGGTTAGTGTCACCAGTATAATGAAACAGAAGTTACCTCCACACCATCTGTATTTACTACACAAAACTCAAGTTGACTATCAGTATCAATCGGTTAGGGACAGAGAGACCTGTTCCCCACAAAGTTCTGGGTGGGTGGAAACTGGACAGGAATGACTAGATTTCCCAAAATGGAAGAATAGTGACTTGGGAGTTACTAAGTGTGAAAGCCACACAAGTGCAAGCCAGCCAACGTGTGATCCGCCAGGCGTAGCTAAACATTTTAGCATAAAAAAGTCATTTTTAAACCTAAGAATGCACTAAAATCATTTGTAGCTGGGAGAGCTAACATGCTCCCCAAGCTCTTCAGTCAACTCAAACCCACATTGCCGCTCTGTCCCCCAATGGTAGACATAGATTGGTGCTGTTGGACTATCAGCTTCTGACATTATCGGGATCATGCCGGTGGCTACACAGAATATATTATTCACATTTTCACAGACAGCGGTGACTTGAGTCAGAAACGACACTGGCAACAGTTCACGGAGAGTAAGTAAGTAAGCAGTCAATGTCGCAGTGGCTCCGTCGGCCGGTAAGCCAGCAGAAGCTCGCGCAGGCGTTCCGTTGTCGGCTCCCACTTCATGAATCCAGCGTCATTTTGCAGAAACACCACCAGAGTCCCGTGCACCGCCCGTACATTCAAGTCCGCACTGGCCAGCAACGCAATGAAACAAATACATGTAACAAGGTCATCGACATGCAGTGTGCCGACATGCATGGCATGCGGCCATCCATCAAATGCCCACTGCACACTGTACCTACCCAATGCATTGCGTGAGAAAGCCACACAAGTGCAAGTCAGCCAACGTGTGATCCGCCAGGCCTAGCTAAACGTTTACACGATATATGCAACTAAAGGTTTTTGGAAGTGTAATAACCTCAACCTTTGACTTTCAAACTAAAAATTGGTACACCAGTTACTCCACAGACACACAACAACACTAACAGTTTTCAGCTTCCATTATTTACCTGCTTAAGACGACCTCAACGTTGCTCACAGTATCTATTTATCCTTCAGTGTTTTTACACTAGAACAGGTACACAACTGTAGTGTTGTTATGGTTATCGAAATCGGCACCGAAACCGCGGTTTTTTAGCAATATCGAACCCTATCGAAATTGCGGTTTTATGCTCTTTATTGACGGTTTTGGTTTTTCGATTTCAATAAATGGAGCAGCTCTAACGTCTTGGCTGTGCAGTAACTGTTAATAGTACACGTACACCTGTTGCCCGCCGTGGCAAGACGGCAACTCCGAGCGACATCGCGACTTGTCTCACTCACTCCTCTCACTGCGGATGTTACCGCTCTGCATCAAAGCTAAGATCGCCAGCGGCACTGCACCCCACGTGTGTAGAGAGAGGGGACCGTCAGTGAGGTGCTAATTAGTGTCAGACAGTAAAGCAGTGTTTCACAACACCGCTCGCACTGGTGATGCGACAATGCATGCCGTGGTGAGATGGCGTGACCGATTACATAATAGGTATTTATTGCAATAGTGGCGAGCAACAGGTCACAGGGATTTTAAACGTCCGTGGATGGTGGTTGCGCTGCGGTGGTATCACGTATTCACTCACTGTGGTCCCGCTATCAACAACTTAAGCCTGGTATTGGCGGGCGGCGGTGAGTGGCAAGTCAGTGGCAGTGCGTCCAGGGTTTAATTACTTGCTTCTAGACCTAATCAGCATCATTCACCATTCACGGTGATTGACCAACCGACTGACTGTGCCTGTTTCTACTTGTGTTGTTTGATCTCCATCCCTCTCTTTGTCCCCATCTCTGTCTGTCTGTCTACCTTACTCTGTCTATGCATGACTGATGAAGTTATGAGTTACTGATTAACATCAGACAGTGAAGCAGCATTTTACAGCCACAGAGGTGCTGGTGATGCGGGGTGAGATGGCGTGAATGGTTAGGTAATATTTATTGCAACGGAAGCAAGCGACGGCAGTGGCAGTGAGTGCAGTAATGCATCACCGGTACATGGTGCTGTTCTAAACTGAAGTCCTGTCTACTGGCCTGCAGCACAAACAGAGTTAATTACTAACAGGTGTGAGTAGAGACTACTTGATTGTATGCCTAATCGATGGCTGGACGTTGGTCACTGCACATCACTGAGATCGATCAACCAGCGACCGCATGCAGGGCAGGTCTTGTCTGCTCTTTTTCCCTCTCCCCATCAGCAATGCACCGTCGCTTGACCACCCATGTAGTGTGTGTTTAGAGGCGGGCGGGCGTGTTATCACTAGATGTCTGCAGCTGGTTTTGGTGCTGTCAAAAAACCGAAACCGACCGAAACCACGGTTTTCCCCCAAACCCAACCGAAACCGACCGACCTCGGCCAGTGTTAAACTATAACAACACTACACAAGTGTATCTGTCTGTAAAATATATACTACAGAAGACACCAAAAGTTCATTTTCCAAGATCTGGCCTAACTTGGAGTATCCCCCAAAATGGGTAGTTATAGAAAAATCAACAGTACAGATAACAAGAGTTCTTCAGTCACTGCAGCAAGTCCAGTGTAAAATATACAGATGTGCTACCTGGGGCAGACATGCTGAAACCCATGCCGATATTCATGCTCCTGGGCTGATATTGTTATCTGCTTGCGATTAAACCTATAGCAACATCAGCAATAACAACAACGTTCATGGTGCAGTTATCATGGCACTGCCACTGCAAGAGTTCACTCGGTTCAGCTGATCAAAGCTGAACAGTGTCGGGCAGCCGCCAACCTTTGGACCTTTCTTGCTTAAGCCACAGATCCACCCAAACCAGTAACTATCACACACCATCACCATTTATTACTACTCAGCCCGAAAGCTGATGCTCATTTTAGCATCTCATGGAAAGCAGAAAGCTGCATAAACTTGGTGGCTGTTTAACGGCAGTAATACACTGAGACGGATTACCTGCCTAAATACAATAACACTGCTGAAGCAACAGTGAGTGTCACAATGCAAACCAACAAACTTACTCAACACTTGCACCCACACTGTCTATTTCTAGCATTACATCTGCAGAGGTATGAGCTGACAACTCAGTGCGATCAAACAAATGACAACATAAGCTACATGACCAACCATGAACAACTTCTAAATGTTGATAAATGTCTAAATGTCAATATTGAATTTAAATAACATCTCTATTGCTAGGTGATGTGACCATGTGCAACAAAGTATGTGTTGTCTGCAGTGCATAAGTTCATTTAACACTCGGTATATACAACTCTAGAGCATGATCTAACATCCACTAATAGAACTATGTGCATTGTTTACCGGCTTGATTCAACGCGGATGAGAGCTTCCGTTGGTGGATCTCTCCAGTCTGGAATGAACACAATGAATGACAACGGCTCCTGCGACTCTGCCAGAAGACTCTGTGCACAAACCACTGCACACGTCCAACATCTGGTGGCGTGGCTTGCTGGTGTAATGGCTCTAAGAACATTAAACTTACAATAAAAAGGCTTGAGTTCGACTTATGGTCAAGCTGCAATCGAGTGGTTACTATAGGTAAAGTAAACCATCTCAGTGTATAATCAACCACCAAAAACAATTCAGCCTTCCATCCTTCGTAAACTGAGTACCAGCCTACCTGGTCAGGATTAAGGCAAAGTGCAACAGAATATAAAGATCCGTTTTAGAGGAAATCTAGACCTGCCATCCGCGCAACCCGTGTTTTTTGGTTTAGCAAAAAAAGCTATGGACCCTACATTCACCAAATTTTCAGGTATTCTAGGGGAAGTTAAGTGCTAGCAGTCTGCAAAATTTGGGGGGAGTTTGACAAATAGAGGTTGCAAAGAAAAATTTTTAACCTCTCATATCTCACCCATTAGGAGAGATGTGGGCAAGAAAATTTCTCTCCAGACGGAGCACTACCAAGCCCCAGACCCCCAAATTTTACGTGGGATGCGGGAGAAATATTTAAAAAATTTTCCCCTATTAGGGGTCAAATGCACCATGTACAGGAGTGTGGGGTGGTCAAAATATATCTGGGTATTGTAAGCCACCAAATTGATTGACCCGATTTTTTTGCCAATTTTGACCAAATTTTCCAAAAATTGTCATTAATTCAAGGAATGGCCCAGAAAGTTCTACATGTGTATGTGGACCAATGTTCAGGGTCTTTACCACATTTAATCAAGATACCTACCCTACCGCCCCCACACCCTTAAATTTTTGAGGGGGATTTTTGTCATGTTTTGGCTTTTTTCTCAACAATATTCAAACCCGTTTTTCTTGAGATAGGTGAAAGATCAACGAAACGATATTTTAACACATGAGAGAGTATTCATAGCCCTTTCCAACGACGTATAGACACACGGGGTAGTTAAAATACATTCGGGGTTCTGAACCCATAAAGTGACCTACTGTAGGTGATACTTTGGATTTCCACAACTTGGCGCCATCTGGTGAGCTCAGTTGTAAACTTAAAGCCCTGACATCGATGCCACACGATAGGCCAAGCCAAGATGAACAATGTTTGTCCCCAACACTTTTTTCCTACGGATCACCATTTAGGGGCTAAAGCCAAAAACCCTCTTTGTCACAAGAATTAACCAAGTCCAGTCATGTGACCTTAATAGCTAAAAAAATTTTCAACAAATAATTATGTATCAAACGATTTGTTTTGATGTGGTATGTCTAGAAAATGTGCTTCTATGCCATACATTTTCGGGACCCCAATCACCCATCAGGGCGGCCGATTTTTGCACGAAACGTCTAATTTGGCGCCACTTAGCAACCTCAGTTACAATGCCGTCGGGCCCTTTTCACCATTTTTATACAATAGCTTAGTGAAAAAAATTGCCAAGTTTCAGCTTTGTACCTAATTCCGGTCAAATTTGGCGTGCGGTTCAAAATGGCGAAAAGTTCAATTTGCCCGACCATTGTACAGTCTTAACTTCACCGGCATGCAACTAAGTTTGACTGGACCATCTTCATAAATTTTTCACACGATATTCTGTTGTCGATTCCCCCTATGCAGTTAGGGTAACTCCTTACCCCCACCCCCAAAATTTTTATAGGGGGTAAAATTCTGATTTTTTGACTTTGCCATTTCTAGCTACCTCACATCAAAACTTAGCACTGATGTCTTGTACCTGCTTTCTGTCTGAAGTCAGCCCCACCCCCGACTCCGAACACACTGAGTGTCAGTTGGCAGGTAACACTATGGAGAGCACACCCTTAAACCTTTCCTTTTCCATGGTTCTTGCCCATTTGTCAAAATCAAATTCAAGGACTTTTCAAAAACCATATAAAGGATATATAACGAGAACTGAATTAAATCAAACTGGCACTTTTAAGCATATATAAACAGGTTCAGTGTATGTCCGACAACGTAACACCTTCAAGCATTAATCAAAAACCAGTAAGTAACAGTAATGATGAAGTCTATTCACCACTGAGACACAGGTAACACTGATTCTGAAAATCACTTGTTCAGACACAGATTCAAGGATTTCAAGGACCATATCTGTTTTCAAGGACTTTCCAGGCCTTGAAAATCTAAAAAAAATTCAAGAACTTTCAAGGACCCACAAAAGCCCTGCTTTTAAAAATAAAACTGTTTATCACAGCATCAATACTCTACAGTTGTCCAACCCATAGTTATGGTGCTTCACTAAGAGCGTAATCGATTTAGCAAAAACCGAAACCGGTTTCCTTTCAGGGTAGAGTTTTCTGCAATCGACTAAGCCGGTTTCGTGAAACCGGGGTTAATTTTTTTGAAACCCACTCTGGAGCAAGTTTCGCTGGCAAAACCGGAAGCCATTTGCTTGTTGCTGTTTTGTTTACTTGTAGTTGAATTGTTATCACAAACAGGAATAAAGCTTCAACAGTAAGATGAAAATAAAAATAAACTAGAAATTTGGGGCAAAGCCCAACGTGAGTCTGCCCGGCGCCCTAAGTCCGATTGGGGGAAATTAAGGGGGCAAAGAGGGGGAGAATTTCCCCGGCATCAAAGTCACATGGCCCGAACTCAAATGCATTGGCATACGCCGAACGCGCTTCGTCGACTTAGGGTAGGTCAACATTAGCGCTTATAACTTGGTTCGTAGTGGACAGAATTTCACAAA
>Ga0209367_1010213_pt1 | contig 12620 bp, 8 predicted proteins | sample WorMetLIZISLAND2_FD_187412 | JGI IMG/M metagenome (GOLD analysis project Ga0209367, IMG submission 187412) | Marine gutless worms symbiont microbial communities from Max Planck institute for Marine Microbiology, Germany - Olavius geniculatus... ... | reverse complement strand
AAATGAAACCACCATTCGATGACATATAGTCTCATTAATAAGTGTGCCAAAAATTATTATAATCGGACATTCATTGTTCAAGTTATTGCAAAAAATGTAGTCACATGCTTTTTTTGAGACACAGTGAATATACTGTACACTGTGTCTCAAACAAAACATCCCCGGCATTTTCGACTGTAACTTGAAAACCAATTATCAGATTTTGATTATTTTTTGTACAAATATTCTTGACACAACTTGCCATCAAGTGACTATTCAGTTTCCCACCTCACTCAACTTTTGTTTCTGCACTACCTGGGGAAAACACAACTAGCAAAATATCACTTTTTATTCGATGCAATATGATTGCTTAATTAACATAACGCCTAAAACACATTTTGTTCACATTTCTGACACTTTTGCCGACATTTCATCCTGTTGTCCAATTTTAACTGCCTACAGTAAAAGTGCTTGAAGTATTGGCCCACTATGCGAACACAGGCAAGGAGACGCTTTCTCCATTCATTGACAGCAGTATCGATAATGTTCTGCTCCAGACCAATCCAGGCTGTACCAGTCGTTTCTTGACAAACATTTCTAAACTTCATCTGGTAGACACACTGCTGCACGACAGTCAAACCTTGTAATAGACCAGTTGTCGGAGTCCACAGATTAGGACAGATAGAATTTATCGACATTTTTCATTCATTTTAACACGCATTATGCTTGGTCTGATTTCCTCAAGTAGTGCAAAAGCAGACGTTGGGTGAAGTAGAAACTAAAACGCTTATTTAATAGCCAGTGGTGTCGGACAGATGGCGTTGAATGACCTGTTTTTATTTGGCAAAATTTGGCTATATTAACATAACAAGCAGTGGTGACGTGCTTGTTAATGGTATCAACATCGATGACCTTGCATGACCCTGAATTTAGAAAATAGAGAATTTTAGTGATTTTGTGCAATTTTTAACTGCAGAAGAGTGAAGTGCGACAAAATGGACGGAGATAAACCGATATTAGCTGCGAACAGAAAGTGTCATAAGCTGTCGCGCGTCTCATGAGCATCAACTCAGATTTCTTGTACACTGAATGATGATGCTGCTGCTGCTGTTGACAATCAGCCTCATCCCGAACAAGTAAACAACAAATTAGACTTAAGGGTCACGAGGCACCACAGCCTACATGTATAGCAGTTGAACTATTACGTTCGAATTCGAAATAGAACGATGTGCTTTATCAAAGTTTGAAATACAAAACTTTACCAATATATAGGGTGCGGCAGAAAAAAGTGAACCCCTAAATTTTTTCGCCGTTTTCTCAGCAACGATTAGGGATTTTAATATAAAATTTTACAGCTCAAATGTAGAGGGTTCTAGTAAATAAATGTGTAAAATTTCAAATTAAAATTCCAAACGGTTGCTGAGAAAACAACAAAAAAACTTTAGGGGTCCACTTTTTTGCCGCACGCTGTAAAGGTTAATAACCAAACCGACATCTGAAAGAGCATATGCCACATGCTATTAGTGATTAATAGCAATCTTGGCCCATCTATCACCGTTTCCAAGATACGGCCAGTTTTTATTAATAGAAAACTGGTTTGGCAGTTTTTCATTAATAAACGCACATTTTTTCTACTCCCTCTGTTTAACCCCAATTTTGAAAATGCTCCCATCGCACTAGTTTGCTAAAATTGTGCATGCCTAAGTTTAAAACACAGGGCTAGGTATTTGTTTAAAAAGGTTTTTTCCCATAAAACCTAACGCTTAGCCACAATACATCCGTTACAGACAGACGGACAGACGGACGACAAACAGACGACAGACGACAACCGTACTAGCTATGTATAGCTGTAGTGTTAATTATAAACCACGAGTGCCTTTTCAGAAGTTCAAAGTGATTCATCAAAATTCCATCGACAGGTACTAAAACGTAGTTGATTCGCGAGTTGTTAGTGCTGAATCTACGCACAGTAGGCCATTACCCCGTTTACACGATCGAGCAAACATCCAGCAAACGTCGAGCAAATGTATTCAAAATACACGTGCTAATTGCTCGACGTCTGTTCGATGTTTGCTAGCATTCATCCAGCTAGCTCGACGAGTTATGGTAATTAGCATGCTAATTGAGTTGTAATCGGAAGGCCTATATAACACGCGCTCAGCTGTGGGCTAAGCCTAGGCCTACATTTGAGCCAGTGAGCGGGGTTTCATCAGACCTGCTTGATGTTTGCTCGATAGTGTAAACGGAGTATATGTCTGCACTCTGCAATATTATTATATTGCGTCACCCTTCCGTAAGTGTTAATTGTGCGCCAGTTTCAGCGCCAACTATACATGCTAGTACATCTGTCGTTGAAATTTTGACATCGATATCAATTTAAAGCGGCGGTTTCTTCCATTAAACGGCAAAAATGTTTGCGTTGCAGCGCAGCCCAAAAAGACACGTTCACATTGACAAGACAAGACAAGTAAAAGAGCCCTATGTCCAATAAAATGTGTCTGTGTGTAGGTTGGTGGCGTGGCGTAGTTGGTAACGCGTTTCGGATGAAACGAAGTTACTCTACGCCGAGCCCGGTTAGTACTTAGATGGGTGACTGTCTACAAAGTGCCGTCATGGGGATGAGCCCCTCGCAACGGGCCTAGTTCAGCTTCGCTGCCTAGTGCCTATGCGAAATCTTTTTCTTCTTCTTCTTCTGTGTGTAGGTTAGGTTACCCCTAAGAGATGGAAGCTCGAGCACTCGAATGCCGCGTTCCAGCCCGTCCTCTTTTTGTCGGTAGAAATTAGCCGCCACGTAAAGACTGAAGTTAATGCCATCCTCGTCCCGGACTGTTTGACTGTTCAGACCACTCACTGGCAACCTGAACACACCAGCCAATCAAACAGTCGATCAGTCAAACAAATCAATCGATCGATCGACAAATGAATCAATTAAAACACATTTATACAGTGCCGTGTGTCGCGAACGAGTCACAGCCGCATAATATAGCCTACGCTTAAGAACGTTTTAAGATTTTTGTAAAATAAAATTGCACTTTTAAAGTATTTTCATGCGCGAAAGCAGCTACTGCTTTAGCGCGTCTTAGCCATCGCAATTCTGTCTGTCCGTTTGTCCGTCACACGGGTGGATCAGTCAAAAACGGTGCAAGCTAGAAACACCAAATTTTTACCGTCGGCTGCCTATTCTAGTTTCAAGAACAGTAAAACTTTTCCATAAATTAAAAAGGGGTCACTCCAAATGAGAACGCTTAATGAGAGGGAGTAGGAAAAATTTGCGATTTTTTGTCAATAAGTTGCTGTATCTCAATAACGGTGCGAGATGGGGCCTAGATTATTATTAATCACTAATAGGAAGTCGTACACTGGCTCTCGATTGCCACTAAATTCAATGACCTTGGATGACTTTTAACGCCAAAACAGAGGTTTTATGGATTTTTGGCGACTTCGGGCTGTGCGAGACACATTTCAAGAGCGAATTGTGCTAAAATCAATTGAGATAAATATGGAGAAGCTGCGTATAAAATTTTCAACATTAAACATAGATTCCGATGGTCTAGCTTTCTATATTCTAGGTTCAAGGAAACCTGCGCACGAAGGCATCAAAGAGCGGTATCCCCATAAAACTCGTTATTTTACCGTGTTGGCCAGTCTTTCGTGAAAACGGTTGCAGATCACCATGGGCATACTTCCTATCACAACAAGCACTAGTGTCGAGCTTTTCAGTCGTATGACTTTGAAAGACCCTAAACTTCCAAAATAAGGGGTTTTATTGATTTTTGCGATTTTCGGCTGCAGCGTACACTCAAAGAATGAACTGCGATGAAATCGCTGGAGATAGACTGAGAGTTTGCGAACAGGAACTGCTATAGGCTTTCGCGCGTCTCGTGAGCATTAGCTCAAATTTCTTGTCAACAATCGTGTAACAGTCGAGGTCAAGTTGACAGTAATTCAAAACAAACATAAACCGATACAAAAATCGAATAGGAAGATAACTATTATAACAAATAATAAATAGTATATGAAAAATATTAACAAATTTTATATTTGCATGTACACAATGAATATGAAAAATTGTATTCTGAAGCAATGTGTTCATAAACCATGTCGTTTTATTTTGAATTTTATTTACCTAAAGTTAGACTATTAAATTGTTATTATAAAACTCGATGTCAAAGTTTTCTTTATTTTTTTCTCAAGTTAATTACACTCAGTGACCTGAACTGTTCGAGTCCTCGGATGATGCGCAGACTGGTGAGTGGAATGCGACTGACCAGGTTGGACCCTATCAGCACATAGCCGCGTACCTCACGAATGTTTTCCAAGAATGACAGATCGTAGTCGGACCCTGGCGCAGGGTACAGGTGTACCAGCTCTAGATTGGTCGACACCGTCGTGCAGTTCTCGTACATTTCTCGGTAGAATTCGAGCCGTCTCTGCGGCTGGCTTGCAAATCGATCGCGCAGGCCGTCATCCGTCCCCATGCATTCTACAAACAAGCGAAACCACCGACAACGATCCGGTTTGCATAAATGCAAGCAATTTTACTGAGATAAAAGATTTTTCATCTTGTATGAAATTTCTGGAAAAAAAACTGCATGCCAATTTGCAAAAGGAAATTCGAAAGGGGTTACCCCGAATGAGGGTGCCAAATAAAAAGACGGAGTACAAAAAATTGGCGATTTTGAGCCAATAAGTCGCAGTATGTCAGCAACGGTGCGAGATGGGGCCTAGGTTACCATTAATCACTAATAGGAAGTCCCATACGCCCTTTCGATCAACACTAAAATGAATGACTTTGAACGACCTTGAACTCTAAAATAGAGGTTTTAGTGATTTTTGGCGATTTTAAGCTGCGGCGCACATTTTAAAAGTGAATTGCGCTGAAATGGCTAGAGATAGACCAAGATAACCTGAGTATGAAATTTTCGGCATAAAACGTAGATTTTAGTAATTCAAGTTGCAACCCCTTAAATTCAAGGAGGTAGGCGCACGAAGGCGTCAAAGAAGTGTATCCCATAAAAAGTGGTTATTTTACCGCCATTGGCTTGTCTAGCGCGTAAACGGTTGCAGATAGGCACAGATATGCTACTATCATAACAAGCACTTGTGACGAGCTTCGTAGCGGTATTAAGGTCGATGACCTTAAATGACGTTGAAGCCCGGAAATAGGAAGTTTAGTGGGTTTTTTTGCAATTTTCGGTTGCGAAGCACATAGCAAGAATAAACTGCGACGACATAGCTGAAGATAGACCAAGACAACCTGCGAACAGGAACTGCTGAAACTGTCGCGCGTCTTGTGAGCTTTACTCAAATTACTTGTACGGTCTGCGAAACCTGGTCTAAGAAAGGTCAAACATAAAAATTGTGCAATCAAAGCGATTCACTTGTATGCGCCATTGATCGCCCTCGATCTTGATCGCCGTCTGCGGTTCAACAATCTGGAACCAGATTCCTTCCTACATCAGGAACATTGACTTAGTTTATAGTTATTATTTTTTTAAAATTCAGGCAAAAGTGATACGTTTTTGGTAAGTTTTAGCTATTTGCTCTGGGGTCACGTTTTATTATTGCAACCTGCTGCAGATAGACCAAGCCTAGAAAGAAATGCCAGGACTTCGCTGCTTCGATAACATTTGCACGAAAAGTCCTAGAACTGCACGTAAAGTGGGCAAATATCCGCTGTTTTTTCCTTGCGTTTTGGCTATTGCGTCCCTTGCGTCCTTCGAGCTTTCGTGCGTTCATTGCGAACTTGCGTTCTTCACGTACTTTTGCGCAGTAAAACTGTTCGCACGAACGTTGCGTTGCCTGTTTTGCTATGGATGGAAGCCATGCTTAGTATTCGACGTCATTGCATGGCAGATAATGGGCCAGTATTACACAATAGATTGAGTGTTAGTGGTTGTTATACAGATTCACTATAGCGTAGTGCACGGCATCTATAAGCGTGCGGATGCGAATTATTCGCCGTACTAACGTACTCATTCCACCACGAAAGCCTTAGCAGCCTACACTATAGGCCTACAAACACGCCACCGAACTGGTTTTCAAATTACGGAACGTGTAGAGACAATCGTTGGGCACATAGCTACAAATTACAAGAAAAGACAGCTAACCAAATACAAAAGAAAATTTTTAGATACTACAAAGGGACAACAATTATTCATATAATAATATAAATCGAGTTAAAGGACAGCCAAAAAATTAGAAACAAACGGCTTTATGTTACTAACAAAGTTTGCTTTATCAAATTGTTTTGCACCAAGCGATAAAAACGGGTATAGATCGTTAGAATCTTTTCAGTCACAATTTGAAATGCCTCATTTCCGTGTTGCTGTAAGGAAAATGTGCACTTTGATCTATTTTTAGACTTAGTAACGACAGCTAGGTAGCAAACAGGTCGCACTGCAAGTTTTTTCGTCACATCGATGCTTTTTTATCATTCTCTCGAATTTGGGCAAGAAAGTGTCTACCTTGACTGAAAGACTCCGGTAGTATCATCGCTGACGCGTCGAGGTGAAGATCGAAACAGATAAGAACGGAGAAAAAGACGACTAGAGTCGTTCGCAAGTCACGCGCGACGTCGAAACGTGAACTCGACGTCATTGTCAAGTTGCCAGCAGCTAATGATGACGATGCGCTACGGCTGCCGAGGGTTACTTTTGCTGCTGCTGCTGACGTATATTGCTGTATACGGAGAAAACTATGAGAAGGCGCAGAAAGAGATGTTCGCGTTGAAATGCTTACTTCCAGTCCGCTAATACTGTAGGCTACAACACCGAAACTCAACGGCACCAGAAGATAACGGATGATAAGTAAATAGCCAAGTGATCGATTAATTAATCAGTTAGTTCTCCGCATACAGGCATCAGCGTATCGTGCAGTTAAAAACAAGAACTTCGAGCAAATTCGATCGTTGTCTCATTTTAAGTTTTGACAGTTTTCTGCAGCTGCGGCGTCATTTAACGGACCTTACTGTGTTCTGTTGATGTGGTTGCCTGTTTTCGCTATGCGTGGGAATAATCTGACTGGCCAACGTTCAAAGCGCGTTTACACTATGCGACAAAATGCGACTGAATGGGCGTACAAGTTGTCACAACCACTGATACTAATTGCAGGGTTCTCTCTAGCTTACGCGCACTTGCTTGCTGGCTTAATAATTATTCTGTAACTGACAATAGTTTAATCTTACGAGCAACGTAAGCTGAGAGACTACAAAAAATTGGGACGGTCAAAGAAAAACTGGATGGGACATGGACATTGGACACCGCCTGGTAAGAAACCAAAGAACTGGCAGCACACAGAGCAGAATGGCGTCAACGTGCAGCCCAATGAATTGCGCTCTAAGAAAGGTGTAAACCAACATGTGCATGGGTGCTGGGTTACTGCACAATGCAAGGAAAACTTTTTGTACCGAAAAGAAGAAGGAGGATGAGGAGAAGAAGACAAAAGAAAAAGACGAAGAAAAGACGTTGTTATATTCGTGGCATTTGCAACAGTCTGGAACACGCAGAAAAACGCAAAGGCGTGTTTTACATAATAATGCGTTAAGCGACGTTCCAATGTGGAAGCATCGTGTAGACAGGTTCTGTGAGTGAGTGATCGGGGCGGCAGAATGACAATGTTTCAGGCTGCTGTGCATCCGTATTAGGCCAGGACGACAGTCACGGATGTTCTTCAGGTAAACACGGCGTCAGTACGCCTACTAGTTGATTGCAGCCGATTGCCTCCTAGTTCACGAGCCACACAGCAGTAGCTGCATCATTCACAGGTCTCGTCGATAGTGTTAGCGATGTGGAGCACTAGGAGATATCGACTGCCTCCAATAAATACTATACAAGCCGGTAGGTGACGTGGCTCGCGACTTAGCAAGCTATGCAGCGTAGCGCGGACGACAGCGGCACAAGCCGTGAGACTACGGACAGCGGACAGACAGCAGACGCAGACAGCCACTGACACGTTGTCCGGGAATAAAGATCGCTTAGTTTTGCAACGTCGCGAGTGCCAATAATATGCGGCCGTCCTGAACTTGCGTTGCGCTTCTTGACGGTCTGCCTGTCCGTTTTTCAGTACGGGCTTTTGCATACAACTCGGAAACAAAAAAAGCACAAAAAGCAAAATTAGCATCAACTTTCTTAGATCAGGATTAACCGTCGTGCTAGTTTTTTTAGTAAAAATGCCAACTTACTGGACGTCAAAAACCGCAAAAAAAGATGATGTCGTTCTGGGCGCAAAGCACACTGCATTCTCTTTATGTATTTCCGGGCATTGTCGGCATATACTGATTATTGAATATTGATATGGACGACCGTTAGCGGGTGAGCCGTGTTAGATTGCAATGAACTACTTACTCATTGCTCCCACAGATGGGATACACTTTTGTGGATCGGATTTTTCGTGGTTGTGATATCTCCGCGACCTCCAGCCGACTGTATAGGCTTATACACTTGTTTATTAAACGCAATTGTGCATCACAACAGTTAAACAGTATTTATCAGAGATGTAATCGTACAAGCTAAGGACTGTTAGAAGTACACAGTTACACACACTACAACGACAAATATATGAAGACTGGTGGAGCGAACAGTGTAACAAGGCCACTTGTCGAGTATTCCGTGCAAACGCATGCACCATTATCCCACCAGATCTCAAACGTCCATCTAAGTCGCCTAACGCCACAGTCGTGTGCACTGCGCAGCGTATTCTCACATAGGCCCCCATGGCTTTCACAGCTAAATTTGCTTCTTCTTGTAATCTCTGATAGACTCTATGCACTTTCTGTATTTCAGCAGTAGAAAGTTAACGATCTTCCTCAACACCACAGTATTAGGCCTATTTAGAATATTCACTTCCGTTTTTACGCGCGACAGCAGAATGCTTCGCGCGTTTTAGCCATAGCCTGGGCGTCCATCTGTCTGTCTGTCTGTACGTCCGTCCGTCACACTCTAAATCTGTATCAAAATGGTGCAGGCTAGGATCACGCAGTCTACACTGTGGGCTGCTCCAATGACTCTAGTTTTTTGTAACAAAATTTTGTGCCCCTGTGTAAGGCGGGTTTCCCTCAAACGATGGCGTCAAAGAAGGGCACCTCCTTCCTCCTAAAAGACGTTATTTTGTCGTCATTGGCTCGTATAGTGTGAAAACGGTTGCAGATAGGTACAAACATGCTGTTTATCATAACAAGAACTGGTGACAAGCTTTTTAGATTTATCAACATCGATGACCTTAAACGACCTTAAACCCCCAAAAAGAGGTTTTTAGAAAATTTTGTGCAAACGTTGGATGCAGCGCACATTTCAACACTGAATTGCAACGAAATGGCTGGAGATCGACCAGAACAATTTGCATATGAAATTTTCAGCATTAAACGTAGATTTTAGCAGTCCAAGTCTTGACCCCCTAAATTTAAGGAGGCCGGCGCAGGCGGGCGTCAAAGAAAACCCTCCCCCTAAAAATGGTTATTATACCGCAATTATCTCGTGTAGCGTAAAAACGGTTGCAGGTAGGCATAGACATGCTGCTTATCATAACAAGCAATAGTGACAGGCTTTTTATTGGTGTCAACGTCGATGACCTTGAATGACGTTGAACCCCCAAAATAGAGGTTTTAGTAATTTTTTGCGATTTTCGGATGCAGCACATATTTTAAGAGTGAATTGCGCCGAATTGCTAGAGATTGATTTGGACAATTTGCGTGTGACAATTTTAGCATAGAACGTACATTTCTGAGAATCTAAGTTTCGATCTCGCAAATTCAAGGAGTCTTCCGTACTCTTTCAAGATGCATTAATATCTTATTTCTGTAAGCCTACACTGATTGCCAAAGTGGCAGAACCGCTGCTATCGCGCGTCACGTGAGCTTTGCTCAAATACTTGTTGCCTTAACGTGTTGAGCGTACCGGATTCAACGATTCGTTTACCATCTTTCCATTTGCTTTGCCGGAAAATATTTTGACTGGTGATTTAGTGCTACACATCACGTCACCTCTGAAATCATTTCACTCACTTCGTCAGCCGCGTCTTGATCTGCCTTTTTTTGATTCACTACTTCTTCGTGATCATTTTACCCCACCAATGTCATCATCACCACTCTTATCATCTATCACTTCGTCATTCTTTCTTTCAAACATCTAAATTTTTTTTCTGCCTTAAGTCCTCTCATCTGGCACCGTCTTGGACTGATTTTACGGATATCTGGCTATCCTTACGGTTTTGTTCTCTTTCCAGTTTTTCCGGTTTTAGTTATCGTCATTCTTCTTCTATTTTTTTTATCGCAGGCTTCTAACGCTCCCAAAATCACACGTTTGTGTATTTTTTTTACTTTTTATGTTTTACATAATAGTACTAATATTTTACTTTTTCTCATTTCATTTCCATTCGAACCATTCTCAGCATGGTTTAGCTTTGACGAATTAACTGACGAGAAATTATTATGTCTGATGATAAATACTCGCGAGTAAACAATCAAGTAGACACAGTAATGTAAGAAACGGATGATACAGCTAATATGTAAAACTGAACTACAATAATTAATTTGCTAGTCGAGCAACACGTAGGCCTACGAGTACACACGTTGGTGAACACACGTACGCAATGCATTTTCGACAAAATTAAGACTGCTATTTTATATGTCAAGGTTACACGTAAAAACAAAACGGTTTGAAAATGTTTTGCAATTTTTTTCGTATTTCACAAAGACGTCCCCGTTTGCGCCAGAAAGCAACCTTTATCAAGTCGCACCAACCCTACTAATCTAGGCTTTCGAGTTTCACTGTTCCAATGTACAGATAAATAAAAGCTCTACGCAAAAATCGTATAGTCTAAGTCGATTTATTTGACTTGGTTGATAAACCGACGTTTTGCTCGTAACTGATTACTTAAACGACCTCGGCGAAGAGAGTAACAAATGTCCGGGGAGTTGGAGGTTTGGGGGAGCGCTGTAAGCTTTTTCAGCGAGGTCCGGGGCAGAGCCTTAGCCGCAAACTCATTTTGAATCATTTACAGCTTTCAAACTAGCCTACATCTCATGCCAACAAATTCACAACATTTGGAGGAGAGTTTGAACTAATTAGCTCCCTTTCTTTTAAATACGACCTTAAAATGAAGCGTTGTAAGCTCTTTTAGCAAACTCCTCGCCGCAAACGCATTTTAACGCATTTAAATGTTGTCAAAACGCATCTCGTGGCAAAAAATTTTCAACATTTTGAGCATATAAACCATTAATCCGCTACCACAAAAAACTGCCCCGATTTGTTATTTTGTTTTTTTGCCCAACTTTTTTCAGGTAGCATAGGCCCACTGCTTCCACTGAACGGCGGACGTCTCTGATGGTGTTTTATTTTACAAGTAACGACGCTAAAGCATCAATTTGCAAATACGTATTAAAGCAAAAATATTATTTCAGTGCTTTAGACGTGTCTGCGTGTGAAATATAAAACAAAATATTTGCCAAACACTTTCGCAAATGCTTTACTGTAGTTATTTATAAACAGAAATTTTTCTGCAAACTTTCTGTGCTTTGCGTGTAACCATGCAGTTTCTTCGTTTAGAAAAAAAATTATCGTAACTTCTTTAACAGTAAAAATATTATGACAAATTTTTCGATTGAATCCAGACTGAGTATTGGCCGAATGAGCGTAGTGTTTCATTGTATAGCCTACTGTCAGTTGTTGATGTTGTTGTTGTTGAGTGGAGGTCGGTATATAGCGCAGTGTTTGTGGGATGACTGGTGACGAGTCCAAAGAGGCACTAGTCCGAAATTGGCTCTAACTCGGTCTGCCATAGCCAGAAGCCGCCATAGCCAAGGATCGCCATAGCCAGGGTCCGTTAAAGCCAAAGATACAGTTTGCCTTTATTCCTAACCCTATTGGTAACTCTAACGCTAACCCTATCCCCCTAACCACGGCCTTCGTGCCCTAACCCTGGCAGTGTTCCGACTAGTGCCTGTGTGCGGCGTCACAGCGAGACAGAATGTCGGCATAGTGGGCGGTCCGTCAGACATCGAGTGGTTGACAGGTGGCCGCAGCAGCTGCAGTGTCTGAGACGCTGGTCGCGGGCAGGCGTCCAAAAGTCCAGCGTCCGTCCAGCTGACTCCGCGTGTACAGAGCGCGATGACCGTGCAGAGCGTCCGCAGGAACCGCCTCGTCCGCTGGGACCGACACGACCACGGCTTCGTGGCCATTGCTGGCCCCGTGGCCACTGGACGGCACCGGTAGCTGGCCGGCGGCGCTGTGAAGGCGGATAACTCGAGGTCGTCTGTACTCTGATTGGTCGTCTGCGGCAGAGAGTTCAGAGGGAGCCGGCAGTAGGAGTGTCACGACCTGATGCAGTCGACGCCATTCAACGAACACTCGCGTGTGATAGCGCCCCGCCACCTACATGTACATCACACCGCCATACCACACTTTCACTAGTGTCTCCACCTCTTTGCTAAAATTTTAGCTTCTCGGTAAATTTTTCGTCAATAAATTATATATCGTCAAAAAATACAAAATTTAGGGCTAAAAATCCCACATTTTGAAGAAAATTTGGGGCCAAAATCAAAACTTTGAACACCCATGATGTCATAATCAGTGGCGGCGATTTCTTCTAGACAGTGGGGGGGACGACATGGCTAAAAGTGGCAATTGTTGGGGGGATGCTTGCAT
>Ga0209367_1010212_pt1 | contig 12621 bp, 4 predicted proteins | sample WorMetLIZISLAND2_FD_187412 | JGI IMG/M metagenome (GOLD analysis project Ga0209367, IMG submission 187412) | Marine gutless worms symbiont microbial communities from Max Planck institute for Marine Microbiology, Germany - Olavius geniculatus... ... | reverse complement strand
GTCCAATGCTATGCATTGCATTGGACAGACAATCATATAGGCCTACTAAGTCAATGCTGTGTTATAGGTACAAGTGATTCTGCGTCACAAAGTCCAGCATCGCCAATAGCGGCACCGAAAACTGAAGGTAATTTTGTTTTAGTGAAATATTACAGGCTGAACGGTAGTTCAAGCCCTGTGTTAACGGCGACTTCTCTTTTTTATGGGAAAGCCAAAAATTCGACCCCCCACAGAATCAAAACCCGTGACCCGATTAAGATAAAATTTGGCACGGTTGATTACGTCGGCGAGGGGACTCGTCATGCAAAATTTTATGCAAATCCCTTCAAGGGGGGCTTCCCGGCAAATGGGTAAAATATACGCAAAAATTTTTATAGGTATCCATATACCTTTTTTTTCAGAAACTCACCTACATGACATGCAGTCAGTGTGATGCGGGCAATATCACCTTTTGTAATTTTTGCTGTTTTCGATGTGCAAGTCCTTAAATGTTGCCGTTAACAAGTGTATAAACTAATGTTTTGTACATTTATACTAAATATAGTCAACTCAACGTTAACGGTAGAGATAACGGTTCATGCAGTGACTTTCGTAGGCCCTAAGTTTGTCCTCGTAGATGTTGTAATAGTAACCTTAGCACCGTTCATAATCATCAAGTCGTTTTTCTTGTCATTGCCTGTTGCTGTGTTACGATGTAGTTGCACGAAGTTCACTCCATCATATTTTCTAAAAATGCGGGGGTGACACCAAAACATGCACCTAAATTCACGTCCAACATTATCGTTTGGCGGTAGTCTATATCCTATACAAGTTCTGCGTCGGTTTTCACTGACCTCAAAATACTTATCGTTAAATGACCGAGCGTTAAGTGGCATTTTTACGCGCGATAGCAGAATGCTTCGCGCGTCTTAACCATCGTCTGGGCGTCCGTCAGTCCGTCCGTCACACTGCAATATTGTGTCAAAACGACGCCAGCGAGAATCACGTCATCTACACTGTTGGCTGCCCCAAGGACTCTAGATTATCATGATAAAATTTCGTGCCCGTGGGTGCGGGAGTTTCCCTCGAACGACGGCGTCAAAGAGTGGTACCCCCTAAAAACGTTAGTTTGCCGTTATTGGTTTGTATAATGTGAAAAAGGCTGCAGATGGGTACATACATTCTGCTTATTATAACAAGCACTGATGACAAGCTTTTTAGATTTATTAACATCGATGACCTTAAACGACCTTGAAGCCACCCCCCCCCTCCCCAAAAAGAAGGGTTTTTAGTAAATTTTTCGTTATTTTTTAATGCAGCGCACATTTCAATATTGCATTGCAACGAAGTGGCTGGAGATAAACCAAAACAAACTGCATATGACATTTTAGCATAGAATGTACATTTTTAAGAATCTAAGTTTCGATCTCTTAAATTCAAGAAGTCTTCCGTACGGAGGCCTCAAATTTGAGCACTTTTTCAAGATGCATTAATATCGTATTGCTGTACACTGATTGCCAAAGTGGCAGAACCGCTGCTATCGCGAGTCACGTGAGCTTTTCTCAAGTTACTTGTATGTTAAATTCTAATTGCGCTTATGACAGGTTAAAGCCTGTGACTTCAAAAAACAATTTCTGCCACAAAATTTTATAGGTAATCTGGCTGCAGGCACTGTAAGATTTTGGTTTAAGACAAATTTGCTAAATACGCGCGACAGCCTGCTTCGCGCGTCTTAGCCATCGTCAAGGCGTCCGTCCGTCCGGCGTCGGTCCGTCTGTCACACTCCGGTATTGTGTCGACAAAACGCAAGCTAGGATCACGAAATCTTTACCATGAACTGCCACAAAGACTCTAGTTTTAGGATCCGTAAAGCTTTTCTTGAAATTCGAAAAAGGTCATCCAGATCGAAGGTGCTAAATGGGAGGGGGTATCAAAAATTGGCCATTTTGAGCCGTATCTCAGAAACGGTGGGAGATAGGGTTTAGGTTACTATTAATCACTAGCAAGAAGTCCCATACGCCCTTTCGATTGACATCAAGATCAACGACCTTGAACGACCTTGAGCCCCCGAAATAGAAGTGTTTACTGATTTTTTTTCACGATTTTGGGCTGCAGCACACATTTCAAAAGTAAATTGCGCCGAAATGGTTTGAGATAGACCAAGACAACCTGAATGCGGAATCTTCACCATTAAACGTAGATTTTAGCATTGCACACAGTTTAAGAGTGAATTTCGCCAAAGTGGTTAAAGATAGACCCAGACAATTTGCGAATGAAATTTTTAGCATTAAACTTAGATTTTAGCAGTCCAAATCTCGACTCCCTAAGTTCAAGGAAGCCTTCGCACGCGGGCGTCAAAGAAGGATACCACTTAAAAGTTATTTTACTGCTATTGGCTCGTGTAGCATGAAAACGTTGCAGATAGTTACATACGTGCTGCTTATTATAACAAGCGCTGGCAACGAGCTTTTTAAATTTATTAACATCGATGACCTTAAACGACCTTGAACTCTCAGAAAGGGGTTTTAGAGAAGTTTTCGCAATTTTTGGCTAAAACGCTCATTTTAAGAGTAGGTTGCGACGAAATGGATGGAGATAGACCAAGACAACTTGTGAATAAAATTTTTGGCATTAAACTCAGATTTTAGCAATTTAAGTCCTGACCTCTATGTTTAAGGAGACCTGCTCAGGTAAACATCAAAGAGGGCTACCCCGTAAAAAGTGGTTATTTTATCGCTATTAGCTCGACTAGCGTAAAAACAGTTGCAGATATGCACAGACATGCTGCTTATCATAACAAGCGCTAAATAAATGACGAGCTTTTGAATAGTGTCAACATAGATGATTTTAATGACCTTGAACCTTTAACAGTAGGCCTAGGGGATTTTAGTGTTGTTTGCAATTTTCGGCTGTGGCACACATTTCAAGAGTGAATTGCGCCGAAATGGTTAAAGATAAACCGGAGCAAGCTGTGTAGGCCTATGAATTTTTTTAGCATAGAACGTCCATTTTTAACAGTTTAAATTTCGACCTCTTAAATTTAAGGCGTCTTCTGTACGGAGATAAAAAAGGTAAAGGTGTCAATTTGTATAGCGCATCTCGCGTACACGCCTCTAATGCGCTTTTCGTCACTAACCAGAGCCGCCGGCCGCACGGCCATCGCGTGCAGCCTGCAGACACAGGCTAGCGCAGCGGCCGGCTAGGCAGCCCCAGTCAGCTGTACTAAGGTCACCACCTTCCGTAACCCATGTAAATGAGTTACTATTTATTTAACCGACTCCAGAGGGATGGCAGGCCGAGTTGGCCTTGTTGGTTGACTGATAGCGGACGCTTTTCCCACAAAGTGGTCAAACGGCCATCTTTCAGTCTCGCGCAGGATAGGGAAACTTCGCCGGCCAGGACCGACGTTCTAACCACTATGCTACGCCACCAACCAACGGAAGCCTCAAATTTGGGTACTCCTTTAAAACGCATTGTTATTTTATTGCATGCTGTACAGGATTGCCCAGGTGGCAGGACCGCTGCTATCGCGCGCCACGTGAGCTTTGCTCAAATTACTTGTTAAAGTGTCAACAAGAGTGAGTTAAATGAAGCATTTATGTCCCAGAAATTGTTACCATTATTGGGTTGCGTTCGCCACAACTACGTGAATATAATTATTTAGATGTACAGTTTTATTCTTTAAATTTTAAAGTCCGGGAAATCTCTTTTCTTTTTTCTCAGTGTGCCTGACAAGCGTGTGCGTCGCGGTTGCAGACGTTTTTTGCACATTTGCAGCTGATCAACAACAAACACAGCCAACATGTCTCTGCAAGCTAACGTGTTTTCCTCCGGGCTAATTACTGTTTTTAAAATCTTCTACAAATTTGCAGCAGACGAGGTACGCAAGGGTTTTAATGTGTACAGCTGGACGTGTGATAGAGAAGATGTCGACTGATGGCTGGATATGCGGCGTGACGTCAGTCGACGACAAGCTGTTTGCGCTGCTAGAGAGAGCCGACAACCAAGTCGCCGTTTACTCCATCAGCGACTATCGACTACTGCGTCACATCCAGCTGCCTGGATTCAAGCCTAGTGTTTTCAGTGACATGACGTCGTGCGTACGACACAAATGTCTTTATGCGTCTGACTATAATGAGAATTATATATACAGATATGACTGGAATAGTGGAGTACCGGTAAAGAAGAAGTTTGCACGTAAGCACATTAGCAAGTGGTCAGTACCTGGATCACCTCGCGGTTTGTCAGTTACACCCGGCAGTTGTAATCTACTCGTTGCATGTGGGGAGCCTAAATTGGTGGAGTTGTGTGCTGACAGTGGTCAGTGCGTGCGTGAGATAACACTGCAGTCAGTCATTGAGGGGCTGCAGCACACCAAAGGAGTCCTTTATTCTAGCTATTATCGAGTAGTCCCTGATCACACCGTACAACTGACCACTGGTCAGTACGTCGTCTCTCAAGGTCTCCGAGGTCTTAATCGAGTGTGTATGGTTGATGATGAAGGTAGAGTAACACATCGCAGTTACGGCGATGAGTGCGGCTTTGACGTAGGACGGTTGCACAACCCGAGTCACTTGGCCATGAGTCACTTGGCTGTAGATGAAGACTCACAGTTTATATTTGTAGCTGATCAGGTCAATAACAGAGTTGTGTTGTTAAGTCCGACGTTACACTTTCTACGTGAGTTCAGTGAGGGAGTGTCACATCCATCCCGACTGTATTTTCATCAGACAACACGACGCCTGTTTGTAGGTAAGCGTGACGGCGATGTTGCTGTTATTCAGTTGTAGAGTTCACGGGTTTGCAACCAGACTTTTCAGTGACGTCATTAACCTCTTAGTGCACGTGTACGCAGTTTTGTACCGCTCGCAGCGATAAACAACAACCAACAAAATATGATTACTTTTCACTATCATACTCGTAATACAGTTGGCACGATGGATAACAATGCAAATGCAGTAATAACCGGATTGATCCTGCGATAATTATTTCCGGGACGCTTACTAGTTTTGTTTCGATTGAACTTAGCAGTGGTAACTATGCACGCACAATAATGCATGTTTTTGTTGATCAACTTTATAGCTAACTTCATAGAGTTGTCGAATGGTGAATAAAGTTGTTTAAACTGTTTCCAGTGGCGTCGTGACCGATGGCAGGGGACAATTGCAACTACCCCTCCAAATTCTGAGCTGACGTAAAACTGTCAAAAAATGTTCTCTGAAAACTTTCGTCAACAAATGCAAAACTGGCGGCCGACAACCCCCGATGTTGGTAAACTTTAAAACAATTTTTTTTAGAAATGAGCAAGAATATCTTTTGTGTCGGAAGTCCGTAATTTTTGGCAGAAAATTGCAACTGCGTGCTTCACCTGCTTGACGTCGGGACTGTTTTTTGTTGTGTATGGCACTGTATTCACTCTGGGAAATCGCTTTCTTCCTGCGACCGGAAATCAAACGCTGGCCTTCGGATATTAGCGTTACAGTTGACCCACCCTATCGTCAGCAGGGCTTCTTGTTTAATCCACGACGCCGCTGATTGTTCTGATAATAGTTATCATAATTCTATCGACGACGACAGAGTGCTTTGAAACCGACTGCGGATTCTCGTTCCCGACGTGCCCGCTTTGACCAAAGCCTGCGACTTGAAACCACACACAGTCATTGCTCGTCTTAACCTTTGGGTCTGGGGTGGTATTGAGCTATGGTCAGCATAGGAACCTTTCCTGACCAGAGCCTGTGACTTGACGAGCAGTCCGCAGACGGTAAAGAAGATGGCCGCCAGAACGACAACGCTCAGAACGATAATAATAATTGCCGACGTGTTCTGGTGATTGTGATTTTCGTCCGCTGCGGGCGCGGACGTCGCAGACGGATCATCGCGACTTCCGGCCAGCAGAACCGGAAGTGTTGTTGTGACGAGGGTCACGTGACGCTGAAACACAGAGTTGTAGTCGTCGCTTGATGTCTGGTTAACCGTCATCGGTGTCTGCTCTATGCACGGTCAAGCACCTGCGTATAACACAACGTAACAGTTTAGCAAAGTAAAGCCGCGTACAGAGCGACGTAACTGAACTGAACTGACGCAGTTAGTTTTTGACGCCAACTGACCAATGGGCAAGCAGGGCGAGCCCGTTTGTCGTCGGTTAACGCGTACGTGAGCGTAGTCACGTAGACATTGTCAGGAACTCCTATCCTACGTCCATATCAGTTCAGATAGTTTTTTAATTTGTCAATATTTAGTTTGGCCCGCAGGTGCCTCGACTCTTTTGTTTACATCCGGTATTTAGTGTATGTAGTCCGGTTGTCAATCATCCGCTTCACTACGTGAATTTACCGCGAAGTGTTTAGTTCTGGGACACTTTTGCCCTGAATCATGGATTCATCCGCATCGAGATTCTGGCGAAGTCGATTTGTCGTACTGACTGACCCTTCTTTGTGTGTCGGACTCAGTGGTATAGCACGTGGTGCTTTGAGAGACGGTGAAGTCCGCGTTCTGATGAAGAAGATCGAAGTTTTTTATCACTGGTAAGTGATGAAGGAACTGTACACTCGATATACATGGTGTACATGACAACGCGGTGAAGATAGGGAAACGACGTACTGATTCCTGTTCTTCCGCACGTGAAGACGGACAGCTGTGAAGTGTGAAGTAATCTTGGAGAGATTTCTGATCCAGCGTCCGTGACGGTTGGCTACGACGAGCTCACCAGTTTCGTGGCGACTGAACTCATCGACCGCCAGAATCCAAGCGCCGCCTGACTCCGAGGTCCATGTCCACGTCGACGAAGTGCCGGAGATTCTGCGCGAAGTAATTGTTTGGTCCCTGATTGTACCTAATTGTATACATCTTTGTGAGTTTGATAGACATTTAGTTTGCAGAGATTTCTGCATGGTTCAGAGCCCCTTCTTGTTTGTTTTTGTGACCTGCATACTTTTTCTGTAAATGAAGCTGTATATACTTGCAAAATAAAAATACGGTTGTTCTGGCATTTCAGATTAAGTAGGCAGCTCTCACAGACATCGTCGCCGTTCGACGTTCGACTGTGCCTACTGTAATGCATTACTGTTTGCCCGTTTGCCGCTTCATCAAAAACTGTGTATATCATGTTATTTCAGTTCAGTTCGCTTTGTACGGGCCTTAACGCAAGAGCGAAAACGAATGTATCTGATGAGGACGACGCTAACAAAATAAACCGTAAAATGTTGATTCGAAAGACGAGGAGGCGATGGTACAGTGTGCACGTTAAAAGATCTAACCGTTTATTATTGTCACGCTCCAGTTTCATATACTTTGTCTTAGTTTTTAGTGTAATTTTCTTAGTATTTCGTTATTACTGTGTCTTTTTTGTGAAAAAATTTTATGTTCATAATTAAGCCTATTTCACAATATGTTCAAGCATTTTGCAATGTGGCATGAGTTTAATTTTAGATAAAAAACACAGACATAATTTGCACTGTCTATGCTGTCCATTGGCATATAGTGAATGATTGATTACATTTGCAGGTTCTTTTTGATTTGCACTACTGTCTTCCAGGTCTCAAATTCAAAGTTTGCTGCATAGATGTTAAAAACATTAATTTGCAAATAAAAAAACGTAAAAATATGTTTTTTTACTTTTATAAAAACATGTAAAAACATACATAAAAACATTTAACCACATTTAGCACAATAACATATTAAAAACAAAAACCTACCATATGTGAACACTGAAGACCGGAATCACTGAATGCTATTATGTAACCATGATTATGGTAGCCTACAGATCAAAAACAGGATTAAACGCAATTTGCCAGTGAAAAATGCATCATATTTGTAATTTTGTATGCTTATTTTTTAATAAGAACAAAAACGTGACATTAAATAAATATAGAACAAAAGCATTGAAAACATTAAAAATGAGAAACATAAAAAATAGAAAAAACATTGAAAAATAAAAAAAACATTAAAAACATGTTCTTTAAACTTTGACAAAAACATAAAAAAAGTTTTTAACATCTATGGTTTGGTCGGTAATAAAAAACAAGATGAACTCAGCAGCGTCGTGAATTAAAAAGCATGATGCAGAAAGTTGAGGTTTTTCGGCAGACAGTCTGTTGCAAGTTTCCGAAAGACGACATTATGGCCACGAGTGCTAACAATTTCAATTTTGCCACTAAACGATCCAGCCAAACATATTTTGACGAAAGCAACTTTTACGACAGGCTAAAATGTGGAGCGGGAAAGACGATTGCCCCCTGCTTCGTTTGTAATGACGCCACTAGATGAACTTACCACAAAGTATAATATAAACGGATGTTGCAAACGACGGCACCGTAGAACGTGACTTTGTTGCTGTTGACGACAAACAATAACAGCGACGATAACAGGTACTCTGTGGCCGTCTGTCCGTGTGTGTTCTCTGGTTTGTGCCTGAATCCTCAGGTGGCAGCACGGATGCTGTCGCGCCTCACATGAGCACTGCTCAGATTACTTGTTTTGTTAACTGGCTATAGTCACCGTGCTCCAGATTACTTGACGTCCGCTGTAGTTCGCCGGCTTTCATTTCAGGACTCGAATCAGCCGAAACGCTTAATCAGCCAGCGACGAAACGGCAATCGTAAAGTAGTTTGCAGTTTGCCAGTAAAGTCTATTATGATGTGAAGAGGTAATGTTAAATTACCATTCAAGCAGACAGAATTTCGCTCGCAAGACGATTGTATCGTACACTAATAGGGTGTTTACACGATCCAGCAAACGTCCAGCAAACTTTCAGCAAACTTCCAGCCTTACATTTGCTGGAAGTTTGCTGGACGTTTGCTGGATCATGTAAACACCTCATTAAACCACACTCGGCTCGCACCGCAACCGTTTTCACAAATTTCGGCAGCCTGCCGTCGTGCGTCATAAAGCAAACGACGATGTAGTCTATATATGCCATCTGAGACTGGTCTAAGTACGACACCGCACTGTCTGGGGTGGTATAAGCTCGCACAGCGTACTAGCTTACACACTCTAGCAGTGCGGTATCTAGTAGAAACTACAAACCTATAGGCCTACTTGCTGCGACAGTGTCAGCTGTATGCGCAATAGCGATGCAAGACTGGCAGACTCGATAACCAGTACAGGTAGCCTAACATACGACAGACTCACCAAACTGCAATTTTAGTTCTAAAATTAACTTTCGTTTTAACTTTTATACAGCTTTTGAAAATAGTGTTTATTTTTGCGCAGGCTGACTTTTCGGTCTACGTCTAAAAGTTCTATTTTAACAACGCTTTGCCTGAAAATGACAAATTTGAGTTATTTGGCATTTCAAAATGCCAGCTTGCAACATTGGTTGTTTTGGCGGTGCGTGACGTTTGAAATGGTCTCGCTCTAATTGCCAATAACCAGGTGAGTTGTCTGTCTGCACCTTGCCACTCTGTATCACGAATGTTTGTGTTTTATGCCGAAAACTGGTTTTACAAATTCACTTAAATCCCTGCTGAACTAATACCATCACAGAAATCTGACGTTTTTCTTTCGTTTTGCTGTAAATAATTTCTATTTTATTTCGCTCTGCTTACCGCAATTATTATCTTATTCTGCACCCGTTTTTCCTTAACAACCCAAAAAGTCGAGCTCAAATTTCTCGCAAAACGAAGGCCAATAATTTTCGTTCTCGTTCTCGTTTCAGTCGCAAGAATGTCTTCGGTTGCTGCAGGTAGGTAGCACTGTTATCGTTGTCGTGTGTTCTCGGTACGGCGTCACATAATCTGCTGGGAGGCAGTCGTTAGTTAATTGCGAAGTCGGTATCACCCGGGGAACAAACACACGACAGCAGGCGCTGCACTCAGCTGTTGCTTTCACACTCCAGGGGCGTCTAGACTTACATTTACAGTATGTCTAACGATGACGCTAAATGAGTCATGGACATTTTTTAGCGGACCGTACTTAAGTAGCGGTCGAGCTTATGGTACGGTTCTAGTCTGTTGTCGTCGTCCGTCTGTCTGTAACATACGTATTGTGGCTAAACGGTAGGTCGTAGATAAACTCTTTACACGAATAATCAGCCCTGTCCCATAAAACTAAGCACGCAAAATTTCAGCGATATAGTGCAAAAACTTTTAAAATTTGGGGTTGAATGGAGAGGTGGATAAAATGTGCGGTTTTCGACGGAAAACTGATTATATCAGAAACGGTAAGAGATACGGCTAATGTTACTATTAATCTGTTACTAGTCTGGCACTGTAAACTGTCATCTGGCCGAGGGCTAAGGAAACGGAGATCAGCGCCGCCCTATGGGCTCTGTTTCTGGAAAAAAAACTTCACGTTTTTAGTTACAATAATTTAAAAGCTTTGCAATTTGGTTTTGTTGTTGCAAAGTCTCATGGTTGTGACGCAGCAGCGTTGTGAATTTTCTGACGAATGTAAGCGTTGAATTTTGTGTAAGACTAGACTTGAGCTTTTTTTGTCTCCCAAAGTACACAAAAATCGATGTCGGCTGGGGCTTCATAATGGGCTAGAATATCATAAGCGTCGTACGCCGCAGGGCAACGCTTGTCATTTTATGATGCTGCCTATGTCCATCGTAATGCGATCGTCTTTCTAATCTTCGCGCTAAGCCCTTCCGACCAACAGCATCGCCTCATTGCAGTTAATGATACATGCATCATTAGTGAGACAAGTGAGAAAAAAACTTGTTTAGACATTTCTTTTTAACGCATCGATAACAGACGAGAGAATAGCTTATTTCGGAACAATTATGGCCTACTGAAAAGCGAGTCTTAGGCCTATATTTTAAAGATTTTTGAACAGCGGCATAGTAAGATCGTGGCTTAAGAGCGTAGGTCTTGACCTGGGGCAAGAAATTGCAATTTTCCGACCATAAATGCTCAAAATTTCAATTACTATGCCCTACAACTGCCTTAGAATTGGATGATTTTTCGCCCCAAATTTTGTACTTCTGGAAGAAAACTTTCGGACAAAAACATTTTCCGACAGGCTAAAATTTGGAGGAGGAGACGCGGCGGCACGACGCCACAGATTTCAGGAAGAGTGATAGTATACTGTTAAGGAGCATACAAAGCGACAGAAGTGAAGTGAAATGAACTAAAATAAAACGAAAGCCGGCTTTTATTTAATTTCAGTTCATTCCGATTCTGTCAAGGTCGTGACCACATTTACCTTTCAAGCGCCATTTCCATAACGGTGCAAGATAGACGCATGGTGACGATGGACCATTTAGGCATAATAGTAAAGCGCTGGTGACGAAACGAATGGTCTCGTGACTGACAATATTTATTATTTAGTTATAATAATAGCGAAGGATGTCAGTAACATTGCTGCTGTACAGTTTAAAATTAAACTTTTTGAAATTTTCCTACCAGTCTAAACAGCTCACTGACTATATTTATACGGACATATATTGTAAACTATCGAAATACATTGGACAGACTCCGTGTTCGTATGAACATTATCTTGTTACTGAAAAAATTAAGACAAACTTGAGCTGTTTGACTGAGTGCTAGTTCTGTGAACGTGACGAATCGTAGTAGGTATAGCTGCTGCCGGCATAGGCCTACCTAACTATTTCCACGGGCTATACAACGGCCAATTTTCACTGGCCTTGTATATATGGCGGCATAATTGTGTCATCGATCTGGCTAACGCCCGCCGAACTGGTAGCTATAGCTTCGCGGTCTCTGTTGCTTCATCAACAGAGATCAATAGTTGCACGCCCGAACTATAATAAATCTGCGGATAATGCTCTGGATAATGCTCACCTGTCGTTCACAGTAAGGCTGTGCCACCCGAATAATTTATTACCGGCGATAGGCGGTGGCGTAGCCAGAAATGTGAATCGAGGGCTCCCCCTTCCTATTCATTTTTTGCCCTCCCCTTCATTCTCGTCTTCTCTCCTCTTGTCTCTTTCCTTCCATCCTCTTTCCTGTCCTCTTCACCTGCACTTTCCACTCCCTTCCCTCGTCTTAAACGCAGGACCCCTTAATTCCAGTTTCGAGTCAGCACAGCCCTAATTTGCAGCATAAACCTACCTATGCTCTAATTAGCCTTTTGTCTTCTATTGCAGTAGGGCCCACGTTAGGCTGTAGTTGGCGACTAAATGGTCTAGGCCTATATTTGCCATCAATAACAACAAGCTGTTGCTGTATTATAGCTGTGACAGTGTTCAAGCATACAACGTTGCTGGTTGTCGAAAAGCATGAAAAAGAAAAGAAAAACAATCAACTTTTATACATCAGAACCTAGAACAACTAGAACTAAAGTGTACAAACTGCTGCAAACCACGAAATAAAGTTACTCCTATTGCACACAAGATTTTTAGACAAAAAAATCTTGAACACGTTGGGCATAAAAATAATTTTCATCTCCTGTCGCTGTAAATGCTAAAACATTGTACCGACTGGAAATTAGCACACTTGCTGTCACTTACGAGTAACTATCACAGAATGTTGAATGCAGGCTAACAAAAAATAACACAAAAATGGTAAACAGCCTAAACCAATGCATATAGTCTTCGGGTATGGTAAAAATGTAACAAAAAAGTTTTTAAAAAACAGCTAGAAACACGTAATAAGTCTATTTGCATGTAGAATCACCGGTACCGGTATATTAAAGTCAAGGAAATGCCCAATGGCGTAGCCATAGCGGGGTACTGGGAGC
>Ga0209367_1010211_pt1 | contig 12622 bp, 8 predicted proteins | sample WorMetLIZISLAND2_FD_187412 | JGI IMG/M metagenome (GOLD analysis project Ga0209367, IMG submission 187412) | Marine gutless worms symbiont microbial communities from Max Planck institute for Marine Microbiology, Germany - Olavius geniculatus... ... | reverse complement strand
TGGGGAGCGCTGTGAGCTCCCCCAGCCGAGTCCGGGGCAGTGTCCCGGCCGCAAACGTATTTTAAAGCATTTCGGCGCCTCAGAAACCGCATTTAATGACATCAAGTTTTTGTGTTTTTGTTATGCTAAAAATAAGCACCGTAATTTTGGGCCCCCTAGACCCACCCCCGCCCTCGCATTGCGGGGTCTGCAAGATCAGTACTTGCGCCACTGAGTGGGTGGGCGATTTGTGTGAGTGGTTAACGTGTAGAATTGCTCTGCTGTAGGTTGTGATAGCGATCTGCTGTCACCAACTGAGGCGCAGTCGGTCGCCAACCGGGTCGCCATGTTTGAACAGCTACCGATGAACTCCGACAGCAGTCTGAGTTTGCCCAGCATTGACGCTGCCGCCGCTACACCCACTACACGACAGACACTGGCCGTGCCGCCATCCTCTGAGGACGCTCGACTACCAACGATGACCGGTGCAGGTGGCCTGTCTGTGGTGGGTCTGAGGCGACAGGCGCCGTTAAGTGGGGCGGAACAGGCCACGTCTGGACTGAGCAGTTCTGCTGAAGCGACGACGTCGGATGTTCCAGCCCTCGAGGATCAGCAGCGGCAACACGACGAAGAGAACGATCAGGAATTCGGCAGCACCAGATTATAAATTACACACCGCAGGCTACAATCTCGCCGTGCTGGTCAGCGGCGTCGTGCAGGGGTTAAAAAAGTAGAAGGGGCAGGAAGTTGCCATTTTCCGATGGGCACTGCAAATTTCCCCAGAGGAGGTTGTGGTTGCGCAAAGTCTCAAATTTGTTTCTGAATTCCTCCCCCCAAAAAATACCCCAAATTTTGCATTTTATAGACCAGAATTTTCCAACATTTTCCCAACAGCCTAAAATTTTGAGCGCCCCTTCCTTGCACCCCTCCCCCTCTTGGTCACGATGGCACTGGTGTTGGTGTATACACCAACTGGTATACCAGTGTGTCCATGGACTTGCGCTGGACTTCCTGGTCGACAACGCCTGCGCTCGTCAATCATCAACCTCGACACTGGCTGTACCACTGACACGTTTCTCCACGTCGCCGCAACAAGAACTTGGAACAGTCCGCCACCGGAAGTGATGTCTTCAGAGTGTCTGCGAACATTTAAGTCTAAACTCAAGACTCATTAGTTTTCGTCTTTTTTCGTAGCTGACTGTAAAGTGACTGCGGTGTTTTTCATTTTTAATTGTATTGTGTTGTATTATATTATAGGCCTATTTATTGTTTAATTTCTGCAGAAACGATATTTTATTCGCTAGCGTGCTTGCTCGTTCCATGTTCTCTTAGTATAATCATGAACGACAGCAGTGCCGGTTTAAGATTTGGCAGGCCCAGGGAAAAATGAGGACACTCTCCAAATTTTTTATTATCAAAAAATAGATGTTACTTTGATTTTATAATAATATTAAACCTGCGCTACGGGGTTAATCTGGCACTGAATGACAGAGAGAGAGAGTTAACGTTAATAACACGTAAGCATTATTTCTAAGAACACGCTGTGGCATGGAATGCCAGTCCATTCAACTAGTATTATCGTTATTGTTGTAACAGGTATTGTCGAGACAAAAGAAAATCAAAACAGACACCGATTTATTTTTTGGCACTGATTGCATTTGTTACGATTGACTGCTTGTTATTTTCTGGTTGCCTTCGCACAGAATCATTTCTATAACCTTCGTGTATAATTTAACAGAATTTATCTGACACGCGGTTTCTGAGTATTTTGTTTTGCATTTTATGTTATGCGTGTGGATTTAACGTATTAAACACTAGAGTTAATGCCATTTTCAACAATCAATCGTAACTGAAAAGTTAGTTTATTCCGACAGACTGACAGTGTTATTCATGTACAAACCATACAATTTAATGACAGAAAAATTATTTGCACATATGACACACATTAGTCTGCTAATAACTTAGTACTATAAAACGTGATAAAACACTATATTGCCAATATTCAGGCACAAATTGTGAAAAGATCCTAAATTATCAGCAATCCGACCATTATTTAATACCTCTACTACTACTTATAGAGATCCCCTACGTAAGACTTTTGAAACTGCTACTGCGAAACAGCACAAAATTGTCCACATAACTGTACAATTAGAAATTGCATTTATAGACAATCACATCGAAAACTGATGACTAAGGTTGTGATTATGAGTCATGACATTGTGCAAAATAAAGACAGTGTTTTAACATTTAACCACGGTCTATCAATAACTTGCCTAGAACACGCTGTAAGATTATTGCAACAGTTTTATTAAGCCGTTTTTTGCTTGTCTGTCTGACCGTCCTGCACTCTCTTGTGAGCTACCAACTCGATAACAAAAACGCGTGGAAAAAAAACAATTTGTGGGAACGTTACCCAGGACAGGAGTAACTAGTGTGTTAATTTTCAGTTCAAACAACCTAAAAATGTCGGTCCAGTGCCTAAGGTACAGTTAGCAATTAGCATTAGGGTTGCGCAGTTCGAGGCCGATGGCCGCATAAAATGTTAAGCACTGGGTCGACGTATTGCTGTAGTGAATAGTTCCAACAAAACGAGTGCCCCCGTTAAGCGTAATGTATGCGATGTCGCGAAAAAAACGAGCGTGTCAATGCCCTAGACGGAGTGGTTTTGAGTTTTGTTGTTAGGCCTAATTGATTTTACTCCCTAATATCCACGGTGTCTTATATGCAAACAAATCGATCGTCGTTGGTGGTCAGCGTTTGTTCACGCCACACAGGAGACCGCGAAGTCTGCTTGGTTTGCGTCTGTCCGTCGACAGCGGAGGAATCGCCTCGCTGGAATGACGCGGGGGTTCACTGCCGAGTAGATGCAGCACGGAAGCATCATCTTGCTGCTTGGCGACGTGCCAGGCAGTCCGTCCGTCGTTCGTCCGCACACAGACGTCGGCGCCGGCCGCCAGCAGGACCTGAACCACGTCCGGGAACTGGTATTGCACGGCCAGATGTAGTGCGGTGAAACCGAGCGAGTCCTGAGCATCTATGAGCGGAGATCGGCCCCGACCGGCGGCGGCGTCGGTCTCTGTTGCTTCGAGTAGTGCGGTCACGGCCTCGGGAAAACCGTTCTCTGCGGCCAGATGGAGCGGCGTGATGGCGCCACGGTCGCCGAAGCCCCGAACTGCGGTAACGTCAGCGCCGGCGTCGATCAGAAGTCCGATGAGTTCGCGGTGACCGTGCTGTGCGGCGACGTGTAACGGCGTCAGATCGGCGTGCTCGCCCAGGCTGGCTCGTGCGTCCACTGCGAGGGACGTGGAGGTTGCTCCCAGCAGGCGGCGGGCGATCGGCGCGCATCCCTTCTCGGCAGCCACGTGGAGCGGAGTATACCAGCCGTCCATGGACCGGCCCGGGTCGGCCCCCAATTCCAGCAGCGCCGCCACGATCTCGTCTCGTTCCTGATACACGGCCTGGTGCAGCGCAGTCACGCCACTCATCCCGCCACCCATTCTCTTCCCGGCGTCCACCGTGGCCCCAGCGCGGGCTAGCGCAAGCACGACCTCCACGCTGCCACTCTGTACGGCCAGGTGGAGCGCGGTGATGTCTTGCTGCTCGCGGGTGGACGCCGTCAGCGCCACGTCGCACTCCATCGTGTCCAGCAGCGCCCGCGTCATCTCGACGCTGCCCTTCTGCGCGGCGTAGTGCAACGCCGCGTACCCGTTGTCGGCCTGTACGTTTGGGTCGCAGCCGGCAGTCAGGAGTACGGCCACGGTGTCGGGGTGACTGTTGTAGACGGCCTGATGCAGCGGGGTGATGTTGTCGCGGTTGCGCGTGCTCTTGCGCGGATCTCGCTGGGCGCCGTGGCGCAGCAGCACGGCAGCGACGTCAGTGCGGCCGTCCTGGGCGGCTAGGTGAAGCGGAGTCACCCCGGAGTGAGCGCCGAACGTGGCGGCACGGTTTACATCGGCCCCGGCGTCTAACAGCATCTGGACGGCTTGAAGGTCGTCGTTTTCGACGGCCCAGTGCAGAGCCGTGTAACCGCTCACCAGCTGACTGGACGCCGAGGTCGACGTGGACAGCGTCACTGCAGCCGCTGGACCGTTCCGGAACGTCGACGTTGAAGGCACCGGGTTTTCCGCTGTTAAAATAATTACACATCAGTTGCAATATATGCATCTTTATTCACCAACAGTGGTAGCATTTGCAACATACATACATGATCATTCACACACACAAAAAAACACACACTATAGGTTACAGCGGAAGAAAACAATTAAGTCAAATAATGGCGTAGTATAAGAAACTACTGGCAGATATATGAAATTTCTTACTGCGCGTTTTTCAATTAGTAGGCCTAAGCTACGTATATCCTAACTCACAATTACACATTCACTGTGATACCTTAATAATTTCCATGTTGTTAGTTCGAAACGATTTTATTCAAAATCTGTCAACGACAAATGACAAAGTATATAGACGCCGTGACATTTTGGGTATCTCTAACCTTGTTCAGCTGGCAACATTGACCGACCTTGAATTAGTTGCGAAGTCCTGTGGCGCAGGGCAGTCGCGTCGGCGTGCATCCGTTCCGCGGCGTTGACGTCACTTCCGGCCTCGACCAACATGGCGACCACGTCCAGGTGTCGGTAGCGGACGGCGAAATGCAGCGGGGTTTGCGAGAAGGCTCGGCCGACAGTCAGGCCGTCACTGGCGCGATGACGTCTGACCCGGGGTTGACAGGTGAGTGAATCGACGACTGCTCCACGCTCTAGCAACAGGCGTGCCGCGTCGACCACCCCGCCACGGGCTGCCACGTGTAGAGGCGTAGCACCGTCCTCGTCAGCAGCGTCGACATCTATGAACAACTTTCTAACTAGAACGCTATTCAAAGACATCATTAGTCACTTTATGTTTAGCTATATTTTGTCAAAAAGACAGGAAAAACACAAACAGATCAGAAAGCAAGCAAACAGTGGAAACTAGTCAAATCAAGTCAGTGTTCCGTTCACGTCTGGCCAAGCCAGAAACCGCGCCACATACAATGTATACAGTTTTGAATATCAGTCATTTTGTCACTCTATTACACTGTACATTTTTTCAATACTCTCTTGAAGTTTGACGCAGTTGTTTGTTTTTATTGCTATATTTGTACTGGTGACCTTCGTATCGGTGTATCTACGACTCTACACCATGTTTCAAAAGACTAAACAACATTGTTTTTGTCAGAACTTCGTTAAATTTCTATTAATTTTAATTAAAAACAATTTTGTTTAGTTTGTTCGGGTAGCACAGTGTATTAAGAGCATATTGTATATAGGCTACCTACCTGTCCCTGCGTCTAGCAATAGGCTGGCGACGTCCACGTGTCCTGCCCTCATGGCGGTCAGATGCAGCGCCGTCAGTCCCGTCTTGCCGCAGAACTCTCGCGTAGCGTTCGGGTCAGCGCCGGCGGCCAGCAGAGCACGCACCGTCTCAACGCTACCGTTCTCGGCGGCCAGGTGGATCGGCTGTACACCCAGGCCGCGGCTGTCGGCCCCGGGCTGGGCCACGAAAGCATTGTGGGATAGAAGCAGGTCCACGATGTCACGGTACCCGTGGCGGGCAGCCACGTGGAGCGCCGTGCAGCCCCTGTCAGTCACCGCATCGGCGAGGGTCTCGTCGCGTTGAAGTAGAGTGGCCACTGACCGGGCATCACCTACATCGGCGGCGTCATGGAGAGGGGTGACGCCAGTCACACCGGATGTGGCCGAGCGCCGCCCTGCATCGGGCCGCGCCCCGCCTTCCAGCAGTAGGACCACCAGTACTGACCCATCGCCGTCCTAACATCAATCAGTTAGTCAATCAATCGTTTATTCGTCATGAAAACATATTACACGTAAGATACTGCTATTCGGTATTACACTGAGAAGAACAACTAGACGTTTATTTAGAGCGCTCTTCCGAACACTCTTAAATGCAACTCACACTGTTTACCTACTTTCAGACGTCATCTAAAACATTTTACTTCTTGTTTTACTAGCAAATCGAGCGCATTCGAGGAAGTTACAATTAACGTGCTATAAAAATTACTTACTTACTTACAAAAGTGCAAAATAACAAACATAAATTCGAAGACAATTTGCATACAAAATTGCTAATAATAATTAACATTGAAAACACGTTAGATGACAATTTTACATTCATACTGAAGATGTTTTGCTTAAACTTGTGCAACGAAGTAAAATTAACAGCATCAGGCAAAGCATTTAAAACATTTAGCACTTTTTCACTATAAAATGTAGCTCTACAGTCTACAGTTACAATACAGTGAATTTATGGTAAAAATGTCAATGGCACCACAGTCACTTTACTGTGGAGAAGAGAAGGAAAACAAGTGAGTCTTAAGTTTAGTTTTAAATGTTCGCATGCACTCTGAAGACGTCACGTCTGATGGCAGACTGTTCCAAGTTTTTGCCGCAACGACGGGGCACGCTCGGTCGCTGACTATATGACTAATTACACGATCAAACTGGCTCGACGAGCTGCTATATGTTAGCTGGACGAGCTAGCTCGATGTTTGCTCGATCGTGTAAACGGGGTATAAATGATGATTTATACACTGTACAGCTTATACTGGTGGAGTCTTTTGTTGTGTTAAATGTATTTCAAGTTACGTGTGTGCAGATTTAACGCATTAGACACTGTCAATTTTTACTTGTACACTTATGCTGCGTTCCATTGGGATCGTGAACTCGTGTTCACCGTGATCACGAGATTGATTCTGTTCCAAACACGCAGTAAACTCGTGAACACAAGTCGTGAACTCGTGATTCTGGCGACTACCTCCATTTTCGTGACGAACGAAATAAATTGGCGGGAAACGACGGAAACGAAGTAAACAAAATCGTAAAATGCAATAGTTTTTAATAAACAGCAACTTTTTGGTAATCAACATGCTGTTTGGCACATTATTATGAATATATGAGTTTTCTGTAATTTAAGCGTAATTAAGATATAGGTCGCCGTATGTAGAGCGAATCACTCGCAGTCGCAGCTGACGCCTGTAGGCGGTGTGGAAAGGTTCGTATTGTGTGAAATTTTCTCACCCAGCAATTTTAGTGTTAAGTTAACTAGGATTGTGGTTCTGACTAAACTTAGGTTACTTTAAAATTAGTATGCGTATTTATTTGAGTGGAAAAGCTATTAAGATAGATCCAGTGTTTATTGCATTTTACGACTTTATTTACTTCGTTTCCGTCGTTTCCCACTTATTTATTTCTAGTGTTTGGGACGCTCACGATGGTGATCACCAGTTTCCGCTTCTCGTGAACACAACTTCACGATCTCAATGGAACGCAGCATTATATATATTGTGTATCAATAAAAAGTAGTACATCAAACTATATCAATAACTTTGTCGATTTTTAATGAATTTTTTCACATTTTTTCCGACACATTCTGCAGCTTATATTGGCGGCCATTTAGTTTAGCTACTTAGTTGAAAAACACGTTGACATAAAGACCTGACATGCGCAGTGCAGCGGCGTGGACAGGTCATCCGGCCGGGCGACATTGGCATCAGCGCCGGCCGCCAATAGACACGAAGCAGTAGTGGTATCTACCAGACGGCACGAGACATATAACGCCGTCTCACCGGCTGAACTGAGACGATTCAAGTCGATGTGGCGGGCTGACGCCAGCACGGCCACCAATTCCGCGTTCTTTAGCTGAGACGCTATGTGGAGCGCAGTGTTGCCTTGCTGCATGTCACACAAACACAAGTAGGCCTATCATTCATTATTAGTGTTGGCTGGGAGCGCAAAGAAAACAACCATTATTACGAGATGAATATTAACCAAACCTAATCGAACAGTAAACAGAGTATTCACCGTTTCGCAAAGAAAATAATAGTCAAATAGTACAGCTCTTCATAGGAATCAGAAACCCATCTCAATGCTACGGAGCGTCAGCAGCCATATGCGATCACACAGTGTCACCTGCACCCGACATAGATGTCGGCCTACGCACCACGCCATAACCGCAGCCATAAAGGGCCTGACAGGCCAGTCGCGATTAACCTACCCCGTCTGGCGGTTCTGCAGTACAGAAACATTGCATTTTATGTTCACGTACACGCAATAGATTAACACGCCTAACATCGCCAGAATTAATAATTTAGTTGCTTCCTCGTACCCTATGATATATCAGGTTTCAGTTTTAAAACTGCGGTTGGAGCTTAGAACTGAGTCAAGTAAGTTGTGACACCTTTCTGCTGCTAGACGTTAATTTCGTACACTACCACAACAAAAATTTGAGCTAATGCTCACGAGACGCGCGAAAGTTTATAGCAGTTCCGGTTCAATAGTTTAGCTGAAAATTGGGGTGTTCACGCTAAGTTAATATACAAATACCAAATTTTCTATCTGGATCGCATAACTGTAGTTCTGTGGTGCCATCTTGTGAATGATATAGACTTGTGTCGCAGCTCGAAATCGCCAAAAAATTCATAAAACCCCTATTTTGGTGTTCAAGGTCATTCAAAGTCATTGAATTCAGCGCCAATCGAGAGACAGTGTACTACTTCCTATTAGTGATTAATAGTAACCTAGGTTCTATCTCGCACCGTTACTGAGATACAGCGACTTATTGGCCAAAAATCGCAAATTTTGCCCACCCCTCTTATTTAGCGCCCTCGTTCGGGGTGACCCTCTTCGAATTTATGGAAAAGCTTTACGGTTCCTGAAACTAGAGTCTTCCAGGCAGCCGACGGTAAAGATTTGGTGATCCTAGCTTGCACCGTTTTTGACTGATCCACCCGTGTGACGGACGGATGGACAGACAGACGGACACAATTGCGATGGCTAATACCCGCTGAAAGCAGTAGCTGCTTTCGCGCGTAAAAAGCTGCTGATGATGACCGATTTGTATATAGTCGCTTAGTATGAAGCCATTTTTATGAACACGTTTATTCGCCATAAAGACAAAAACAGACAACGAGAAAAGACAGATATGTAGACCTACAGATGAGAAAAACACTGCCTCTATCTAATAAAATCTAATTTATTCACTAACGTAATACATTTGTACAGCTGCTACGTTTAGAATGAGTTTGACGCCTTATTTCTGAAACAGAGTAGCGGCGCGTATTTCGTTTCGTAACTTTTCGTTGTAGGCCTATGTTGCTGTGTAAGTTTACAGTTTACTACTCCGTGCAATTCTCTTGTTTGATGTTTAACACGTTCATTAATGCCGCTGTTGTTGCTGCTGCTGCTGTTTACAGTTGCTTCTATCCCTCAAATCTGGAATCAAAATCGGGCGCAACTTCCTTTCAGTTTTTGGCTGAGGTTCCAGTCAAATTTCTGACTTAAGTTTTCTTCTCCATTTTAGACTTCTTTTCCCTCTAGGGAGAAAGTTTTGTTAAGGGTGTAGTTTGCTCAGTGAAAAATAGTGGGAAATAAAAAACTAGGGGAAAGTTTTGTTAAGGATGTAGATTGCCCAGTAAAAATAGGGGGAAAATAAAAAAATAGGGGAAAGTTTTGATCTACAACCTTATCAACCCCCCTATTTTTCACTGGGCCCAAGCTGCGCCTACCAGGTATAGGGATAAAAACTATTGGCTGTTTATCATCGCGACTTACCCCGTCTGTGGCGTTGACGTCAACCGCTGTCGATTGAGCCAGTCGTCTGACGGTTGCGACGTCCGCAGCGCGCACTGCCACGAACCAGTCGCTGACGCTGCACAAGTCTTCCTGCCCACCGCCGTTCAACTGTTGTTGATCGATCCTCACTGCCGCATCTGTCCTCACCTCTGCCGTTGGTGCACGACCTTTGTTCTTCACTCGTCGTTTCCCGCGCGATTTCCTGGACTCTGCTTCGTGCGGCGGCGACGGCCGATCGTCCCCGGGAGAACGGAGATGGCCTCTGATGTCCAAAGTCGCGTCGTCTGTTGCTGCCGCAGTCGATGGCTGCGGGACGACGACGTCGAAGTCTGCGTCCTCAGTGAGTTCAGAACGAGGCGGTGTGATCTCAGAACGAGGCTGCGCCGACGTCAGCTCAGAGTCGTCTGTCACATGAATAAATAAAAAAAAAATTCCAGAAAACAACATTGTTTAAAAAGTTAAAAATCGTACAAACGTGGCAGGAATAAAAAGTTTTAAAACGTTAAACAAAAAGCGTTGGTTATCATTTGTTCAACCTCTTGCCTAATGCTTAGGCCTAATATTGTATGCGCATTTTGTATACCCGGAACTATATAGTCTAGAGAGTATTTTATTTGATTTCAATTTAACCATGCGGACATGAGACCATAGCACTAGACTAATCAAGTAAACTACCATCGCCATAACCTAAGCCTATAATTCGTTTCTGTAGTTTCAAAAATGCTTTTCGAAGTTTTTATGGGATTTTCAATGCACGCAGGCATAATGAAAAAAAAATTAAAATTTTAAGAACGTAAAACGTTGAAACGTTTAAAAACGTACCAAGAACAAGAACGTAAAACGGTTATTACATCTATGATCTGTCGTAGAACCGTTAATCGTTATTGTCGGCGTTTGCTGGTAGCGGGCGGGAACTTCAGCCGGCGCAGGCGAATCTGTCAAGTCATCATCCTGTCTAGCAGGTCCTACATCATCAGGTCCTTCAACACCGTTGACGGCTGCTGTATCAACGTTGTCCGGTAGATCAGCATCACCCACGCCAGCGCTCGTCGTCGTCTTCGTTGATTTGCGTACCTTCATTCGACGTCTGGTCCGTCGTGCCTCCACTCCGACGTCGTCGTTCGAAGAAGCCATTTCTTCTGAGTCACCGTGTACACGTAACTTCACCTGTCAGCATAAGTTCCAGTTAAAATATGTTCACGTAGATCGATGTTCTTGAGACTTGACTGAGCAGTGAACTGAGAACTTGGTTAACTGGCTTTTACTTCGATCGGCATGTTTATTGTTTCTTCAGCCAATCTTTTCACAAGCTAGTCTAAATTACTTCAAATGAACTGGTGTTAATTTATAGAAAGTTCTGTAAATTAATTAGAGAAAAACAGAACACAAATTTTGTCTGCAACGTTAACTTAACGCGGTCGAAATTCAAATAGCCTTAGTACAGAGAACTGCGTAAGAAAGAACACGCCCTTGATATGTCATAAAACTTACCTACTGCGAATAGAAACATTTTGCTTAAATTGATGCACCTTCATCAAACTACTTTTGTCATCAGTAGGCATTTGTGAGACGGCTAAACAAGTACAGGTAAAAACTTTCAAAATAATTAACATTACGGTAGGCCTAATAACAATTAAGATGAATCGCAAATGTTGATCGAGGCAGCCTATTTTTACAGTGACCACAAAAAGTAAGGTAGATACTATGAAGCTGTGGGCGCTTTTGCGTGGTTCCCATTACTTGTGCAGAGAAAAGCACGTAGGCCTACTCTAAGTGGACATATAGGGGACAGTGGACTGGACTCCGAGCCATGTTGTTAGTAGGCTACTTATATGAGCCGGGTAGCCTACTTGCAATGGTGCGATGCGATTCGCCAAAGCAGCCAAACAAGCCAAAATTATTTCTTTGACAAAATTAGAAAGGCTGAGCGTCCAACGGGCCGACATAACTCACGCCAACACTATGGTTTAATTGCAAAACAATAACCGTTATTGTCAGAGTTTGCCTGAAGTCGGCCTTTCAGAAGTTCAGCCATTTAACAGTGATTCCCTGATAGTTCAACACTTGTCAATAGGCTACTTACTTGCTGTTCGGCCACTAAAGTCCGTGTATGGATCCCGGCAAAAGAGTTCAGGTGTAAACAAAACTCATCGATCTAAGGCTGAAGGCGTTGGTTGGCTACGGACAGGACAGCGCCCACTACAGCTGGCCTTGTTTAATGCTCACCTGCGCCCGCTCGCGCTGTAACCAATACAGGTAAACTCGCAGCCAGCCTACAGCCAGCGCCCCGCGTGCTAATTGTGGGCCAAAAACGAAGCAATTATGTATCGATTTCGAATTTTTCAAACTCCGCTCAATACGCAAAGTCGCGAAACTAACAAAAAAATTTACTTAAAATACTGCTCGTGCTGTCGTCAGAGCTCTTAAATTTAGTCATACCACTCCTATTTTTAAATCTCTTCACTGGCTCAAAATAAATGAACGTATTGAATATAAAATTCTCTCTCTTACCTTCAAACTTTTCTATACTGCTCAACCTCCTTACCTGTATAACTTAATCTCTATCCAGCCACCACGTAACACTCGATCCTCATCTGTCGTCACTCTTGCTCGTCCACCTACTCATTCCTCCTTAAAAATTACCAGTCGTTCCTTTCGTTATGCATCACCTCATCTCTGGAATCAACTCCCCCACTCACTTCGTCAGCCACGTCTTGATCTATCTCCTCCTGACTCACCATATTTCCATGATCATCTCACGTCGTCAGCGTCACCATCACCACTCTTGTCATCCATCACCCCATCATTCTTTCATTTCAATCTCAAAACTTTTCTTTTTCTCAAATCTTATCCTCCATAGTCATCTGGCACCCCTTCGGACTGACTCCACGGCTATTTGGACCTGCTCACGGTTTTTATGTTTACTCTTTTCAGTTTTTTTTTCTGAGTTTTAGTTTTCATTATTATTCTTTATTTCTTACCTTTTCAGTTTTTTTTTTATTTTAGCTGTCTTTACT
>Ga0209367_1010209_pt1 | contig 12623 bp, 6 predicted proteins | sample WorMetLIZISLAND2_FD_187412 | JGI IMG/M metagenome (GOLD analysis project Ga0209367, IMG submission 187412) | Marine gutless worms symbiont microbial communities from Max Planck institute for Marine Microbiology, Germany - Olavius geniculatus... ... | reverse complement strand
AGATTTCACTAGGCCTACATGCTACATTGTCGCCACGGAAATAGCTTATCGCCTGTTTCGCCATAGCTTTTTTCTTCTCTTTAGCACAATGTGCGCTATTAGGCCTACAAGTGCACATCGTGCAGGTGATACTCTGCCCATTTTGTTGCAGTGTTGCAAGTTTTATTGCAGTTGTAATAGGGGTCTTACGGGCCATGGCATGGGTAAACTGCGTCTATATTCCAAACACACTAATTTACAGACGCATTTTACCAGAGCCTTTGGCAGTTAAAATTACAAAGCCGACAGTTGCTTTTAAAGTAAAGTATGAGCTGCATTTGGCCACTCGTAATGCATGACTTTTGGACGCAATGCCTCATGCAACCCTTGACACCAACCAATGACTTAGCATAGTTTTCTATAGCTGCTTATACAACAACAAAAGTGTTGAATCAACCGCTGTGACTATTTATTTGACAACCGTAAAAATAATTTAAAGGCTATAAATAACTTATATTAGCTTGTAAATATTTACTCGGTTAATGAGTTTTACGAATTCGGCTAGCTCACGCTCGCGTCTGTGAATTCTGAGCCATAATGAAGTTCGCAGTTTTGTTCATGATGTGTCGCTGCAAGCCTATCGTGACATAAATTGGGTTAGGGATAGCTCAAGAATAAGGTTAGGAATAAAGTTACAGTTAAGCTTATGTAAGCTATTTATCAGGCTGCCAGATAAATATTCTGTGCCAAAATTAACGGCGTTTTTTGATGGCACAGGATATTTTACCGGCAGCCGGTCAAATAGCCTATAAGCTATGTGACCGTGAGCGGTCTAATATCTGACCCTGAACAGCCTTAGCCAGTACGTACGACCACCAAACCGGTGGTCGTAGGTACCGGCTAAGGCCGTTCGTGTCCGTGCGGTGACGGCACAAATTGGGTGCATTTCAAATTTAAAATATGAGATCTGGTGGCAGCAATTTTACTTATTTTCCTGTGAACAAACTGACCAATATGACCGATCAATTTTCGTCACCGATCAAAAACGCCATCGGTCATGACCGGTCAAATATCCGGCCGGCCGTGTGAGGGACGGCGGCAGCCGAGCAACTGACGACTTCAAACGTAGCAAGTACGGTATCACGAATTTGCCGGTCGCTGTCGCCGCACGGGCACGGCGGCACCGGAGCAACTGCATGCCCGACCTCGGCCGAAGCCTCACGGGTCGACAGTCCGGCCAAGCAGCTCTTCAAGCTCTTCACTATCACGTGGATACCGCTTGGCATTAAGTTTTTGCCATTGCATGCAGCAACCTCCAATAAACCACCCATACACTAGATTAATAATGGTGTTCACTATTGTTCCTATACATTTTTGAAAAAACACTAATTCAAACCCTAACTCTAACCTTAACCCTAATTCTAACCCCAACCCTTGTCCTAAGCCCTAAACGCTACACCATAATATTAACGCAAATTCTACTCATTAGCGCATACACTATCTGTAATGTCATTCGCTAGGTGGCGACTGCGATTTTTCGTTTTAACCGGTCAAATCGCCTACGGGCCATTTGGCCGGTTGCCGGTCAAATAGTCACCGCGTTTTTAGATACGCCCATCCAGCACTTGTATATAATAGATCTAATGCACTTAATGCAACTTATCTGTGTAATATACTCGCAAGATTTGTACGTTACTGGAAAAAAAGAATCTGTGTAATATAACGGTGATAAAAAAGTAAAAATAATAACAACTGGGTTGCCATCAAAACGGATACATAACTACATGGGGTCCTGCAAAAAGTGTTCCCTAAAGTTGTTTGCCATTTTTTCAATAACCACTCGGAATTTTAACGCAATATTTTACACATTTATTACCAGTTCTCAACTATACATGAAAAAGCCAAGCGGCATTTGATATTTTTTTACTGTTGTAAAAATATAAATTTTATTGTCGGATAACATCGCGACTTAGCACATTTAAAAACTTAGTGCTGTAATGAGTAACGTATAGGCCTCTTGAAAATTAACTTGGCCCATTTTGTTGCTATTGACGTCGAAGTGAAAGTAAACTTTATAGACAATGTTCGAATGACAATGCGTTTTTTCTGCAGCGCAAACATGGTTCCTTTTTCGTTATGCACACATCCTGCTGCACGTAAACGTGAGAAATGACGATGTAATCACAGAATAAATTCAATAACTTTGTTGCTGTATAAAGATACTTGAATGCATTTTTGCATAAATATGAATACGTAATAAAAGTGTAAAATTTCGCTTCAAAAATATCAGCTATTGCTGATATGACGAAATAAATTTAGGGGATATTTTTTTGCCGCATCCTGTATAAACGTAAATGCAGAAAGTATAAAAACATTCAATATAGTATGTGCAATAATGTATACAGATTATTAAATTATTTTTATAAAATACATGGGTCAACAATATTATTGTAAACCGATGCGCGTCATCTAACCAACCAAATTATGTCTAATGTATTTAAAGGTAAATATATTTCTAATAATTTGCCAAAATAATGTGCGTACGAGCTATTTGTACGGCTGTCGGATAAATAGTCACAGCGTAGGAAAAATGCTATTAAATGTTCCACCGTGATTATTTATCTGGCAGCAGTACAAATTACCTGTAAGCAATTTGTACGGCTGCCGGATAGTAAGCTGTAGGCTATATATCCGGTCAATGAATGAATATACTGAGGCCAGTTTTAGCTCGAAAACATAATAAAGTTCGCAGTTGTATTTGGGTGTGGCTGTATCGTCATATAAATTGGGGTTATAGTTAGAGTTAAGGTTTGGGTTAAAACAATGCTCAAGCTTAGAAAGAATAAAGCCTAGTAGTTTAAGTTGATGCCGTTGTTGACATAACAATAGCTCGGTAGCTATTTTGCGCCATGTTTACATTACATTTTGTTTCGCTAGATGAGAGTAACAATCAGACAAGCTCGCACTGAATGCTATTGCCTTATTTTGCGTAGCTTGTCGTTTAGGGTTTGGAGTTAGAATTGGTTATGGAGTCAGCGGCGGTGGAGGGCGAAGGGAGGTCCAGGGGTCCGGACCCCCCAGCTACCAGCAGAATGACCCATGAGATTCGCGCAAATCCAAACTCTTCTGCATAAGTAAAGAGATGGGGTGAGGCAGCGGTAATTCGACAACCATTTGACTTTGACCCCCTAACTCTAAAAACCTGGCGCTGCCCCTGTATATGAGTTAGTATTTAGTCACCGAGATGTGTAAAAAATGTTAACAACCTATGAAAAAATGCTACTACTTTTTCATGTGCAAATTTCAGCATATTTTTCTCATTATGCAACGATACGTCGATACCCAAATAAAACGGCCAAATAGATAATGATTCGGTCGCAATCGACGGTCACAAGTGACAATTTGCTGGCCAGATGTCAGTGGGAATAATACACTAATTTGGTAGGGATTTTCTGTGACGGCGTGTTAGTACCGGCGCAGCCGGTATATAAGCACCCATTCGTGCTTAGCCTGTGACCGGATAAATAACAGGCAGGTTTTTCATCCACCTTTTTGGGAAACATTCTGTGCTTATTTAATAACAGTGGCGTAGCCATGGGGGCAGGGGCTCTCAATCCTCCAGACAAAACATAAGCATTCGCATAAACTGCAAAAATTTGTCAATCTGGTCAGTTTACTTTCGGGAAAATAATTGAAATTGTTGCAACCAGAGCTCATCTTTTAAAGCTAAAATGCACCATATTTGATTTCGGCTGGGGCTCCGCCCCAGACTTCATTAAGGGGAGCTCACAGCGCTCCCTCAGACTCCTTAGCTGGATTTTAGGGGTCCTGCTTCTAAGGGAAAGAAAAGGGAAAAGGAGAACACGAGAGGGAGAAGAGGGGTAAAAGGGGGAGGAGCAAGAAAGAAAGGACAAAAGGGGAAAGGGGAGAAGAAGGGAAAGGAAGATGAGGTCCCCAATTAAAATTTCTGGTTACGCCACTGTTTAATAAGCGTCAAAAATAAATTTTCTCAGTACAAATAAATGCTTTTACAGTACAGGTTTTCTTTAGTTTTTGTCATGATTGATTATTTTCGGCCCAGCAACTGATACTGATAAAGCCATATCAATTAGTTAATTTCATAATGCTCCAAATTAAATACTCTAGGCTCTATTAGATTCAAATTAATTTTTTATTACCTATCAGTCTATAATCATTTTTTCCGCAAAATTTAAATATGTTGCGAATTTGTATAAATGAGTAAACGATAAATTACCTAGAAAAGTTAAAAATTATGAAAAATAACATTGCAATTTGCAGATGACATCAACTGTAATAAATTGTTATATCGATTTTATTGTATTTTAATTAGAAATTATATACTTTGATTTTTAGTAAAATAGTGAATGAGAACTGCATTTTGGTAAGTTTTGACTTAATTTGCATAAAAATACTGAACTTATCAATAACTTTAAACAACTAAAATATGTAATTAGGCCTACGTAACTTGTTGCCCAAGCGAATAAGAACGAACATACATCAACTCATGCTATGCAACCAGGCTTTAATCTATATTGAGTGTAATAAATAAGCTATAGTTTTTCTTTCGTGCTGTTAATGCATTATTCAGTAAAGTTTTACGCATTGCCAGTGAAGAGACTATGTTGCACTTAATATCGACGAAATGTGTGCCGATCTTGCTGTATGGACGTGGACTCTTGCCAACTTAATGTGGCTGACAAGCGATCTTTGGACATTATATAACAGACACGTATGTTGATGAAGTTGTTCAAGACATCGTCTAGTGACATTGTAAACGAATGCCGTGTCATGTTTAATATCTGTGTTTAGATTAATTGTGTGTCGTAGACAGAAATTTTTGACAAAATTCATGGATATTGATAACTCTGTATGTAGTTCAGTTTTAGGCTGCGCGAGACGTAATCTGAATGATTTGATATGATTAATATGACTGTTCATATATACACCTTTATTCGTCAAATGACAGCCACAAAAGAAACATAACTAATAACGATAGATAATAATAATAATAAAAAATAATAATGATGGCAAAAAATACAGTTCGTCAAATGTCCATTTATATTTAGCCTAGTTTCCGTTTCTTGCTTGTTGTGTGTTTTTGATTGTTTTTTTTCTTCGCTGTCATTAAATGACGAATAAAGTTGTATCGAAAAACATACAGAATAATCTGTATTATTATTTGCTTTTAAGTTTTAACTTAATATCAAATTTTGATTAATTTTCAAGATAAATTCACATACTGCGGATTATGTTCTAATGAAAGTAGATTTAGCCCCCATCTCTCTCACACGCAAAAGGTTACTTTACATGTCGTTAAACGCAAATGTTCTTGGTCTTATTACATTGTTTAAAAGTGATGTGTCTGCATGCTGTATTTTACCTCATTGGGTTTAACTGTCAATTGGTTCTGCGTGAAGTTGCTTAACATTAATGTTATATATTTTTACTGTGTTAGAATCGTTTTGATTTTTATTTATTTTGACTTTGATTTGCATATCTGAAAACAGTTAATGGTGATCGCAGACTGTAAAGACTGTGTTTCAAACACAGTATAGGCTATGTATGCAGAGTAAGCCGACGTTCAGATTGGTTTGCTTATACGCAAGGGGCCTATACTGACTACTACATTGCAGAGCGAAGCTTCTGTAAGCTTATAGGCCTTTGCTGCATACAGAGTTCAGCAAGTTCTTTCACATTTGTTCTGCAGGCTGACGGCAAGGTCGAAACTAGACCAAGCACTGCTGTATAGCTCCAGGCCACACGTGCACGCATTTGTGCACCCAGCCTATACGCCGGCGGCAAGCCTGGCAATGCACCACATACTCTAGCTATAACACATCTGCTGTACTCTAGACCTCAGGTCAAGTCAGCCACTGCGGTGTGCCTTTGTCCCCGAAATTGACCCCTTACCGCCAGTGCTTCTATCCGCCAAATCTAAAATCGAAATTGGGCTCAAGTGTTTTTTTCTACTTTTTCTTACCTCTCTCCCCTCGGATCCGGGCAGAGCCCGGCCGCCAAACGGTTTGTGGTGCATTTTGAGCTAAAACAGCGATTTCCCATGGTGAAAGCAACTTTGCATACCGGTACACTCTTAATAAAACTTCCTCTCATTTTTCACCGGACTCAAACTGCGTTTACCACGCTTTCCACTCTTATACTTTAGTTTATTATTTTGATAATTGCTAGAATTTTTAAGACCGTAATATTTATACAGTAGCAACCGCTCACATAGACTTAATGTATAATTTTCGTTGTTAACTTTTAGATATTTTCGCGTTTACCACCTTCCGTTTTTGTGTGTGTTTACACGATCCAACAAACGTCCAGCATTAACACGTGTATTTTGAATACATTTGCTAAAAGTTTGCTGGACGTTTGCTGGATTGTGTGAACACCCCATAAACGTTATCGCCGACATAGGCCTATAGAAATAGCGAAGCTTTAAGCTGCAGTTATACAAAAAAAACAGACTGAAAAGTGAACAACAATGAAAAAACTGTTTAGAAACTCAATTATAACTAGCTTATCGCACTTTTTAATGCGAAATGTATAAGATTTGTCTGTGTAATATTCTAAACAGCTTTTCAACTACATATAGCCTATATGGGTGAATAAATCTGCTCGGCGCATAACGTTCAACAACTTGTCCCGGGGTTCTTGCAGACATTTTACTGTATACTCAAAACTTTCTGAATTTTTAAATTATACGAATTTGGCAGTTAAATCATCGTCATTTAATAGCATATTAATACGCCGTGTCCCAAGTAAAAGAAAACTAGCCACTTTTGTACTTACAATAACTGGTTGCTGTGGTACGATTTCAGTAATTCTTTCACGCCCGCATTAAGCGATAAAAAGAAATACATGCAAAAAATCCATCTGATGTCACATGTGTTGCTACACTACTTTGTGAAATTTTAATGTTCAGCAGTACAACTTTACACTTACATTAGCCATTGTATACTAACGTTAATTACGTATCAGTATTATAAATTTTGTCACATATTAGTGCGATAAAGTTATATACTTTTATAGTCTTTAAAAAAAAATTCTGCTAAAGTTATTTGACGTAACTGGAATATTTTGTACCATCGCTTGCTGATTTTCCATTAGATTATTCTATTATAAAACAATATTTTACAAAAAAACACAGTCGAACAAAAATCAAACATTATTTTTCACAGTCAAAATAAACATTCAAATTTTACAAAATAGTGTGGCAATAAGTATAACGTGAAAAAAATCGTTTGCTTTCACGTATTTTTCAGTTTATTATTAAATGCAATAATGAAAAAATATGAAAATCGGACCACATTTGCAAAAGTTACCGCAAAAATCGCAGTGGCTTTTTTAGCTGAGAAACGGTTATTTTTACTATTTTGCTGGTTACTTTTTATTTCGTGCACCAGTCAATGTTTTGTTGGTAAAATGCTATTTATTATATTGTCGGCACAGACGAAAGACCAAAATGGTTGGCTGACAAAATCTGTAAACTTTGGATGTATGATAGAAAGCTACAGGCCCTACGCAAATCGCAATAACAATTTACTAGAAAATGCGCGTAAAAATTTTGGTTGCAAAAATATTTCTAGTGCATTTTATAAAAATAACGATGAAACATTGTGAAGAAATCAAATCCATTTTAGAACATTTTTACAAAATAAGCATGGTTGCATTAGTTGTTTTATCAATAAGTAAATTTTATGACCGGCGTATATAGGATGTACATAAAACATTTTTGTAAAAACTTAGCTCTTCTTTGCTATATATACAGACGCATAGCTCACACAAGGTCTATACAGAAAACACAATTAACAACACTTAAAATGTATATAAATTGATGACACACATTTACTTGTAGGCCTATCCAGGAAGTATAGGCCTACAAGGAAGTATAGGAAGTACAGGAAGGAAAAGTATCTAGTCCAATCCATTGAATAACCATACTCGTATTACACACTGTAATAAATATATGATATGATGTGTCACGTGTGACTTTATACGAGAGACGGTAATCGCTAGTGTTTGTCGCTAATTCATTGCTGAACCGATGCTAACACTACCCAGTATGGGTATAAAAGCTATGTCACATAAGACCACAGCTTATGGAGCCTATAAACCTATATGAAAACACGACGTTTGCTGTATTATGTAAATGTGCATTGTGCACACAACGCGTAAGGGAATAGACCTATTCTATATTATTCGGCTATTCACGTTATTGTATAGAGAAAATCAGTATTCACAACGCATAGGGCCAGTATAGTTTACAATCATGTTGATAAGCACCAGTGCGAAGCACATGACCGCGTGCAGCACGCTCAATACATGACCTGACCTGCAAGCGAAACACATTCATCACCGTTTTTATAGCGTCTATACACTTGGTATATACTGCCGTACAGTTGTATATCATAGGCTTGTGACCTAACTCATGCGCCTGATATCTGTTATACAAATCTATGACATTTAGCGAATTGGTGCAGGGTGATTTGGGCGACAAACCAAGTGTGCGACACGTTTCGGTCAACTGGGCCAACGTCTCGAAAGCTGCAACGTCTCGTCTCAGTCTCATCTCGGTCTCGGCTTAGAAGGTCTCGTGCACATCCCTGGTGGTCGCCCACCTGGTCTGTCGCCTAAATGACGGTATATACACCCTCAGATATCGCATTGTAAATGACATACCGCATAACCTGCATTGGAATCAGAGGGGACGGACTGAAACCCTCCAAGTCTTATCCCTGTGGTGGTTTTGGAACGCTGCAGGTCGCTGAAATCTCCCCACTCGCAGACACTTAATGGGGCGTTTACACGATCCAGCAAACGTCTAGCAAACGTCCAGCATTAGCACGTGTATTTTGAATACATTTGCTGGAAGTTTGCTGGACGTTTGCTGGATTGTGTTAGCACCCTATAAGTAACGGACTAACGGTCGAGCTATTGGCACAGTTGTCGTCTGTTCGTCTGTTGTTCGTAACGGATGTATTGTGGCTAAGCGGTAAGTCGTAGGGGAAATTTTTTTACACGAATAATTATCCCTGTGTCATAAACCTAAAACTGCAGAATGTGTAAAAGAGACATTTTTTAAAATTCTGGATTAAATGGACAGAGGAATGAGGGGTAAAAAATGTGCGTTTTTCAACGAAAAACTGGCCGTATTTCGGAAACGGTACAGAGAGGTACGGCAAAAATTACTATATTAATCATTAATAAAAAGTGCCATACGTCTTTTTAGATGAAATAAAAATTATCGACTTTGGATGATCTTTAAGGTCATTGGCAACCAGTCGGCTATCCTGGAGACAGCTGGGCTTCTTGTAATTATTATATATGCTATGAAACTATAAATAGCAAACATAACTTGCTTTACCACTTATTATGCGTTATTTTTGTTTTTCACTTATCATGGATAGGCTTTAAAGTCTGATTATGATTTGATACTGATGGTCAACCTCAGTTAGAACCCGGTCTCAAACTGTGAATAGAAAAAAGCATAGACTATCATGCAGCCTATATGCCAGAGATAATAAACGTATATAATGCAGTGGTAACGCATCAGAATGTCATTTTCATAAATTCAAAATTTCCTATATCCCAGCGTTACAGGACCTCTCGTTCCTGCATGCATCCATGGAGAACACGTGTGCCTGCAAATTCCTGCTGTCAGCGTCAACGTTTTCTTCCATAACAGTGCAGCCATGCAGCTCTGCAGGATGGTTATGAGATGTGTGGAGCTTGTTATTTATGATTTGCAGGACTGCAAGAATCTTTTGTAAGTCTAGGTAGGCCTATGCCGCTTTGTCTGTTTTCGTTTTTAACAAGAAAAGCCCAGCTAACGCAAAGGGGAACGCTCGACAGCGATGCACGTGTGAAGGCCCGGTGCGAACGAAATCTCTAAGTTCACAACGATGTTTCATTTAGACTCAATGGCAGATGACGCCTAGTGCCATATACAGTACATGAATTTCAGTATTGCGAGCCACGTCCAATGCATGAATTCTATTATTATTGGCTGAAAATCGCAAATTTTTCCCACCTTTTCTCATTTAGCGCCTATGTTCAGGAGGGTGACCCCCTTCGAATTTATGGAAAAGCATTACGGTTTCTAAAACTATATAGAGTCTTCCGGGCAGCCGACGGTGAAGATTAGGTGATCCAATAGCCTTGCATCGTTTTTTGACTGATCCACCCATGTGACAGACAGACAGACAGACGGACAGAATTGCGATGGCTAAGACGCGCTATAGCAGTATCTGCTGTCGCGCGTAAAATGTACTGTGAGTCAGTGGCGTAGCCAAGGGGGCCCAGGAGGCCCAGCCCCCAATCCTCCAGACAAAACAAAAGCATACATATAAACTGCACAAAATTTGCCAATTTGGTCAGCTTATGTTTGGGAAAATAATTAAAATTGTTTTCACCAGATCTCACCTTTTAAAGCTAAAATGCACCAAATTCGATTTGAGACCCCCTAGCTGGATTTTAGGGGGGTCCTACTTCTAATGGAAGGGAGGGGAGCGGAAAAAGGCAAGGCACGGGAAGAGAGGGAGAGGCAAAAGGGAGAGGACAAAAAGGGAAAGAACAAAAAAGGAAAGGGGAAGCGAGGGAAAAGGAGACGAGGCCCCCAATTGAAATTTCTGGCTACGCCATGTGAGTTGACGTTTTTAACTCGCAATCGCATGCTCCTGGTTGTCTGAATATCTCGAGACGGAGAATTTCGCCTGAGGCAACGACATTCGCCAGATGGCAGCATGCATTAAACGAACAACGCTTATCAGTTGAGCCTATGCATTGCAGACCTGTGGCGTAGCCTATGCATGTCGCCAATACCTAGTCCTAGGCTATGGCAAGTCAGCCTGACGTGCCTGGTAAAGCCCAAATTCCATTACGCCGACTTTCCAAAAAAGTCCACGACAAAGTTCAGCGACAAAGCAGTACGAAAGTCGCATACGTGGACCATGAAAGTTGCTGACACAAACCGTATGTAACGGCCAAGGATGTCACGGGGAAGTCTCAAGCTTTTACATCATCTCGACATGTCCTTGAGCGGCGCCAGAGAGAGGGGAGCAAGGGGGACAGCTGCACTGCCCTCCTGCACTGCCCCCGTGTCCTCCTTCTTCTTTGCTCCCAGCTGCCCCAGGAAAAAGTTTGATGGAGATAAAGTGCCCTCTGGGCACTTTGTCATGCCGAGGTTAAGTTATTAAATGTCACTTTAGGAACAAAACACAAATATTTGCAAGTTTTTTTTGCGTTTCCAAATATTACGAAGCAGACAAATTTGCGGCTTTCATTGCAGGTCCAAAAGCTAAAAGTGTTTCAGCTTCAGGGGGCGTTTCTGCCCCTGGACCCCGCTACATCTTTTTTTCATGCGCACAACAATTGAATATAAGGTCGACATTTGGCCTCACGCCAAAAAAAATATTGACCTTCTATGCCTTGGCCTTTGCCCCCGCTGCCGTACCCCCAGTGAAGCTGAGGGTAGGGCAATGGGAAGCAAGGCTGCTTCAGATTCCTAAGCGCCGCCCATGATAGACATGTCGAGATGGTTGCGACAAAGTCCGCTGACCTTAGTCGCCGACTTTGTCGCAAAGTCGACGTAATGAAATCTGCGCTTTAACGAGCGTATATAGCGACTTGATGGAGGAGACATCGGTGTATATATATCTCCTCTAAGCAGAACATATTCACGCCCTTCACACGAAATCGCACTATCATCCATCAGCCATTGGTTTTTCTGGCCATCTTGCATTTTGGCGGGCATTATGCCTAACATGATGCCTTTTCCAGACCGTCATGTCTCGTTACGTGACCAAAGTATTTCAGTTTGCGTAATTTGACCTGACTTGACCCATATGGCCCCTTGTTTGGCTTACCCTTCTCACAACCTCGCCGTTATCGCCGTTAAAGCGCGAACGCGCTTTTACGGGTGTAGGTAAACTCGGTCGTGGTAAACTCGGTCTAGGTATATAAAGACGGTCTACAGGTAAACTCGGTGTTGGTAAAGTCGGTCACTGTTTTTTTGCAGAAGCGCGATAAACTCGGTCGAGACGCACAACAACTACCAATGACGTCATAAATAACGTCATATTTTTAAAATATAAAAAGTGGAAAAGTTAAGACAATACTTTTTTAAAACTCAGTCCACGCATCTTCTGGTCCGAGTATCGACGAGGAGATAGACCAGGACAACCTGCATACAAAATTTTCGGCATTATACGTCGATTCCAATGGTCCAAGTCTCGATCCCTTATGTTCAAGGAGGCCTGTGCATGATCGCATCAAAGATGGGTGCTCCTTCAAATGCGCGCTTTTGGTCGCTCGAACAACAGCAGCCGCGCGAGATCGGTAACGCCATCTGGCGTAGGCGGCCTATATTAATGAATGAATGAAAATTATCTTGTCCAATGTTAATTGCTAGGATCGGTTAGCTTAGATTTTGTTTGCAGTAGGCCTTCAAACATGCACTAGCTGCTGCTCAAATTTTACACAATGGCTTAGACGTGATGCATGCAGGGGCGTCATTTAGGGGACGGGGCTGGAGGGGTCTACGGACCCCCCAATGATTTACGATTTTAGTTTTTTTTCCTGTAAATCGTACTCTTGAAACCAGGGGCGGCGATTATAGG
>Ga0209367_1010207_pt1 | contig 12625 bp, 7 predicted proteins | sample WorMetLIZISLAND2_FD_187412 | JGI IMG/M metagenome (GOLD analysis project Ga0209367, IMG submission 187412) | Marine gutless worms symbiont microbial communities from Max Planck institute for Marine Microbiology, Germany - Olavius geniculatus... ... | reverse complement strand
CCCAAGGTAAGACAGTTGCACTAAATAGATGAGGTGGGAAATGAAACCACCATTCGATGACATATAGTCTCATTAATAAGTGTGCCAAAAATTATTATAATCGGACATTCATTGTTCCAGTTATTGCAAAAAATGTAGTCACATGCTTTTTTTTGAGACACAGTGTATAATTTAGAAGGCTTACGGTGTTGATGTTGTTTAAAATATTTTCATTAAATATCTACGTTAATTAATTGATTTAATAATAAAATTTAACCAATTAATCAAGCATCATTTGTTAGGCTTTGCCTGACAAGGCTCACTAGCGCTGTACAATTAAACCGATAAAAATTATTTTAAAAATCTCCAAAAATTCTAAAATGCAAAAAAATGAATGAGTCATCTGTGAAATTCGAATTCATGTTTATTATTTTTGCTGCATCCTGAACGGATAAAGCAGCTACGGCGTGGTACACTGTAGAAGCATATTGCACGTAGCCTAGCAGTTTGGGGACACCACGTATGACGCTGTTGACATGCGGCATGCTGCGTTCTATCTCGCCTGATCAGTAGCTCAGTGGCTGCCAGGAAGTTCTAGTCTAAATTACATCACATCACATGCGGGCGTGCAGAATCACGCAGTCTCGTGAGAATGAATGTGCGAAACATCAATACATATAGGCAGCGATCGCTCTCGAAACGAGGACAGATAACATGTTTATATTGATTGAATGAATAGCACGTGATCGATAAGACACCCAGCCGACCAACGGAAGGCTTGTACACGACTGTCTAATCCGATTTACACGTGGTCTTGCGTAGTTTGCTAAAATCAACGTAATTTTTGGTCGGTTACCTTTAACCGTTTAACGGTTAACCGCTCTAACTGAATCCAATAGTCGTCGGTACAGATAGACTTCACTCAACGTCCGCAGCAAAACAATGTGCCATAGATTTTAATCTTTTGGTCAGATGTTCATAGTGGTGGTATAACAAGACTCAGTCGTTTTCAAAAAAGCAAATACCAGCCAGCTATTGAACGATTGTGACACGACGCGAAGAACCAGTACTACGTAGGTTGAGTAGTGCTAATAATAATTCTGCATTCAGTGCGGGCGGTGGGCGTTGTAAAATACGAGCGGTATGAGAGAACATGGGAACAAAACAAAACCAAGCCGGTAGGCATAATAATATTATTACACAGCACTACTCTAAGTCAATTTCCTTCTTATTGCAATTAGTGTCGCATTCGCTGTTTAAAGCTTCTACCAAGACACAAGCTTTACGCCGATCGCGCTGCTTGCACTTGGACGTCACATTCCTATTGCCAACAGCATGTACAAGCCAGACTTTTCCATCTTCTTCCAGAAAAGTCTTTCATGAGTTTCCATGGTCCATAGCCTTTAATCAAGTATAAATTTTTAACAAAATGCTTTATCTCTTTCTTGAAAACAATGTCAAAAACTGTTTATCGACTTTTCTGAGTTATCCAAAAAATAGATACAACGCCGAAAATTGAGCAGTACGTTAGTAAAAACATGTAAAAATAAAGTTTTATGTCAAATTGCAGCTACTGCCTGACAAACGATAGCCTAAAATGCAATGACTGCATCTTTCAGCAAGACTGATTTTTCTGACGTAAATACTCGTACTTCAGTTCACACGACAACGTAGAATTGCCTTCAAGTTATAGTACGTTTTGTGATAATTATGTTGTTAAAAATTTCTAAAAGATTGTGCCTTAAATGTTTTTTTTTAAATCAGATAACGTACAATGACAAAGTTGCGACAAAATATACGAATATGTAGTTTTACGCGTGATAGCAAAATCTTCGCGCGTCTTAGCCATCGTCTAAGCGTCCGTCACTCCGTCTGTCTGTCCGTCCGTCACACCGTGGCACTATATCAAAACGGTGCAAGCTAAAATCACAAAATTTTTACGGTGGGCTGCATCGAGGTCTCTAGTTTTTTGTGACAAAACTTCGTGCCCCTGGGTGCAGAGGTTCTCCTCAAACGAAAGCGTCAAAGAGGAGTACCCCCTTTAAAAGATGTTATTTTCACCCTATTGGCTCTTTTAGTGTGAAAACAGTTGCAGATAGGTACACACAGTCATGTTGCTTATCATAACAAGCACTGGTGACAAACTTTTAGAGTTATCAACATCGATGACCTTAAACGACCTTGAACCCCGAAAAAAGGGTTTTAGTGAATTTTTCGCAATTTTGGATGCAGCGCACATCTAAAAACTAAATTGCGACGAAATGGCTGGAGACAGACCAAGACAACCTGCATACCAAATTTTCACCACTAAACGTAGATTTCAGCAGTACAAGTCTCCACCCCATAAGTTCAAGGAGGCCGGCGTAGGCGGGCGTGAAAGACAGCTACCCCCGTAAAAAGTGATTATCTTACCGCAATTATCTCGTGTAGCGTGAAAACGGTTGCAGATAGGTAAAGACATGCCGCTTATCATAACAAGCGCTGGTGACAGGCTTTTTATTGGTGTCAAGTCGATGACCTTGAATGACCTTGAACCCCCAAAATAGAGATTTTAGTGAATTTTTTGCGATTTCTGGCTGCGACACACATTTAAAGAGTGAAATGCGCCGAAATGGTCGGAGATGGACCTGGACAACCTGCCTAGGCCTATGACATTTTTAGCATAAAACGCAAATTTTTAAAAATCCAAGTTTTGGTCTCTTATATTCAAATAGTTTTCCGTACGGAGGCCTCAGATTTAAGTACTTTTTCAAGATGCAATTATATCCTATTGCTGTAGGCCTACACTGATTGCGAAAGTGGCAGGACCGCTGCCATCGCGCGTCACGTGAGCTTTGCTCAAATTACTTGTTTTAATTGCGATGCCGGCAAGCGGATGGGTCTTATGTCGCGCTATCAATAAACTAATTATTAAACTCACGCAAAACTACGTCGTAATGAGCTTCAAATGTAAAACAAATACTGTCAGAGTCAACCGATCCAAAAAAGTAAACTTAAAATTGCAGATATGCATCGCTTATTCCCATGATGGTCATGAAAACAGTCCAACTTATTTGTCCAATTGCAACTGTTTTTAAACACAGACATTTTACCATAGTGAAACGCGGTGACCAACAGTTAGCACATTCACAAAATAAAAGACGAAAAATTAAATTAAGCATACATTTTTGTAAGATTTTAAGTCAATTAATAAATAAATCAAAACACATTAGTATAACGCCATATATCACGAACTAATCAGAGACAATTTTGTTTAGTTATCGAACTGAAACGAGCGACAAGTACTCTGTGCTGTTGACTTACGATCTTGCAGCTGAGATGCTGCAGTTCTTTCTCAGCCTTGCTTCGTTTGCCGGCGGATGAGGCCGCTGCTGCTGACGCGGCGGTAGACTGACGGCCGCTGGATGGCGTCACCGTACTACTGAAGTGAGTCGACGAGGTCAGGGAGTCAGACCCGTCGACGACCGACCGTTTGAACGGGTTGTACTTGCGCACCAGATGCATCACGACGATTCTTCTTCTTCCACGATTCTTCGCCACACCCAGCTTGCACCGGTACCGTTTTCACAACAGTAGGCCTACTTTTGGCTGCAGTCGTGCGTCGTGCGGCATGAAACAAGCGACAGTGGTAGTCTGTGTGATCTGAGCGACGTGGTATAAGTACAATACCGCACTCACTGTCTGGAGGGGTATAAGCTCGTACTGTGCGTACTCGCTTTCCCACTCCAGCAGTGCTGTATCTAGTACAGACGACTTATCCGGCTCGTCGCGATGCACGGTTGCTTGGTTGCTCTAGCCGTTGCTAATTACATGTTTCGCGCGGACACGAAAGCGCTGTTCAGTTCTGGCGCCTCCTTCCCATCACTCGGAACAGCAGGGACGGCCGGCGGTTGTCGTACTGGTGCGAAGACGTGGTCTGTCGATCAGACTCTATAGGCCTACACTGCAAGTCCCGTCCGAGTCCAAGGCTCTGAGCCGCCGCCGCCTTCGCAATCGATCTGCTGCGAGTGCGCCGTGCTCACTCGATGCACCGGAGAGGCGGGCGCTGAGTAGGACAGTTTCTGACGACACGCCGACCGACAGACGACAGTCCAACTGACTGACTGACTGACTGACTGGCTGTGCATGGGAGAGATGATGATTGCACGGTTGTTTGCACGCCGCGCAACTAGATTTACTTACTGGCAGACTGAGTCGCCCGGCCGGGCTCCGCTCAATACAGCTCAGTCGGTCGGTGGTCGCTGTAACGTGTCGGACTCAGCGGTCGTCAGCTTTACAAGCAAAACTGATTCGATTCCGTCGCCGTAGCCGCAGCAGTCACTATCTTTCATCTTCAGGTGTCAGCAGCGCAGCGTGAAGTGAGAAGGAGGAGGAGGCTTAGCTGTCGCTCTGTCGTCAAACGTCAATACGCAGTCAGCCGTAAAAACATGCCGCCAAACTTCTGTCCTTGTCTTCGCCAAATATCGGCCGATTTTAATAAATTTTTCGTTGCACACTCTGTGGAAACTTTGCAATGACAGGATTGTCAAATATCCCACCACATCTTATCTGCGTCGCTATAATACATTGTGAAATATAAATTTTTCGAAAGCATGCACTCATAAGAAATGGGCCTACATATGCGAAAACTTATCTTTTTAAAAAATAAGTTATTATTATTAATTTCCTTTTTAAAATAAATTAATAAATTATGTAGTGTTGTTAATTTTTCGCACATTTACATTTCACATCACCAGTGTTAACGCCGTTTAAAGCTCGTCGATATATTTATCCATTCTGAAAATATTTGCACTCAAAGTCGAACGTTTTCCTAAATAACGCCAAATTTTGGACGTTTTTGCCATCCCAAATTCTAAAAAGGCGGTGCCGCCCAAATTTTGTACACAATTTATTACGCCTAGATAGCGTCATGTCATGTGCCAAAGTTTCGTTGGGCTACTCCCCCTAGGTCCGAAGTTATAAACGCTTATTTTCTTAATTTTAAGCCAACTGTTGATCCTTTTTTTAAATTGCAAGGATTACCATCGTCCTCAGTGGGGAGTGCGCTAATAAGATTTGGTCATTTTGTGGCGCGTGTAAAAATTTGGGGGCTCAGCACCTCCATAGGGATCGAAAAATGGTCTTTTAGAAAAGGCGCTTTCGGTGGGTACAATTTGACCTTCAGATCTTCAAGGTTACTGGATTGAAATTTATTGGATTTTTTTTACCGAACACGAGAAGAATCGCTGTAGAACATATACTTGTCTGATTTTGAATATCTTTATCTGTTTTGGAGATATTTGCCGTCGAACTTCGAAGTCGTCCGAAATTGGACCAAATTTTGCATGTTTTTTGCCCCTAAATTTTTTTTCGGGAGAGCCCCCAAATTTTTGGACTTAATTTTTTAAAATTCAGCCCACTGCAAAGTATAAATTTGTTTTTGTGATGGTTTCAAAAATGCTTCTTGAAGTTCTTGATAGAATTTTCGGTAGGCCTTAAACGTTTTTTAATAAATAAAATGTTTACAAAATGAAAAAAACGTTAAAAACGCCAACAACGTTGCAAAAGTGTAAAAACTGAACGAAAGTGCAGGAACGTAGCGAAAATGCTAAGCCACCGCCGCCACTAAAATCGCGGCTAAGCCGGAATCTCAGCCGCGAAAATGCTAAGACGACCGTGAAATTCACGGCTAGCCGGTTTGGGGGTCTACTACAGATCATGGTGCAAAATTTCGCACCGATCGGCCGACGGAGCTCGGAGATCCCGTGGCGAAAAGAAAAGAAAAAAAATCAGCGGTAAAACATAAGTCCGCTCTGAAAGCTACCCCTTACGGTCGGACTAACTATGAGATTGGTCGTCTTGTGGATCTATATATAATTATCGATTGTACGAGTTAGAACGATGCAGCGTTATCGACAGTTTACAGTCGACGTCGCAAAACAATCCTACAGGTAAGTAGCGACGCCGTATTAGACCTATCGTACCGGTCGACGTGAAAGCCAAGTCTTGAGGCTTGCGATAGTCTATGAAGCTTAGCTTGTTACACGACGCTGATTCTGATGCTGAGCGCGTTATCAGACAACAAACCTTTAACAGTAATCTGAGTCTTGTCTGCTCATTCAGCAGGTTTATGGCGTTTCTTCTTACTGTTTTTTAAACGTTCTTATCTTATAATCTATACTTACTTTGTTTATATCTGCATAGCCTAACTCTTAGGCCTAGGCTACTTCTAACACGTCCTCTGTTACTGTCTGATTTCTTCAGTCTTCTACTGTCTTTTTCCTGTCCTTTTCCACACCTTTTTTCTTGTGATATCACGCAGCATTCCGCTATGTTCTTACTAATTCTTACCACTCGTACTGTTTAGAATCATTTTATCTTCCAGAACCGCGTAGGCCTACAGTACATTACTCGTTTGTTTTCTTGTCATTTTAGTTGACTTTTCATTCATCTCAAGATCAACATTTAAACGCTCTCAGTTTACTTCAATCTGCCGACGTCCGTTCCGTAATTACGAGTATACATTGTGTCCCAAAAAACGTCCTACTTCGTCATTTTTCATTTTTTCTCCAAAAATTAACCAATTTTCAAAATTTTTTACTGGCACATACTGTGGACAGTTGATAATAAATTAGTTGTCAAATATCTAACGACACTTTAACTGTGTTGCTACACTATCATGTGAAACATATTTTTTTAAATCACTAAAATCACTATAATACGTATGCAAAAAGCATCTTCTGAAACAATTTTTACTAATTTTTACGCGCGAAAGTACAATGCTTCGCGCGTCTTTGCCATCGTCTGGGCGTCCGTCCGTCTGTCTGTCCGTCCGTCTGTCTGTCTGTCTGTCACACTCGTGAGCTGTATCAAAACCGTGCAAGGTAGGATCACGAAATCTTCACTGTGGGCTGCCCCAAGGTCTCTAGTTTATCGTGACAAAATTTCGTGCCACTGGGTGCGGGGGTTCCCCTCGAACGAGGGCGTCGAAGAGGGGTACCCCCTAAAAAGACGTCATTTTGCCGTTATTGGCTCGAATAATGTGAAAACGGTTGCAGATAGGTACATACATGCTGCTTATCATAACAAGCACTGGTGACAGGCTTTTGGATTTATCAACATCGATGACCTTGAACGACCTTGAACCCCTCAAAAAGAGGTTTTTAGTGAATTTTTTCGCAATTTTTGGATGCAGCGCACATTTCAACACCGAATTCCGACGAAATGGCTGGAGATAGACCAAGACAACCTGCGTATGAAATTTTCAGCATTAAACGTAGATTGTAGCAGTCCAAGTCCCGACTCCCTAGGTTCAAGGAGGCCGGCGCAGGCGGGCGTCAAAGACAGCTACTCCCCTAAAAGTGGTTATTTTACCGCAATTATCTCGTGTAGCGTGAACACGGTTGCAGATAGGCACAGACAATCAGACATGCTGCTTATCATAACAAGTACTGGGGACAGGCTTTTTAAATTTATCAACATCGATGACCTTGAATGACCTTGAACCTTAAAAATATTGATTTAACGTGATTTTTTGACGATTTTTGGCCGCAAAAGAGTGAATTACGACGAAATGGATGGAGATAGACTACGATTACCTGCGAACAGGAACTGCTATAGGCTTTCGCGCGTCTCGTAAGCTTTGCTCAAATTACTTGTCATATAAAAATTAAACTATTTTTAAGTTTATATAAGTTTCTGATGTTTGTAAACAGAAACAGATAATATTGTCGTAAATAATAATTTTTAATGCACTGACGATATACCAGTAGGCTAATGTAATGTGCCATTTAGCAGTGGAGACAAAGTTTTGATTAATAACCAGTACCGGTTTAAAAAATACAGTTTTTGGAGAATATTGACAGAATTTTTAAAGATAAACTGCAACAAGGAAAGAGTGGCCGTGAATGCTATGAACAGAGATTTCGGAAACATGCAGCACCGACCAAAGACCAGCAGACTGAAGCATACACATACTGAAGGAAACGTGATCATTGTGGATGAAATGGTAGGCTTGCTACACCACAAAGGCCAGAAACAAAAATATCGTTCAATACGCCAGATATCCAAGGAAATGGATCTAACAAAGTATAGCATCGTACAGATCATTTACTGCATTTTGGTCGGAAGTGTATTTTGTTAACCAACACGCTTGCTGTCTATTATTGTTAGTTTTTCTTACATTTAAATTTCACAAAGTAGTGTAGCGACACAGTTAACGTGTGGCGGGATATTCAGTAATCACTTTATTGCTAAATGTCGGCAGAATGCGCCAGTGACAGAATTTTCAAAATCGGTTAATATTTGGCGAAGATGCAGACAATCACAAAGTGGGACGATTTTGGGGACACAGTGTATATTAGCTGCATTTTACTACAATCCGAACTATACACTGATTTATGCTCCGTTGACAATAAATACTTCTGTAGAACTAGTGAAATATCGCGGCAAGTTCCCGTGCGTTCATTTGTGACAATTAATGCTGCTACATGTAGGGGCATACATTCGCTAGGCGGTGCCACAGCAGGCAAACAACTGCTTGTGTAACAGCTCACTTGTAATAATCTTTCGATGCTTACGTTAAATTAAACCCCCCCCCCCTATTTTGTTCTGTATAAATTTGGCGTTTTGGGCATAATTGAGGCAGGCGAAAATCTATAGTTTAGAAACCCGCAAGCCGAGAATGACAAAGATATTAAGAGCTATTAAAAAATTAAGTATGCCTAGTTCGGCGACGTCGACTTCACTGCCGTCATTACTCGACTGGAGTACATGTATATGGCGCTGATGCCATACGTGGCTATGTAAACAGTGCTGTAGGCCTAAAGTCTTTCCCAAGCAATAAGGTCCGTATGGCAGCGTTAATTTCCGTTTCATTGGCTCTCAGTCAGACAGCAGTTTAAACTCTGTCAGGCCATGGATACGGAGCTAGTGCATCGCGCGGTGTGCCTGCATGTTTACGCCCCATCTTTTGTCGGTACTTATTGCGCATACCCACGGAGGGATGGGCAGGATGAGTTAACCTGGCTAGAGCCTACATATAATCTTAGTGCATCAGTGAGTGAGCAAATTTTTGGCCTACGTTCCGTCTGAAGCGTTATAAGCTTACACTGGACGTTAGTGCATTTCGGGATCGACCAATAGCCTATTCACTCAATCACACCCACTGTTAAGCTTACTGGCAACAGAAACAACAACAACATAGTGCGATCCAAAAAGCTGTTTTCCCTTGTATGTTATTAGGCAACAAACACTGATAATTATGAAATGAATGAATTTACTGCGTCGAGCTCATTAATTGTTTGAAATGATTTTTTGCACGCTGTGAGACTGTGACGCTGTTACAGTTTGGTGACCGGTCATCTGCTATATGACTGTTATGCTGAACACAAATGGAATTGTAAGCTTATGTACAGACAACATTTTTTCCCATACAGTCATAAAAAGTGAAATTTTAAATTTATAAATTTATAAATTATTTTATGCTCTTTAGTGCTTTGTTTAAGTAGGCCCTATCAGTCTGTGTTCTTGTAAGTTTCGATCTGTGCTTGTATAGGCTATGGCCCATAAGTCTAGGCCTATATGACCATGAGGCCGATATTGCACAATAGACCTACAGTCTATCCGCTTTTGTCCGTGTTCGTTTTTTTGTTTGGTCTTTGTTATTACATAACGCGACAGAAGGCCTACGCACACCTGTACGTTGCCTATGTTTTGTGCTGTAGCCTACGATAGCGAGCCGTAGAACATAAAGGTGCGCTGAAACGGCGGCTAATAAAGGAGAGTCGTAAACCTAGTTGAGAATCTGCGTTTACCTTTGTTGCAGGCTCAATGTTTATCTGCACGAAATGCACCTGGCCACCTGGAGGCCGGAAAAGCAACCAGCACGCGGCGTTTGATGCATATCTTACACTGAAGCACACACGATGAAGCATGAGAAGACATTAAAAGATAGAAACAAAAACATTATGTAATGTTGACATGGGTTTATAATGGCTACATTCCTGTTGAAATTGTATTCTTTTGCATTTAGGTCTAATTGCAACTATAAATGACAAAAAATAGACCCAATGACGTTGATACACGTATATTACACGAGCAGTGTCTTGGATCAGTCGAACATTTTCTGCATGACACTACGTCGAGTTTCAACGCTACCGTCTTCTGCATTTCTATAGGCCTACTATGCCTTTTAATCACGATGTCTCAAAACACGAATGCACTTTCATGTCCATATTTCAAGACCTATGTCATTTGCTTGTTAGCGTAAATACTGGAAGTTCATTCTGGCGTCGTAGACATTATTCTACGAAATAATACTGCCTATTACTGCGAACGGTTCGCAGTAATTGATCATGGATAGACATCATCACGACATGGTTGGTTTCTGTCTTGTTCGAGCAGGCTGCTTTGACTGAGTGGCGGTCGCGGTTTACCTGGCCACGCACGCACGAACGCACACAAGTGATTGTCTGAAAACGAGTATGGGCCTAAATTTATTCACGTGATCCTTCCGGCCAAGAAAGAAAGTCTCAGCGTCAGACAAAGTAAAGAAACCGCGCACTTCTGACCTTGCAAAACAGCACAGACGCTGGTTCGAGAAGAAAGCTCTGAATGAATTAAGCTATTTTGCGAGATAATACGTGTAGTACATTGCAACTATTGCTTACCAATAATTACAAGCAATTTAAGCAAAGCTCACGTTACGCGCGACAGCATTAGTGCCGCCATTTGGGAAATCAGTGTACATCGTGCAATGAAATAATAATGCGCTTTGAAAGAATACCCAAATTTAAGGCCCCTGTATGGAGGATTCTATATGAACCCTGCAGGAAGTCGAAACTCACACAGAGTTAAAATCTACGTTCTATGCTAAAAGATTCATACGCAGGTTGTCCTGCGACAATGCTGCAATTTACTCTCGAAGTATGTGCCGCAGACAAAAATCGCATACACAAAAATCACTAAAGCTCCGTATTTTGGAAGTTCAAGTTGTTCAAAGTCATCAGTGTTAATATCACTTAAAAACTCGTCCTCGTTGACAAGCCAATAGCGGTAATATAACGTTTTTTTTGGGGGGGAGTACTTCGCTTTTGGCACCCGCGTTCGAGAAGAATCTCTTCACCCAGCAACACAAAATTTTGTCACAAAAACCGTAGCCCATATACGATATTATACAGCGAAAACCCGGAGTCTGTCTTATCCGGGCTGAAATCGGTACGTTGTGACGGACGGACAGAATTACGATAGCCAATACGCTCTGGATTATATGCTGTCGCGCATTAAAATTATCAACTATAGCGTTAAACTTTGTGCGTATATTCGTGTCGTGAGGTATAGGACCGGCACGCTGACGGAAGTAGACGCAGTGAACATTGAGAATAGAGTGTCGAGCGTCTCGCGCACGTTGGTCATCCGATACCCAAGTCACCTTACGCGTTTCAACGGCCCCTTGTATTCCACGTCGAAATACATAATCACGTGACCACAGTGTTTTCTGACTTTTGTCACCTGTCACATCCGGTATCGCTACAGCCGAGGGCTATTTAATATTGATGGCACATTTTCGATTTAACTTTCGTCGATAATTACACTGCTATTGCTCAAGAACTCTACTAACGTTAGGCCGCACTTGGTAGCAAACTTTATAGAAAGCAGCTGTGTGTTAATTAGTTCTGCTCTCCTTGTTTGGTCGGCATCGAGTCGAATTTAGTCGTCTCGTGTTTTTGAAATATACTTTACGGCAGCAACTTTAATTAAGCGGCATTTACTTTGTTAGAGCAAACAAGCTTAGATGTCGGGTCGAGTTAAGCAGCAATTGCGCCGCAGAAGTATCAAGTCCGACTGAGTTGCGTAGGCTTGAAATATACACAACGGCGACGATCGCAAAAATTGAGTTGCGTTAAGCGTTGCAAGGAATTTCTGCTCAGACTTAGTGTGAAAAATCTTCTGATGTGCTGTAGGCTTGGGGGAAATGTCCGGGTATGCAAAAAAGCGGGGGGGACTTCCCGGGGGAAGGAAATGTCTGTCTCCCAGTTAATCACTGGATAATGACTGTTGCTTACGCTGTGTGTAACATATTCGTCTTTCCTATAGTAGACCTACCAGTAGTTTACATTACTTAGGCCACTTAAAAAACCCTGATTGATTGACTGATCGATTCGTGTTAAAACTGTAAGGTTTTGAGTAGTGTCCAAAGTTATTCTAGCCGCCTTCTGACAACGTGCCTATTAGCTTCGAACGTAAACCATTCTGTGACTACGTGTAATAAAATAAAATATAGTCTAGCAACCGCCAATCCGTTAGCTATTTATAAACACAGACCAATTTATCGTTCTGAGGATAGTTGTAATCATCCATTGTCTATAAATCTAAAGCTGTTCGTTGGGCGATCAATATGCGGGGCATAAGGCTTGTAAAGAATCCGGTTTCAATAGTCCAAAATACCGGCCCCTCCGTAGTAGGCCGTGTGCTAATTTGCTCTCCTAGGGTTTAATTTTTAAAAAATATATAGTCCTAAAGTAGTAGGCGTAATAGTAATACACTGTGTCTCAAAAAAAAGCATGTGACTACATTTTTTGCAATAACTTGAACAATGAATGTCCGATTATAATAATTTTTGGCACACTTATTAATGAGAATATGTGTCATCGAATGGTGGTTTCAT
>Ga0209367_1010206_pt1 | contig 12625 bp, 3 predicted proteins | sample WorMetLIZISLAND2_FD_187412 | JGI IMG/M metagenome (GOLD analysis project Ga0209367, IMG submission 187412) | Marine gutless worms symbiont microbial communities from Max Planck institute for Marine Microbiology, Germany - Olavius geniculatus... ... | reverse complement strand
TTGTGTAGCCATTACGGCGTTTATTTTTGGTACCAGACTGTTTTAATTTACTAAACTATCCGTGTTAGTCGCCATGTTTTCGCTCAGCGAAATCACTTCACTTTTTGACTTAAGTAGGTACTTAGACCGAAGTTTAGGCTCAGCGAAAGTCTCAGCAAAAGTCTAAAGTCAAAAAGTGAAGTCGCCCATTGTATACGATGTGACAGGTTGGTCGAGGAGATACGCAGCGAGTGCGGAGGTCTGAAGCTAGAAGTCGACAACGTTTACATGTCTACAGTGTTTGCAGACTTTACGGAAACTCTTGTGCTCGTCAGTCGTGGCATCTCGCTCAAACCTGCATTCACCTATGATAGCGTGAGTTCGTCAGCATATTTACCTCCACCAAGGAGGTTATGTTTTTGGCGGACTTTATTTGTTTGTCTGTCCGTGTGTCAGCAAGATAACTCAAAAAGTTATGGATGGATCTTTCTGAAATTTTCTGGGAATGCCTGGAATGGCAAAAACTACCAGTGATCCAATTTTGGGGGTGATCCGGAAGGAATCCTGGATTCTGGATTACTTTGAAATTCTTGTTAACATTGCTTTCAATGGGGCATAAGGGAAACCGCTGCTAAACCGAATATGGCTCTGACTGCTTTCTATTTTACTATAGTGCTCGGAAAGTTTGTTTGTCTGTTTGTCATATCCCTGTGGGCCTGGCATCTTCCGTGTTGCACGGTCACAGATCTCGACCGCAGCATTTGAGTCTTTGGGCCTTAGATACTTGTCTCCCACCTCCCCTGAGGGGGGTAGGTTGAGTTGCCGTCCGGCCATCGGTAAAGTGCTTTGTGCAGAGTGTAGTGCTTTGTGGCGTCATCTGGTGAATGAAAGTCACTTAAAGGTCTTCCTGCCTATAGTGTGGGCATATTGCTAGTCATCGGAACTCAGCTTTTGCGCTATTGGCTCACTACCATGTAAAATGTCAAATGTGTGAGTGAGTCTTTTCCAAGTCATAAGGCCCAGCACTTTCTTGACTGCTTGAGGAGCATGCTGCCACTTTTTGTGAGAGTTACAAAGTTGTGCATTTAGAATGTAATCTGCAACCAGTTTTTTTTTCACTTCAAGCCCTGTTTACACTTCAAGTTCATTCTGTCTGTTGTGTAAATGGCGACAGGTTGAGAAGACGTTGAAGGGCACAAGAGTGACATTTCCACACCAGCTGTTTATTAACAATGAATTTGTTGATGCTTCCGATGGTGTGACATTTGATACCATCTGTCCCTATGATGAACGGGTTTCGACGTTTTTTCGTTTGCATATACTGACATAGTTCGGCGGTATTGTTTTGCATATGTTTTGATATAAAACGTTATAACATGTGGGTCCTATATTTTTGTTTGCAGTAGGATTTCTATGTTTGTCATGCCTTGTGTAAATAGCACTAAGAAAGATTTGCGATCAGACGTGTGAGATTTTCTTATTTTTGTCTACTGTCTACTGTCTGTCTACTGGTCTCGGATGCTTGTCTTATATAGGATCCAAACTTGAAAGCTAATAGGTTTAGTAAGCCAAAATAATTGGTGCAAACGTTCACTTTCGTAAAATGGCTTGATATTATTTATTGCGATGCCAGCCAGCGTAAAAGTGCACTTCCAACTAAAATTCAATTCACAGCATATGTTGTGATGTGTTGTGTTTTTATGCCGGCAACAACAGGTGATATGCAAGGTTGCCAAGGGAACCAGAGATGACGTCGATGCAGCAGTCGAAGCCGCTCATGTAAGTCGGCCAACTGAAATAGTTTCACTGATGTTTTTAACTAAACTGACAAATAATTTCAGGGCTTGGAAGCGCCCGTTATGTTGGATAATTTCCAATTGCTCCTAATGTGGCTCAGCTACATTATGAACACTTTTTTAACAGATTTTCTTTCAAGTGTTTTTTTGTCTTTTTTGCATTCTGTTAGTTTTAGTATTTAAATGTGACTGTATGTGCTTAATATACATACTTGATTAAGTGCTGGTTGGATGGTTTATGCCCAGAATTGTTTTTTTTTACAAAATCGCAGCCCATTAGGTTCTCAGCTCTTTGCTAATTAGAGAAGGTGATAGGCCTAAGGGTGCATGATAATGTGAAAGACTTATTTACGAGGGTCGTTTGATAAATAACTTACAAAACAGCGTCATTCTGTTAGTTTTTCAAATATTGAAAATGCGATTTGTAGGGAATTTAATTCTGAGTAGCAGCTGTGAGTTTTATGATGATGATGTCATTGTGACGTCATTTAAATACATTAAATTCAATGACGTTGCCACTGAAATCGGCTCGTAACAAACATCATTCCATTATTGTATTTTTGTGGGCAGAGAAAAATTAATGCAAATCAGATTTATTCTGAGACGCATGCAGTATATTTGCAAGTGTTTTACGAACCGAACAGTTCACGTTTGGTGTAAGAAAATGCTAGATGGGCAGAAATTTGTATCATATACCGAGGTGCAATCAGTTGTTCTTCAGTCGCATGAACAGCAGTTCTTTGCAACGAGCATTCAGAAGTTTGCTGACAGATGAGACAAACATTAGAGCGAACTCGGACGATATGTTGATGAATGAAACATTAGTCTATTACATTTAAAGAAATGGTGTTAACTTGTTAAGTTTTTAGATTTTTTCTTCCTGAGCTCATGCTGTTTGTCACTTGCGAGTTATGGTAGATTACTGGTGGGGAAAATAATACACGTGTAAACTGGGTTCTATGAGCAGATGACATCACAATAATGTCGTCATCATCAAAAAAATTTGTACACGTGTTCAGTATAAAATTCCCTGGAAAATGTATATTTTGGATTTTTTTTAGATTTAGAAAACTAACGGAATGATGCTGTTTTGTAATTTATTTATCGAATGACCCTCGTAAATACTGCTTTGATTTATTTAAGTGCTATACTGTGTTAACTGGGTTTGTGAGGATCTTGGAAACGTAGGAACCTTCCTTGCTATACTTTCCGGGCAGTCTGGCTACATTAAGTGAAATGAAGGTACATGTATATAATATGTTTATCAGGAAGCATTCTATGAGGGTGAGTGGAGTCGAATGAGTGCCAGGGATCGTGCTAATCTAATGTATAGGTACGTATGCTTCACAAACTTTCTTACTTATTTCACGATTTGCTAGCATCTTATCTGTGTTGCGCATGAGGCTTTTTCTGAGCAGCAGGGCTTAATTTTTGCACTGTGTAGTATTTTGAAGAAGTTTTGATAATTGTTGGGCCTGAAATTCTGAAACAGCCCTCCAGTACTGTTTATCTGAGGCCAACTGGCAATAACTTTTATTACTGTTTAAGCAGTTGCCAAACTTTTCTTTTTATGCGCGACAGCAGCTACTGCTGTAGCACGTCTTAACCGTCACAATTTAGCATGGAAAAATTTAAGCATAGGAAAAATTTGCGATTTTTAACCAATACTGAAATTCATGCAGTGGATATGGCGCTAGGCATCATCCGTCATCGAGTCTAAATGAAACATCGTTGTGAACTTAGATTCCGTTCGCACCGAGCCTTCACACATGCATCGCTGTTGCGCATTTCCCTTTGCATTAGCTGGACTTTTCTTTCTTTTGTTTAGGTGCTGAAGACATGATGCATTGTTTACTTTTTGCTTATGGAGACTAGCGGTTGCGCATCAAAGTGCATACGGCTTTTGTGGTAACCCACCTCAGAGCTCTGGAGCGTCACCTGCCATATTGGGATCACACCGTGTTACCTGCCACCCAACACAGCCATACCCCCAGCCGGGCATGTTGGTACTACATTTATTTGTCCCAGAGGGATAGAAGGCTGAGTTGCCATGTTGGATATTGTTGCTGAAGGCTGGTGGATCTAATGGAAGCTCACAGGGAAGAGTTGTCGATGATCGAGAGTTTGGACTCAGGAGCCGTTTACACTCTGGCGCTGAAGACTCATGTCGGCATGTCCATTGACGCGTTCCGGTACTTCGCCGGCTGGTGTGACAAGATTCAGGTCTGTTGCCAAGAGAATTAGTTCAGCAAACTGTTGTCACGTTTGTGCCTCTGTATATGTTAGATAATGGCAAGTACATGCGTTTCAGTGTTTTGCATTACTGAGGGCCTCCGTGCTTACATTTGTGCATCTTGAAAAAAAGTTTGTCACCAGAATAAACGATGTGTTTCAGTCATATTTCGATTTGTATGTATCATATGTATGATATTTTCAAAGCATACTTTTGTATCATATGTGCATGATACTAATTATATGCAGTTGTATTGAACTACGGTTTTGGTCATTTTTCATGATTTTTAGGAACTGCAGCATACATGTTTAGTAGTATTGACAGTGGCAGTAAGTAATATTTGTATAACATTGGCAGGTGCAGCCTGAGTCCTGCAGAATTGTGGAAATGTAAAAAAAGTGTTTGACAGTTTCACAATGAATGGCTTAGTAGTAGGGCTCACAGTTTTCCGTGGGCCGCAGAATTTGCCCTTTTCCATGGAATTTTGATATTGCCGTGGAATTTTGCAGAATTTTGCAGAAGTTGAGAAATGACCAATGATTGGTACGATCGTCGGCTTGATGACGTAATTAGACTGACCATATCACGGAGAAAAATCAAAATAAACTGCCGAAAACTGTGTCTTTACTAATAATTATTATTGTAATATGGCACAGTGGTAAATAAACGCAATGCGACTAATTGACAAATTGCACTTTTGAAAAGGAAAAAGATTGGTAATTTTTTTTTGTATGTTGATAGCATAACTGAGCACCATGCCAGCCTCCGAAAAGTGAAGTTTTTAACAGAATAGAGCTTAGTTTACATACAAATGGAAGGCTGCGGTAAGCTGTGGAATTTTGTGAACTGGCCCGTGGAGTTTGGCAAAATTTTCCGCGGAAGACTGTTGGCCCTACTTAGCAGCGTACGTGTAAATTATGGCCTACTCATCATTTCATTTTGTTGCTGTTTCTTTTGACTTTATTGAAATAGTTTCTGGATGTGCTCAGGGTAAGACCATACCAATCAGTCACGCTCGGCCCAGCAAAAACTTGACGTTTACGAAACGCGAGCCAGTCGGGTAAGAACCATTTGTGGCTTGTAAAAACTTGGAATTTACAGTTTAGAAATAAACGAGTATATTTGCCATTGTTGACAAAATGACCTGCAGCCTTGAGGCGCCCCACAAATCACTTCAGAAAATTCCATGTGCAACTTGCATTTCTCATTGATTGATGCAAAACTGAATTCGCAGTCTGAAATGTTGAACCAAAATGAAACGTTTTGCGGCACATTTTGTGGCACCCTGTCGCACACCATAATATTAAAGTTTGTCTACTGCGTAGTGTCTAGTATGTGTATAGTAAAGAACTGTTAGTGGTTTTTCTGCGTTCTCTGTTGCTTTGGATGAGTGACAGCAGGGCATCTGATCTTAAAAAGTTCTGACATGGCAGCCAGCAAATTATGCTGTCGGGAACTGAGGCCAAGCTGGAATAGCTTCAGTAAAATTGCCAAATTGTACTCAAAATGAACAGTGCTAATGGTAATGTTACGGAATGCAGCAGAATAACACCTATCTGTACAATGATCATTTTCTCAGTTAATTGTTTAGCTGATGATTGTTTTATTCTGAAAACAATGTCTCTGCCCTACATCGAGTTCGGTTACCACTGGTATCGGGGACTGTTCACTGGTATACAATCTCAGTGTCTGACCAAGCCAGTCATGCCAACTCAGCCTGGCCGTCTATTCGTGGATAGGCAAAATGAGTACTGGTGGTGATTGCAGCAATCACTAGGAAAGAAGTGGCAAGTTTTGCGTAACGTACAGTCCTTTTTACCAGGACTGCTCTCATGCTGACTTAATCGGTTAAAGATGCTGGCTGTTAACAGCTGACTTGGGCTGTATCTTAGCTTAATTGTATTTAAGCGTTGCCAACTTAGAACTCTACAAAGCTAATGTGCTTCCATGCAGTTGACCTCAGTCAACATGTATGGTAAATTTTTTGGTTCGTATATAGAAGTTGTGGCTCTGTTTGTTAGGGTGTGTGCAATAATAACTCCATGGAACTATCCGTTGATGATGCTTGCGTGGAAAATGTCGGCCTGTCTTGCTGCCGGAAACACTGTTGTTTTGAAACCCGCAATGGCATGTTTTATTTGCTTTATAATGGCAGATTTTCTGCTTGTTTTTAAAGCAATAGCAACAAAGTGTAAAATCTTTATCTTGCTGTACAAGATTACTATTGATGATGTCATCGACATAAAAGTATAGTTAACATATTTGTTGGAATGGAACGATAAACGATTGAAGTAATGTGGTCGCGATGTGTAACTGTTGAGCACTGATAGTCATTTACTTAATGAGGGACGAAAATATTGAAAGTTATTTGTTAAGAACTGTACAATTTATAGGATACATGCAATATGGTTCAAAATGTCATACACATTAAGCACTAGTGGGGTAGCTTTGCTGACTGGAAACTGATATAGACATATAAGCATCAAAAAACTGTGCGACATGTAGGAAACATTGCTTTTACAAGTAGGGCTTACGACTTATACTTGTATAAGCAGTGGTTCGGTTGGTGGCGTGGCGTAGTTGGTAACGCGTTTCAGATGAAACGAAGTTACTCTACGCCGGGCCTGGTTAGTACTTAGATGGGTGACTGTCTACAGTACGGAGCCAGCCAACTAAGTCAACTCAGCCTTCTACTTTCTGTGGGATGGTAAAATGAGTACTGGCGGTGGTCAAGGTCATCGCTAGGGAAGAATCGGCGAGTTCTGCGCAACAGTAGGCCCTGTGGCCAGGATTGCAAGTGTACCAATCTAGTCGGTTAACCCGGCCGACTTGGGCTGTATGCTGGCTTAATTGGGCTCAGCCCTCGCCGGCTCAAAGTGCCGTCATGGGGATGAGCTCCCACGCAACAGGCTTAGTTCAGCTTTGCTCTCTAGTGCCTATGAGAAATCTTCTGCTTCTTCTTACGACTTGTACTTGTATAAGTAGTGTAGTGAGTGATTTGTGTGGAAATGTGAGTAGTAATTGAGATAAATATCAAATAGTTGCGTGTATGCTTTTATCAGCATAATTTTTTAATCTGTTTTATATTCACGTGTTTTTGTATGGCTTGTTAATGTTGTTGTTTGTTGTGAGTAATGCACAGTGAGACAAATAATTTGTAATATTATTGTTCACAGGTGACTCCATTGACGTCGCTGAAGTTTGCCGAGTTAGTTGTGAGAGCAGGTTTTCCCCCAGGTGTCGTCAACATACTTCCCGGCTCAGGTGCGTGGAATCCCACATGTCACTTTTGTTTTTGTTAAATATATTTATACTTTGCTTTTATGGTTGCTGGTCTTTTGTTTCTTCGTACCAGTCCATTTGCTCATGAGAGAATGTTTTCTCACCAATAGTCAGCATCTCCAGTTACGGATCAGTTCGTCTACCGAGGATTGCGAGTTGTTGTAGTCGAGCAGCCGGGCATTTTCTCAAGGCAGTTGTAGTATTTGTAGTGATGGTAGCTTTGATAACAGATTGGATTTGTCACTGCTTTTCATAGTATGTTGGTGGCGTAGCATAGTGGTTAGAACGTCGGTCTTGGCCGGCGGACTTTCTTTATCCTGCACTAGACTGATGGATGGCTGCTTGACCACTTTGTGGGTACGGCGTCCGCTATCAGTCAACCAACAAGGCCAACTCAGCTTGCCATCCCTCCGGGATCGGTTAAGCGAGTAGTAACCCATTATATGGGTTATGGAAGGTGGGGACCTTTGTACAGCTGACTTGGCTGCCTGGCCGGCTGGTGCGCCAGCCTGTGTTTACAGGCTGCTTGCGGTGGCTGTGCGATCAACGGCTCTGGTTAGTGACAAAAAGCGCATTAGAGGTGTACGTCGTACACGACGATGCGCTATACAAATTGACAACCTTTGCCTTTATGTTTTGTCATGAAGTTTTTGTTTGGTTTGTTTGTAGGTTCAGTGATTGGTGAGGCGTTATCGAGTCATCCGCTGGTCCGCAAGGTGGGATTTACCGGATCAACACCTGTCGGAAAAACCATCATGCAGAGGTATCTGCAATGTAATACCTGTAAGATCATCATCTCCATTATAATCATTATTATTCATCATACTTAGACAGCTTTGCTGTGTGTTTACTATTATGTTTAGATCTAGTTTAAAAGCCATTTAGTCAGTTAGTTGATTGGTTTCTGTAGATCTTCATCTAATTGTTGATAGATTGCTCTGGCATATTTTTTGTTTGTTGTCAGCCTGTTCTTGATTTGTCTACCGTGGAGGGATGGAAGGCTGAGTTGTCTCGGATGACTTAGGTGGTTGGATATATGCCAAGGTGTATGCCCTGACGTACATTGGTTTAATAACAGTTGTACTTAGTCCGCTGAAGATACTTGATTTTGAGGCATGACTTGATCTGGCCTATTGGAATAAGTTGATTTTCTGGACCTGGTATTGCTGTAATAGCAGGACGATATCAAACCTTGCTCACCCAGTCACTTGTCTATTACAGGAATGTTAGGCCTTGGTCTGGCCTTAAGGACTGAAATTGGTAGCCTTGGTCTGGCCATTGAAGGCCAAGGTTTTGAATGGCAAGGCCAACGCAGGCAGAATTACTGTGCTTAAGCACCAAGTGAGTTTGTTAGCTAGTCATTGCTTTATTGCAACACAAGTGAAACCAGAGATTTAAAGATTCATGAAACACAAGTACGTGACAAAAAAGAATGAAATTTAAAAAGTATTTTCTGATGACTTATATGCTATACATTCGGTCTCGACCTCGGCCTTGGCTTCTAATGCTGTGACGTTGGTGTTGGTGTGGACTTGGAGGTATCGTTGCAGCCTTGGCTTTGGCTTCGGCTTCGTACCTTGTGGCCTTGGTAACATTTCTGGTTTATTATCAGAAGCATGAATATGCCAGTAGTGTATATGTCGACATGCTGTGAGGAGTGATGATGCGCTGTTACAGTGCAGCCAGGAGCAACGTGAAGAAAGTTTCACTTGAGCTTGGCGGAAAATCGCCGCTGATCATTTTCAGCGACTGCGACATCGACCGAGCCGTCCGATTTGTGAGCATGAATTTGAATCGGTTTTCACCTCAAGAGTTAAGATTGTTAGAACTGTGTGGCTGTTTGTGGGGACTCGTTCTAGTGCTACAGGGCGTCAGTTGCGTCACCTGCCATATGGGATCACATGGTGTTACCTGACACCCGGCACAGGTGAACGTGCCCTGCCATAATCCCAACCAGACAGGCCAGTACTTGATTTACATATCCCGGAGGGATGAAAGGCTGAGTTGATCTTGTTGGTCTGTTATATACTGAGATGGTTTACCTGTGCACAGACAGTTACCCGTCAAAGTCAAACTCACAACCTTTTGATTAAAAGTATGCTGCTTTACCATTATGATGGCAAGGCACCGATGTGTCGTAATGTTCTGTATATTTGTGTTACTGTGTTGTGAATTAGCAGTAACATAGTTGTGATAAGTCACCCATGCATCTGCTGACCGTGGTCGGCGTTGCTCAACCTGGTTGTGCAGGCTTGCAGTGGCGTCTTTTTCAACAAAGGAGAGAACTGTATAGCTGCTGGTCGACTGTTTGTTGAGGACAGCCTGCACGACAAATTCATTTCTCTCGTGGTGAGCTATACTGTCGGAGTTTGTTAGTTCTTCTGTGATTTTCTTCACTACTGCTATTGAAAACAATGATCCTTGGCAGGTACTGAGCAAAGCTTTAAGAGCAGGTTACATAAATGGTGAGACATTGTAGTACTGTAAAGGACTGGCTACAAAGCTCTTCTCACAAGTGTGTTTTAGGAATACATGTAAACAGTTGTAGTATGTAATTATTTGTTGCTTTTGGTTTCTTTCAGTGTTATATTTACACGGTTGGTCAATGCGTGATGAAAGGAACTTGTCGGACTGTAAAGAGTTTTGCAGCAAAAAAATTTTTTTCTATATTTAGATTCTGCCTAACCAGAATTAACTATGAATACTTATAGCAGGTCAATCAGACATCGAAATAGATGTTTTAATGGTGGTTTTTTTATATGCCAATGATTGTGTTGGTTTGTTGCTTGTGTGTCATTGTAATGATGTATTATTTTTGCTAAGTTTGTCAGTGGTGTTATGAATTGTTTCGGTTTAGGTGGAAGAAGTGAAGAAGATGAAGATTGGAGATCCGCTTGACACTGACACCAATCACGGACCGCAGAATCACCGGTACTTTCCGATGTTTAGTTGAGTTAATTTATGTATTTTTAAGCTACTATGGAATTGTTCGTGCCTCCAGACTTCTTTAGTTTTGGGTTTATTGCTGTATTTTTGTTGAGACATTTTTCTTGGGGTGTTATTAACTTAAATGAATGAATCTGGGCACTGCTCTGAATTTGCATCAAACTAGGAAAATATGTCAAACAAGTACCAACATATTATGCAGTCGTCTGCCTAGGTAAATCTGACCTTTGGCCTTTTCAGCTAAAAATGGCACCTGGGTTATTTTTTGCCCCGAGGAACATTCACACCAATTTTGGTTGTCATGGCATAGCCAGAAATTTTAATTGAGGGGCTCCATCTCCCTTCCCTCCCCTCCCCTTTCCTTTTTGCTTCTTTCTTTTTTACCCCTCTCCTCCCTTTCCATGCCCTCCTTTTCCCCCTCTGGCCTTAGAAGTAGGACCACCTAAAATCCAGCTAGTGGGTCTGGGGGAGAGCTGTGAGCTCCCCCAGCGGGGTGTGGGGCGGAGCCCCAGCCAAAATCGAATTTGGTGCATTTTTGCATTAAAAGATGAGATCTGGTGGCAACAGTTTTAATTTATTTTCCTGAAAATAAACTGACCAAATTAGCAAATTTTGTGCGGTTTATATGTGTGCTTATGTTTTGTCTGGAGGATTGGGGAGCTGGGCCCCTCTGGGCCTCCCTGGCTACGCCATTGTTGGTTGTTCTATGTTTTTAAACAATTGACTTTTTGTGTTTAAGCTGTTATTATATATTGTACATGGTGTTTCATAAAAAAGGTGTGTCAGCACTAAGCAACATGGGGACATGAAATCAGGCATCTCACAATCCAAAAACACAACCATTTTGCAAGCTCGGTGTGCTAGTGCAGTATCTTGCTCGAACATGTGAAAGTCCAACTGTCCCCACAGATACGTAAATGCGATTGCTTTGCAAATTTTTTGTAACTGCAACTGTAAAACTTCCAAAATTTGTCATCAGTGAACCAGATTTTTCACCATCAAAGCAGGGTAGCGCAGGGTAGCAACTGACATCACCAGTTGAGACTATCAAGCTTGTACCCATGACACATTATGTCGTCAGCATTGCGTCACGACTAGCAAAGAATATTTAATCAAATGCCATATTTTGTTGCAATATTTTGAATTAGTAGTTTTTAGCTACAACTGGTGCAAATTTTATGTGAATTGATCATCATTTGAGTGAATTATGACAAAAAAACAAAAAGGGGTTCTTTTTATGAAACACCGTGTATATATTTATCAAATTGCTATTTTTGCTGGTAAGTGGTCAAATTCAAGATATCTGTGCAACTTTTAGATCATTCTGAAGAAAGCAGCAGTGTTTGCCAGAACGTTAACAAATCAGTAAATAGAGGTTACAATCTTTTATGGATTAATATACTTATTAGATACTGATTCAACTTGATCAGTTTATTTTTGAAAAATTATGTGTATTTTTTCTGAATTCTTCTGTGCTGTTTATTTATCTGCATGTGATACAGTGCTCATCTGGAAAGCTTGCTGGAGTACTGTAAAACTGGGGTGGAGGAAGGTGCAACTCTTGTCTATGGCGGACAACGCGTTGATCGACCAGGTTATTTTTTATAGTTGTTGTAGTAGATTAGTTGTTGTAGTAGTTGCAGTAGTATTGTAAGACTAGAGCAGAGGATGGGGCAACTGTTGTTTATGGAGGGCAACGTGTTGATTGACCAGGTTACTTCACGGTGTTGTTGTAGTTGTAGTAGTAGTAGTAGTAGTAGTAGCAGTAGTAGTAGCAGCAGTAGCAGTAGTAGCAGTAGCACTAGTAGCAGCAGTAGCAGTAGCAGTAGAGTGGCAGTAGCAGTAGCACTAGTAGCAGTAGCAGCAGTAGCAGTAGTAGCAGTAGCAGTAGCAGCAGTAGCAGTAGCAGCAGTAGCAGTAGTAGTAGTAGCAGTAGTAGCAGTAGCAGTAGCAGTAGCAGTAGCAGCAGCAGTAGCAGTAGCAGTAGCAGTAGTAGCAGTAGCAGTAGTAGTAGCAGCAGTAGTAGCAGCAGCAGTAGTAGCAGCAGCAGTAGCAGTAGCAGTAGTAGCAGCAGCAGAAGTAGTAGCAGTAGCAGGAGCAGCAGCAGTAGCAGTAGCAGTAGCAGTAGTAGCAGTAGCAGTAGTAGTAGCAGCAGTAGTAGCAGCAGCAGTAGTAGCAGCAGCAGTAGCAGTAGCAGTAGTAGCAGCAGCAGTAGTAGTAGCAGTAGCAGTAGTAGCAGTAGTAGCAGCAGCAGTAGTAGTAGTAGCAGTAGTAGTAGCAGCAGTAGCAGCAGTAGCAGTAGTAGCAGCAGCAGTAGCAGTAGTAGCAGCAGCAGTAGTAGTAGTAGCAGTAGTAGTAGCAGCAGTAGCAGCAGTAGCAGTAGTAGCAG
>Ga0209367_1010205_pt1 | contig 12626 bp, 7 predicted proteins | sample WorMetLIZISLAND2_FD_187412 | JGI IMG/M metagenome (GOLD analysis project Ga0209367, IMG submission 187412) | Marine gutless worms symbiont microbial communities from Max Planck institute for Marine Microbiology, Germany - Olavius geniculatus... ... | reverse complement strand
TTTATAATCTACACGGTTCAGATCTGGGCTGTTGGGAGGCCACAGGTCTGGACCGATGAACCTGGGCGTCTCGTGTGCAAGCAGGGCCACTGTGTCTTGTGCTCGGTGTGCCGGCGCGCTGTCCTGCTGGAAGATGAACACTTCGCCTGCAATTGAGTCAACAGTAAGCTGGTTCCCAGCCACAATGATTTCGTAAATAAGTAAATAAATATGCACCCATGTCAATAAATGTCTAGGCTAAAAACGTGCCAAATATTATCCAATTTCGTTTATATTGGACAAAGTTATTTACAGAAACAAAACAGTTCCACTTTTTATGGTTCACAGTGTATATGCAACGTAACGTTCATTGGTACACAGGTTAGTTTACATATGATTGATATGAATGACAAAAAATCCAAAACAAACTCGTAGTATCATGGAAAAAAGGAACAGCGTTACTTACTTGTTGTTATTTGCAGAGAGCGGTGAACGTTGTCATTGCGTTAAAGCGTATGCAGCGAGTCAACGCTACTCAAACTCCCATCAGGTAAACAAACTCTTGAGACGTCGTCGTTGCTTCGGCGTATTTCAGCCGCGTTGAAACTTGTGGACTGTTATGCATGCGATAAGCAATTTCTAGCTTTAGTCTAGTTTTGGGCGTGTTTTCAAACCGACTTTTATACGCCGTTCACAACGAGCGCGAACACTTCACCAATAACCAGTAGTCTTTGCAATACCGGGTGGCGCTAAAAACGTCCCAAACTTTGCTTAACTATAACGGCGCGTATACTTTATACGGAGATAAATTTCATTTTGCACATTTGTAGACCAATATGTACTCTTGCTTGCTTATAAATTTCACTGACCTCACTTACGACACCACTGAGTGTCGCTTAATGACGTAAGAAGGGTTGAAAAATTAATTATGTAAAGACAGCGTATCATCACACTGCATCAAAGCGACTCAAAAATTTGTTTCAACACAACACGCCCGATATCGTCAGCTCACAGGAATGGAAACCGCATTCAACAGAATTCAATCTACTACATTATTCAATTTGCAGTTGTCTGCGAAAAAAGGCGTAAACCATTTGCGAACTCAAAGATCTTCAGAATGTTATTTCAGACAAATGGCATGATGTTGCCATCAGACAGCCAAAATCGAAAAAGCCGTATAGCAGTGGGAAACACGTCTGCAAAAGAGAATGGAGAACCTATTCAGCACTTTTTCTGCTGATCGGTTACTGATGATTCGGCCTACTCTGACGTTTTGGCATAGCCTGCGTACAAACGGCAACGCAAATGATGAACCGCTTACAAAAATTGCTTCATGGCGTGTAACGCTATTTTGTTTGTATCGCGGCTAATATCGAAGTGTTTCAGGCGAAAATTTCTACACTTATTCGCTGATGTTTGCTCATTACATAAATGCTTTTTAGCTGATTAATTTCGACCATGCAGCTGAATAATGCATGCAAACATTCAGGACGGTATAAGCTTCTAATCGATCGCGACGTGGCATTGTTTCGTTTTGCTGCATCGGCGGCGTCGTCGCGTTGTCTAATGCCCTCCCCCTAAATTTTGGATTTCTCGGAAAATCTTTGTCTTGTCAGAAATTGTTTTCGTTCAAAATTGCAAATTTTGTGGCCGAAAACCGCAACTTTGGAGACATTTATGGGCAAAATCAAAATTTTCCGAGTACCCGTAATGTTTTCGGTCGAAAATCCCATCCGCAGATGTCTGGCAGAAAATTGCATCTTCCTGCCTCGCTTACGTTTGTCGCCCACGACGCCCCTGCATTGCACCGTTGATTGTTATGCCTGTTTCTGTTACACGGTGAAGAATAAGTACTATCAATACTTTGAGTCAGTTTTCATTTCTCCGTCATGATTGTCTTGACCAAATTTGGTTGGAAATGTTAACGGAGGACAGTAATATTTTGCTGCATTTATTTTCAGGTCGCTCGCAACCGTTCAGAAGTCGTCCGACAGCAGCAAACCAGTTGTGACGTCACTTCCGTTCACGGGTGCTAGAATACTTCCGGTGAAACTCGGCTGTCGAGATCTTTCGTCGACATCGTCGGTCGACGACGACTCGGTTTTCTACGACGACGTCGCCGCGGAAACTGTCGGGAACGGTCACGTGATCAACATGGCGGCGCCGACGAACTTTCGGTTGCCGAACGGGATAACACCACGTGACAGCGTCGAAAGCGAGTCGAGTATTGGCGCATCGAGAAACAAAGCCAAAAACCATTATCGTCATTATCATCATCATCACCAGCAGCAGCAGCAGCAGGAGGAGAGTGGACAACAAAATCTGTTGCCTCAAAACTGTTCGCTGACGGTTTCTTCGACAGAGAAGACGCGACTGCAAAACGACAATTTTCATTATCCTACTTATCATAATCAGCAGAAGCAGCAAACGGAAAAATTGCAGAACAAGATGACGATGACAGGACCTGCTTTAAAAAATTTGAACGTCATAAGTTCGACAGAAAAGACCCCAACAGTGACACGCGACCAGCTTCACCAAGCTGTGGAAAATCATCAACATCATCATTGTCATCAGCAGCAGCAGCAACAACAGCAAACGGAAACACTCCAAACCTTGAATTTGAAGTCTTTAAAGACTTTAAACACAACTAGTTCGAAAGATAAGTCTCCTGCAGTAATGCACGATCCCCGTGCTGCGGAAAATCGTCATCGTCTTCATCACAATCAGCAGCAACAGCTGCAGCAAGAGCGGCAGCAGAATGCTACTTCGAAGAACTGGAACGATCCAGACTCGACCGTGCAGCAACTGGTAACAGGTAACACATCAGCAGCAGGCCTACCTGCACAGACTCGCAGCCGACGTCTTCCACCAGCTACCAATAATTCATTGCTTCAAAGTCCCCTAGGCACGTACAAGACGTTGCATCGAACGCCTACTGTCGGCGACGGACCGCCGAAGTCGGAAGGAAAGATGTCGATGTCGATGACGGGACCAATGCAGGACAGCAGCAGCAACTACGTCGCCTCGACGCTGCCTCGGACCATCAAATTCCAGACGAACGGCGATGTGCGTCAACAAAGGCCGCAGCATCCGGTTTTCCCCCAGACCCAGTCCGGGACCGTCAGACTTCGGACGAACGGCGAGGCGTGTCAACAAAGGCAACAGCAGCAGCAGCCCAGTCATTTCCAAGCAGGCGTCCACGTCCACCAGACGCCGTACATCAACAGACTGAATCCAGACTGGTTGCGTGGAGGAAATCACCCGATGTCCAAGTTTAAAGACGTTGTGATCAAGGACCGCGTTCAGTTCTTCACGCGCAATGAATTGGCAGCCGCAGCAGCAGCAGCAGCGAACATGTCTGCAGTGGAAAACCGCGAAAAGACGACGCCTAAGACGAGCTGGCTGCGTCGTGCCCTGTTTAAATGAGTTAATGAGTGAGTAAAAGTGAGGGCTGGAAAACCTCTAAGTTTTTAAAGAATATTTTAAGTTTTTAGCTGATTTAACGGTTTTTTTTCAACGTTTTAAAGTTTTTTTTTTCTGGTTTAGTGTTCAACGAACACCGTACGCAAAATTACGATCCGGGAAAAACATCTAAAATACACCCCGTCCGTCACATAATCACACTGTTTTCTATAAATTATAGCACGACAAAGTATCACAAATCACTATTAAAATATAAAATAAAATATGATATGTAATAAATTTTACAACAAACAAAGAATCTTTAAAAATCTTAAAACTGGACTTGTGAGGTTTTAAAAGTTCTTTTTTCAAAGCTAAAATCCTTAATTTTTTCGTACGAGTTTTCCAGCCCTGGCGAAAGTGCTTTTAGCCGGCGTGCGCAATTCAACCAAAAATGTTGCAATGGGCCCCGAGAATTTTTCTGGAGCTTTTCGCCATCCGATGGCGTAGATCTTTTTGACTTTTTAAACTAAAAATTGGCACAGAATTTTTTTAGCACATTCGTCGTAGTTTTCGACGCAAGAATCGGCGAAGCAAATTCACTGAACCGAACTGTGTGTGAGGGAAGGGGTGAAAAAATTGTTCGTGGCGTAGCATTCAGAACGTCGGTTTTGGCCCGCGAACTTTCCCTATCCTGCGCTAGACTGACGGATGGCCGTTTAACCACTTTGTGGGACGGAAAATGGGGACCTTAGTACAGCTGACTGGGGCTGCCTAGCCGGCCGCTGCGCTAACCTGTCTGCAGGCTGCACGCGGTGGCTGTGCGGCCGGCGGCTTTGGTTAGTAACGAAAGCGCATTAGAGGCGTGTTCGCGAGGATGCGCTATACAAATTGACAACCTTTACCATTTTTTTACCTTCAAAAAGAATCGTTAAAAATACTTTGTTTAATGTAGTTTATGACAGAAACGAGTGGACACGGTTTTTCTTTTAGCAGTATAATTTAGAATCGATTCTAGGCTAGCCAACTCGAAATGTACACAAAATTACAATATTGCACTACTTGCAATCTACAATGAAGAAAAATGCAGAAATAACAAATAACGCAATACGAGACAAACTGTCAAAAAAAAACTTAAAATCGAAACGGAAACGCTCGGCGTATAAAACTTGCTTTTTTATATCGCGACATTTTGCGCGAATTTTTCTCTGTATTTTTCATTTGACATCAATTAAGCCTAAGTATATCGATTGCATTAACAACGGAAACAAAGTCTTAAGCTATATTCGCAATTATCTTACAATAATTTGTTGCTGTACAACGATCAATAGAACTGTTGCCGATTGTTGCCGTTGGTTTCTTCTGTTTTCAAGTAAATGAAACAATCATTTAAAAACTTCGAAGCTATGATTTCAACAAAAAAATTAATCTGGTAAACGGCTTAGATGGAAAAGTGGATCAATTTAACTATTTGGAAAAATATGATAAATAAGCAATTCAAAGAAGAAAAAGTGTGCAAAAGTTACAAGGCTTTAGTTGTTAGGTATGAAAAGAATATTGTAGTACACGTAATAACTTGATAAAATTTCACTGGATGCACACTGCCCCTGGAAAATTGGCATCTATGATAAAAGTTGCATAATTGTGTTAAAAATGCGAACGACTAAGCTTTAGCAACTGACGCATTCCAGATTTTCGAAATTTACTAAATAGCCGTGCGCTTTCTTCGGTTATTTTTGTTCCACTATTCCTTGATTATCGGATTGTTTGCGTGAGATAAACTAGACGTCCATGTTTAACCAGTTTCTGCTCGTATACAGCAGCGCACGTGTAGGCCTAATGTATTTGCCAGGCCAGCCATATGCTGCGGCGTCTTGGGCCAAAAAAGCAGATGGAGCAGAAAATTGCAACATTTCGACGCACACTGCAAATTTCTGACAAAGGAAATTATGTTCAAAATTTTAATAGTTATGCCTAAAATTTTTCCAAAATGTGGGTTGATTTTCAGGTTCGAATATTGCATTTCTAAACGAAAATTTTCCGAAAAAAAAGATTTTCCAGAGCCCGAATCTATTCCAAGAAAATGGACAATTTAGGGATGTCGACAGCCACAGCGAAGCCAGAAAAAAAACATTCACGGGGGGCCCCTCTGCGGAAAAAAATTTTGAATTTTGCTTTCTAAAATGGCGCACTATGGTGTACTTTATGTTTTTAAGCGACGGCTGGGCTTCCAAACGTCGCGGGCCCAAGAAAAGCTTTCCTCTTTCCCTTCTCGACAGGCCTAGGGCAACTGCTCCCCTATCCCTCTGCAACGACGCCACTAGGGCTAACGACTGGAAGTTTTGAACGAAGAATGACAATGTCTATCAGTAGTCCTCGGTGGGTTGTTTGCCGGCGGTGTCTCAGCGGCGGGCGGAGGCATAAATGGCTGACATGCGGACGACGAAGCGACGACAATGTGCAGTCCAGGTCGGCCTCGGCACGGAACGCCCCTTTCCAGCCGAGTCACGTGTGAGAAACAGCACGGATGCGATATGTCCGTCTTAGAGATAGCCGTGACACCCTTCTAATACAGTATGACAACAACAATATTTTATTAACAACAAGATATAAAGGTTAAAGGTCGTGTATAGCTCTTTAGGAGAAACTCATCGCGAGCTACGGAGCGTCACCTGCTATATGAATTACATGGTGTTATTGCCACCCGACACAGGCAAACACGCCCCACCTTAACCCGAGCCAGACTGGGCGGTAGTCGATTTACCCACCCTGGAGGGTTAGAAGGCTAAGTTAACCAGGTATACATACCCAGATGGTGTACCAGTCTACCTGATCGCAGCCAGTCACCCATCCAAGTAGTAACCACCTGACAGCGACCCGCGACCAGAAGTCGAACCAATAACCTCTCAATCACAGACACGACGCACATATAGAACTGGAAACAGAGAACTGGTAACTAATTAGCCCTACATGTAGGCCTATATAAAATCGTAGGCTTTCAGAACGCTGAGTGTAGGAGGACAGTATACACTGTGTCTCAAAAAAACATCCTCGACATTGTCGACTATAACTTGAAAACCGATTATCAAATTTTGATACTTTTTGGTATGAATATTTCTGATACAACTTGCCATCAAATGACCATTTAGTTTCCCACCTCACCTAACGTTTGTTTCTGCACTACCTGGGGAAAAACAACCAGCGAAATATCACTTTTTATCCAATGCAATATGATTGCCGAATTAACATAACGCATAAAAACACATTTTGTTCACATTTCTGACACTTTGGCTGACATTTCATCCAGTTGTCTATTTTTAACTGCCTGCAGTAAAATTGTTTGAAGTGTTGGCCTACTATGCGAACACAGGCAATGAGGGACTTTCTCCATTCATTGACAGCAGTATCGATAAAGTTCTGCTCCAGAATAATCCAGGCTGTACCAGTCACTTCTTGACTTCACAAACATTCCTAAACTTCATCTGGTAAATACGCTGCTGGATGACAGTCAAATTTTGTAATAGACTGGTTTTTGGGGCCCACAGATTTGAACAGATGAAATTTATTGACGTTTTTTCGTTCATTTTAACACGTATTATGCTTGGTCTGATTTTCCCAGGTAGTGCAAAAGCAAATGTTGGGTGAAGTGGAAACTAAAACACGTATTTAGTAGCCAGTGGTATCATAAAGAGTTCTGCCAAAAATTATTAAAATCTGCTAATCTTTCCAAGTTACGATTGATAATGTCGGGGATATTTTTTCAGGTTTTCTGTTTATTTCAACACATATTTCGCTTGATCTGATTTCCCTAGGTAGTGCAGAAGCATACATTGGGTGAAGTGGGAAACTGAATAGTCGTTTGGTGGCAATTTGTGTCGGAAATATTCGAACCAAAAATGATCAACATCTGTTAATAGGTTTTCAAGTTACAGTCGAAAATGTTGGGCATGTTTTTTGAGACACAGTGTAGTTCATGGAGGCAGCGATTGGATTTCCTCCTAACATGAAGTAGATCAACCGAACAAGATTTCACGATACGGTATTATCATACAATACAGATTTGCACTTAAAAACCGACGGACAAACTGCCAGTTTAATTTAGCACATAAAGCTACTAAAAAACTACAAATGTTCAAAATGAAAATGAAACGAGAGAAACCGAAGTACAGCTATCTTGTAAAACATAACAATAAATCCGAGCTAAGCTCATGAGACGCGAGACCGCTAGCAGCATCGGTTAAAATTAGGCTTAATTTGGGCGCATTGAAAGATATTAGACGAACAGTTTATAACCAGACCTGGCGTCGTTTTTTTCCCGCCCGTCCTCCGCTGGCGCCGGAGCTGGCTCTGGAGGGCGGGGTCGGCACGGCGGCGTCGGCGGCGGTGGAGAGTCGCTCGAGCGCCCGGTGAAACTCCTCGGCTGCGGGCGCGTCGTCGAACACGAGGCGAGCCGTCACCGACACTCGGGCGTCGACCGACAGTCGCATAGTGTGCTGACTGCAGCTGACACCCTCGGCTGTTGACCCACCACCGCTCCCCGGCGTGACCGTATAGTCAGACAGCCGGTCAAGCGGCGCCCGCCACAGCTCGAAGCCGGTTCCTCGCTCCGCCAGCAGAACGCTCACGCGCCTTCTCCGCCGTGCGTCGCCGTTTTCGCTCACAATCACCGGTATCCCGGTCCTCACACACGCCCAGACGCCGTCATCCGCATAGTCGTCCAGCAGCCTGGCCGGGAGCTTGGATTTGCCGGCGGCCGGGGTCAAGACGGGTCTGGAAAATGACAGGGTGGCCATGCATGTGCAGACGTAGACCGAGCTGCGGTAACTGCGATAGAACAGATCGATCTGAGTCAGCTCGCCGTCGCTCAGAGGACTCCGCGGCATGCACTCACTGACCTACACACAGCAACAAAACGGTGCATCAGCGGTTATGACGCTGCACTTGCGATCGCGAGGTTATGGGTTCGACTCCCGGTCGGGACGCTATCAAGACGTTAGGCTACGACTTGATTTGTGGACATTTCGGTACATCAAGGTCAACTCCGCCTTCCGACCCCTTCGGGGTAGTTAAATCGAGTTAAACCGGCCTGTCTGGCATGGATTACAGAGGGACGCGTTCATTTCTAATTTAACCAACAGCGAATCAGGAAAGCGATGCACATCACAAAAAAACAACCGAAAATGATGAGAAATGAACCGAGACGGGAGATCCTATGTTAATTCCACCTTCTTCCAGTGATGTTAACAAGGCCAGACCACTCAAGGCCAAGGCCAAGGCCAAAGCCATTACATAATGCAAAGGCTTACGATAAAAGATAAAGTAATGAAGTCCTGTCTACTATGACCACAACTTATTGAATTTAATAACATCAGCTGCATCACTCATCACTGATATGCAGAAATATGCAGAAATGAGTAGAACTAACTATCCAGTTACCGACAGTCAAAACAGTGCTAGTAGTTCGAAAGTTATTATAATTACCCAGTCACTGAAAATCAAAAAAAACATTTTGTCAGCTACAAATTCCATTTAAAAGATGAAGCAAAAAAAGCTGTTTTACAGTACCGCAACATAAGCTAGTTAAAACAGTTCCACCAGTTCGAAAGTTCGTTACAGAAAGTTATACAGTCTATTGCAAGGCCAAAGCCAAGTTATACAGCGCCGACATTCTAACATAACAAATGTAATCTATCACGATGGTGAATTTTGTAGTCCCACGAGACTTTGGCGGTGGCCTTGATTTTTTGGCCAAGGCCAAATCTCTAAGACCAAAGCTAAGGCCAGCCTATTGCAAGGCCAAGGCCAAGGCCACAAAATTTGGCCTTATGGCCAACGCCAAGGCCAAGGATTAACATCACTGCTTTCTTCACAACTATACTATGATTGCTCACTCTCGATCCGCTGCATGCAGCGACACCTAGTGGACAGTCGTTCCAACGAAGGCAGCAGCGGCTACCGAAACGCTTGGGAGCAAAAGAATGAACGTTTATTAGTGTTGCAGCCAAAAAACTAGATTAAATTGCGACAATACAAAATATAGCACTGCACTACACATTGCAATCGTAAATAAAACATCACACAAAATGTCAAGATAAAACGCTGTTGGTGATCACTGCACAAAAGTTAAAACGCCAAATAAAATACTTTCTGCAACACGACAGCAACGTTCGCAACCGGTTGAACCGATACGTTATCCAGGTTGTATTTTGATGAATTTATTACGTACAGTATCGCTCACCTGCAGCCTCTGCTGCTGCTGCTGATGATGATGATGATGACACTGACACGGGGCTGGTGGCGCGGGGCGTTGGCATTGACTCGGTTTTATCATCTCGCCATGCTTCGGTACGGTTGCTGATGCTGGCAGCGGCACAGGCAGCTGCTTCGAGACAGAAGAACACGTCGTCGCCACGGGCTGTGATCCAGACACAGAGTTCGATGTTGCTATCGCCGCCGCCAGTTTCGCAGTCCGATTGCAGCATTCGACGCATTCAACGGCAGCAGGGGTTGCGGGTGGGGGTGAAACTTTGTGATGATGGCTTTCGACTGCGGCTGCGGCTGTAGTTGCATCTGTGTCGTCGAGCGATGCTGAAGATTGTGTCACATTCTCGTACAGTGCCGCCGCATTTTGATGCTGTTGTTTGGCTGCTGGAACGCTCTGGTGGTCTGGCACAGCCACAGGTGATGATGTTGCTGCCGGTTTTTCGACGCTGATCTTTCCCAACGAATCGTACTTCTCCCGGATGAAGCGCAGCGCTTCGCGCTCGTCATCAACAGCCCTGCGTTCCACCAGCTGCTGCTGCTTGCGCCATTCGTCCGCGTTGCTGTAGATGGCCGCCGGCGACGGGTCAGGTTGGACCGAGGGCGTCGGCGTCTCTGCGGCAGAGGGTTGAGGGTCGGCGGGTGAAGACTCGCTCGGTGCGGGATCGTCCTGGTGGAGCAGTAGTGCCGGGGGAGGAGGAGGTAGTGGTGGACTGGGAGTGCGCGGCGTGCAGGCGGCATCGGAGGAACAACAACTGAGTCGGTCGACCTCCTCGTCAATGCGTGACAGTCGCCAGTCGATGAACCGCGGTGCTAGACGACGTAGAGAAGACATCACCGCACCGATGACTTTCTGCACGCAACACGACAGGACTGTTAGCAACCAACAGGCTATATTTTACAGCGCATTTTAATGGGGCGACTGAAATACAAAAATACAAGGTGCACAGAAAAAATGCAAGGCTGGAACGCGCATTTTTTGCGCTCCATTTTCTTGTCTCGCATTTTTGTCGTTCCAATTTAAATCTCTGATTCAGATCCGTCGACATGGTGCGCCATACAAATGTACTAGCTTACTTACTCAATTTAGCTTAAAATACATACCGGTAACGAAAAAAAATCTAACGGCTATATCCGCGTGCTTTTAACCACATAATTATTATGCCACAAAATTTAGCAAAATGTCTCAGTTGGTTTTGCGAAATTTGAACTATTCGCTTCACTGGACTGTCGCATTCACACTTTACTTGACGTACGGCCGTACGGGCCGTGCGTCAAGAACAATTTTGCAGTTGTCCGCGTAGAAAAAAAACAACAACAAAAAAATGACCTCATATAAGCTTATCAATGCCTGGTAAGTAAAACTGCACCAAACTCTGGCGAATATTTTTAGTGAAACTTAATTACTACGCGTCTGCAGCATCGGGTGGCATTTTCCTTGCGACGGCACGGTTTCCTTGTCGTTGAAAAACGTCACACTGCCAGTGCCGGCATTTTGCAAGATCGTCAAATAATCCGAGTATTATGAAAGTCCGACCGACTAGTGCCGCAGAAAGCAGCCGATCATGTTGGACAAAAATTTTAAAAAATTATCATGCACAGACAAGACAATGTGTTGCAGCAATGTTGTGTTGAGAACTGCCTGTAGTTTGTATTTTAATGAGATCCAGAAACTGTCATTAATATCGTGTATTTCCTAGGCATCCTAGCATTCATGAGTTGAAAAAGACTTTCTGATATTATTAGTTTGTAGTTTTTAACGGTTTTTTTTGTACTTTATGTAATTCTGTGTAGTTTAAGTCTTTTGTCACTTTTTATCGCGTGTTTTTTATTTGGAGTAATAAAGATTGATTAAAGATTGATTAGCCAATCGCAGCGTGCAGTCAAGCGTAAACGTGATTTTTCTGTCGTCGATGTCGTTAATGCTGCAGCCATCGAAGTGAACGTCAGTCGGGTGTGCCGAGAAGGGACAGGCCGTACTAATGGTACTATTTTGCCATGCTTGGATGACCCAAGGAAACCTGGATTGATGCTATTTTCCAGGCTTCCACGGATGACCGATCGATCGACCGGCACGACGAAGTCCGTCAATTGAACAGACAGCCTGCGTTGGGTTGGGTTGGCTGAACAAACAGCAGTGGACAAGAAAAGAACGGCCTCCGCCTAGCAGCCATGATGTTTTCGTTCCAGTATTACTCGGTAGGATATTCAATGATATTTCTTTATTGCACGTTATTCAGAGAGTGCGCCAGTAAAAGAATTTCGAACATCGGTCAATATTTGGCTAAAATATAAACAAAAGTTTGGCTTACCTTGTAAGCTTATTTGTCATACTTTAACATTTTATGAATTGGTGACCATAAACGTATCAGACCTGCAAAATATTTCAGCTTTATAAGCTGGTCACGTCGTAATAATGCGAGGACGCGTGAAAATAGCCAGACGAAACAAAATGCTAACGGTATGTAATATGGTAGTACAGTGCATCATGAGTATATGCGGTAACAGCAAAAGCAGCTAATGGCCCTATTTATAGACGATGACTTAGTTAGATCTACTACTAAAGTAATAAAAGTATTCAAAAGTCACACACAAGCCTACACAGGCTGCATTATCCATAAGATATGCGAGCCAGTCGCATATTTTCATCGCATTATTGGTCGAAGAACAGCATAACAACAAAACCGTTGGTGAAACAGGATAATAAATGAAATAAAAGCCGGATCGCGCGGCTTCCATTTCATTTTATTTCTGTCGATCTGTACACACCTTAAGGCAACAACAAGTTACACTGATAATATTGAAAAAAGACGTTCGACAGATGGAAATTGCAAGCCGCGGTCGGATGCCGTAATTTCGTTGTCGTTCTCTCGTTATCGCTAACGAAGTGGCAGATTTATCGTTCCTGTTTGTGACGTCACTGCGGTGCGGCGGTTAGCGATGCTGTAGGTCCCAGCACGGAGACCACACACACACGGCAACCA
>Ga0209367_1010204_pt1 | contig 12626 bp, 9 predicted proteins | sample WorMetLIZISLAND2_FD_187412 | JGI IMG/M metagenome (GOLD analysis project Ga0209367, IMG submission 187412) | Marine gutless worms symbiont microbial communities from Max Planck institute for Marine Microbiology, Germany - Olavius geniculatus... ... | reverse complement strand
TAGGCCCCATTGTAATTTTTTGGAATTTTTTGAATAAATACGTTAAATATAAATTTTAAATTTTGTCACCCCAAAAAGGCACATCCTTGCGCGAGACCGGACCGCGTCGTTTGAGCCATCGCACGCAAAAATCCGCCGCAGGGTCTGACCTGTAGGTGAGTTTCTGAAAAAAAGGTATATGTACAGCTAGAAAAATTTTTGCTTATATTTCACCCATTTGCCGGGAAGCCCCCCTTGGAGGGATTTGCATAAAATTTTGCGTGACGGGTTCCCTCGCCGACGTAATTAACCCTGTCAAATTTTATCTCAATCGGGTCAGGGGTTTTTGATTCTGTGGGGGGTCGAATTTTTGGCTTTCCAGTAAGAAAGAGAAGTCGCCGTTAACACAGGGCTTGAACTACCGTTCAGCCTGTGAGGTCACAACCGTCATATTAATGTGTCAGACAAGAACATTTTACGAATACTATGTAGCCTAAATGTTTTCTCCTCTACTTTGCAAGTAACATGCATGCAGTTAAAAGTTGAAACATTTGCAAAAATGTTTTTTTTTTTAAATTTTGCAATAGTGCGCATGACTTGAAAACATGGGAAATGGTTTAGCAGCCGCCGTGCAAAACAGTTTTGCAAACTTTTTACAGTGTACGCACTTTTTTGAAAATATTTTACACACGTAGTTACATTTATTCGAAGTCAAACAATGGTAAAAATGTGTTCACTTTACGTGTAACTTCTTGGCCGTAGTGAAAATTCTGAACAATTTTTATAGAAAGTCAGCGCATTATCTAGCGATAGGTTGCAACATGTTCTTGAAACGTTGCTTTTAATGGTCGTTCAAAATTTAAGCTAGTGACGTCTAAACTTGACTAAAAGCTAAAATAAAGATTTTCTATTCAGGATTATAAGCGAACTACCTCTATAAATAGCATGCACTTTTACAACTTTATAAGTAGGCTTATTTTGCAGGTGTTTTGCATAATACAGCGACATAGTTTGCTGCATTTTTATTTTCAATTCAATGTCAACTGCATGTACTCGACTCGAGTAGCCTACTCAACGTACGTGTCCCCTCCAATTGACTGCACTCCTGCGTTAGCTTTCGGCATCCCCTTAGATACTCCAGATGGCCTCTGGGAAAATTACAGCCAAAGCCTTATTTAGGGTCTAGGTTTATAAGTCTTATCAACTTCATCTTACGCTACCATCCTACCAAGAGTAGGCATGTATAGTTCTTGTCGACACAATACCAGCGTGACAGACGGACAGACTGACAACCGGATGTGATTTAATTATCTATTATAGCACTATAGCAATGTAAAGAAAAACCTTGCACTTCCCGCTGCAATTTTTTCTTCCCATGGATGTATCTAACGCACGTGATAGATTTATGTACGGTGTCAAATAGACGCACTCCCTTCAGCGCACGTCACTAACAGACGTAGGCCTACGCGTATGAACGTACAGGAAACGTATAGGCCTACCGTATACAAAGGATCTCGGGGAGATGCCCTTCGGTTATATCTCCTTCCTTTTATGTGCACATCACATACAGAAAATGACACACAGCAACTGTATATATATATATGGAGAGTCAATAGGGCATTGTGTGTACGAGCGTGAACAGAAGGCAGCTGTTCCATGCATGCTGAACGGAAGACGCATGACTCTTTTCACCTGTATAGGCCCATATCTTGGATTATTGTGTATTATGGTTATCGTCAGTTTTTTTCGCAGAACGATAAAAACGAACAAGAAGTATCTACCAAAAACATCTGAGCGTCACCGATGCTGTCAGAAAAATGCTGTAGGCCCTAGAGGTTGCAGTATTCACCTAAAAACTGTTTCACGAAGTGGCGGATCTATCACTGCGGTTCGGCCGGTCATAGAGCATGGGCGGTGCCAAGGGGGAGGGGCAACTGCCCCTGTGCCTTGTCTTTGTTTCTCGGTTGCCCTCCCACCAGAAGAAATTATGATGGTGATAAAGTGCTCTCTGGCAACCATACACATTTTCCGATGTGACTAATTATTAAACGTCATTTTTGCAAGACAACACAATCTGGGATTTTTTTTCTGTTGCCAAATGTTAAAAAAACAGGCAAACTGAACGTCCAAAGGCTAAGTGTTTCAGCATCAGGGCGGCTTTGCTCCATTTCCCTCGACCAGGGTTCTGTCTTTCTGATGCACACAGCAACTGAATAAAGTCGCTATCGCCCGCCCATTATTTTACATATTCTGGCAAAAATTGCAGCGGCCGTGCCATTTAAGCCTACGACATAAAATTGGTTAAAAAGTGCACATTTGGGTTATTCTGCAGTTTTTGAAATTGCGTTGCAAATATACCTAAACTGTGGGCTGAAAAGCCGGCCAATTGACATCGTGACATATTGGCTAACATTAAGGGCTTAAAAGTACATTCAATGGCATCAATGCGTTGTTTACATTAAATGTAGGCCTAGTCCCCTACTTGTCAGTGTTTTAAAACTCTGACTAAACATGAGAGGGCCTAAGAACATTACATGTGACCTGAAGTGTAAGCCCTAAATTGGGTCGACTCGATAGCTAGTCGATCGATACCATGCAACGTCAATACCAATGAGTCACTGGTTTACTTTATCGATCACCGATACTCCCACATATATGCTCGAAACTCTGCTTTTCTAGTCATGACTCAAGGCCGAAGGCGCTTTTCGTCGTGCAACAATAATATCGTGACATACATCATTTGGTTGAACTTACTGGAGTAATAGGCCTATAAAAGAGTACAATGAAAAGCCATGTATGCAATTCGGAGACTGGAAAGAAAACTGAATATCAAAAATTGCAGGAGGCACTATAATTATTGCCGGCGTTCGTAATCATAAACACGCTTAGCCTATATAGTCGTTTAAATGCCCAATTAAAATTCTATAGACCTACTAATCGTCGTCTTAACATTTTTCTCTCTCATTGTTATTATTTTTACGTCCCATGGCGTGAAGTTTTCGAAGGTTAAAGCAGACCGGAATAGCTGAAGATCTGGACCTTCGTCGAAGACGGTAAAACTATTTCGTGGACCAGCACATCACTATTATTTACTGCAGTTTCAGCTGCTGCAGTCGGTGATGATCGAGCACTGTTCGCAGAATTACGGTAGCGCACGCCAGCAGCCGCGGCCCGTGCAAAAGGTGAGGTGACATGGTTATTCGGGCACCGGCGTCAGCGCCAGCCAATCAGAGCAGCGGTCACCGACTGCTGCAGGCGCCACCTAGCGAGTGCAGGAGAGAGAGAGTTGCGAGTGACGCATCATCAGCAGCGGGCTGCTGGCCAACATTCTCGACTCGACTCATTTAAAGGCGACGCGTGCGGTGTGCTGCTTCACAGTTGCAGGTCGTCGCTCGACGTGTGAGAATCTCAAGAGATAGAAACGGACAGTCAGACTGAGAAAGTATCGAGTTCTCGGAACGTCGACATTTTCATCGCGCCTCGCTCGGACGGACGTTTTTTTCCAGGAATCGTCGCTGAGCGTTTCCGGGACACACAAGGTGTTGCGTCAGCAGCAATTGCTACGTGACTCAGCGGCGTCAGGAGAGAAAAACAAGCTGCCGACGGGCCGAGGCTTACTGACTGCGGGCGTTGAGGGGATTCCCGCGCGCTGCTGACGGCTGATAATCGTCGGCCGTGCTGACGCCAGCTACAGTGAGCCTCAGTCAGTGTTGACCGACGGCGCGCCGCGGCATCATTTCTGCTGAGCCGTCGTTGCATTGCGTCGCGATTTCGTTCGAACGGCATCGGTTGAGAACGGCTTACGTCACCGCGACGTCAACTTCGTTGGAACAGTTTTCTTTCTCTGCGGTCTTCGAGCAGGCCGATCACTCTCTGACGAATGCTACTTTCGACGAGGCCGTGACTCATCGATACTAAAGCAAGAGACTTGCTAGACCTAGTGATAGACTTGTGGAGTTTAAACGTCGTTTCCGTATAGGGAGCTCGATCGGACAGTTTCATCAGTACTGTGGTGGTGAGTCTGGAATGAACGGGCAGACGGTGATGATTCCGTACGGGGTAGTGAAGGGTGCCGGTGGGGCTTGGCGTACGAGCGTGGTTCCAGGCGGACAGTCGGTGTCCAAGCGTGCCCGCTGCGGCCCGCCGGTGGTGCAAGCTGCCGCTGCCGTGGCTCTGGGTCGGGTGGAACGGCGACGTCGACCAGCGGAACAACACTGCTGTGTGCCGTCAGGATGCAGTCGCTACGCCGGCGAAATGATTGACCCGGAGGAACCCGGTGACGCTGTGCGGGTGGTCTGTAGCAACGCGGCGTGTGTGGTCGGGTCGTGGATGCACGCTGACTGCTACGACGACTGGCAGCAGAGAGTTCTCTTCTACATCAGGTAGCTTATCGCCACGCCTTTAGTTGATGTGCTACGTAATATACAGAATCGATTTACAATATCCTGGTTGTTTACTGTATTCGTTGTTGAACCCAATTGTTGACGCTAACGTGAACAGTAGGGAAGAAGGAGAAGATTTCATAATTTTCATTGAAACTCTGGAAGGTAGGCCTATACCGTCTATAAGGTATTTGCTTGCCGGATTAAGTTCCTCCTCCGAGTCAACTGCTCTCCCTATTTTTGCAATCTCGGAGCTTGTAAAATGAGGCTAGTGTACTCAACTTGAGGTGGGGCAAATACCAGGTGATCGAAATTCTGCCTGCGCAGATGTGTAGTGCTAAACTTCACGCGTCGCCGTCTAATATAAGCCGCGTGCGAGATAATCCAATCATACTCACAGTCTTACGCTTGTTCTTTGTGAGAAATCAGTGATCTTCGCGTCGTACTTAGGCCCACTTGTAAATTATGCACGTTAGCGGGTCACCAGTAGTGAGTATTCGAATTTCGATAACGTGATTAACTACGTCGTTGGTTGTTAGTTTTTCAGTACGTATTCGAACACTCCCGGTGCTCTGTTAAGCCATAGTCGTATTTTGACACTTCTTTTAAATGTCAGTAATTTTGTTAGAGCTAGAGCGCGTCTTCGCCAAGGCGATCCAGATATTTCTGCGCATCACGTCGTCATACAATATCCTCTATACGAATTTAATTCGTCTTTTAACTTGTTGAGATGCGTACACTGCTGCAAGTCTGCAAGACGTCTGCAGTTTACGGTGTTGTCGGTTAATGGTAAAGAATTCTGGATGGAAAATGATTCACAATCTTCGAAAGAATCCGGATCTTCCCGAATCGATGGTCTTTCCTACAGCACATTCTATGAAAATGCCATCAAAATCAGTTTATAGGCTAATCATAACTTTCTAACTTTATTTCACAGACACACGCACATACCGCTACGGAAACAACCTCCTTGACGTAGGCCTACATGTACACTGTAGGTAATTGCCAGTATTTACGTGCATCGCTTACGAGAGTGCATTGTTGTAAAAAGAGTCAAATACTATACAGAAAAATCAGTTTCGGTGACAAATTCACGTTTAATGCATTATGCATCCCCTGCAATTTATGAGCGCGGTTCATGTGTACTATTGGTATAATTTGTGGTTTACCAGGCAGTGTTTATTCAGCACTATAAAAAGATGATGAACGGTCATTGTTGTTGACTTTCAATTGTCACGGCGACAGTGCAATGTTTAATGCTGTTTACCGTCGGAAATCCTCTCGGCGGCCGGTATAAATGCAGACATGCAGTCATGGTGTTATTTTAGTTTCGTTTATTTTATTAAAATTCGGCGCAAGCGGGCAGGATACAACGTTCAGACGCACCAATAGGGCCTATTAAATTTGATCAGTTTTCTTTCTGTGTGTTTTATGCAGTTCGCAGCATTTTCGTTTTTTTATTCAATTTTCGTTCACGAAAACCCTTTTAAACACGAAGCGCAAGATTGCGTTTCGGCTTTTGCGTCATTTGCGTAAAAATCGTAAGTCTTGCGTTATAGTTGCGTTTCGTCCGTTGCATCGGATGACCGGATGAAAATCACTGTGTAGCCTAGGTATTAGTTCTATTTCTCGTGCACGAAGGGGCACGGAGTTCTGTTCTGTTCATTGTTGACGAAAAATAACACATTTCGTCAGTGAGGAGGTATATCGTAGGCTTGTCTTGGTGCGGTTTTTCGTAGCAGAAAAAAGTGGTCGACCGCGTATGCGAGTGAGTCAGCGTCAGTGCAGGTTGGCCCTGAGTTTGTGTAAACAGCTATGAGTAGCTGTTATGATCGATCTCGTGGCGCGCTGCTGACATTGCTGCTGTAACATTACCGTCCGTCCGCCCGCCGAGGCTGTTCCATCGACTACAACTGTCAATCTCCGATCAGTCACTGACTGCGCGCTGGTGATCGACCGACGTAATGTGGACCTGACTGACTGCAGCGTATTATTAGCGGCCCAAGTACAGCGAACGACGTTTTTCAACCGATTCGGCCGGCGATTCTCGCTAATCTCGCATCCCGCGTTGACAGCACGGTTAGGGTTAGGGTTAGGGTAAGTATACGACGCGAAAGGAGATTAGGCAAAATGAGACGCACCCGTCGTATACTTACTTACGGTCGGCCAAAAAAATGGTACAGAAAAAATGGTGAACGACAAAACAAAGCTTGTCAAAGAAGCAAAAAACGACAAAGCAAGTCGTTGTTGTTGGTCCGCCTATCAAAAAAAATTAGGCAAAATGGGATTAGGCGAAATGCTACCCAACCCACGTACGTCTTGCGTTCTTGCGTCTTGCATGCTAGCTGATTCTACTTGCATGCACTTAGACCTATTACAGATTCACAGCAAAACTTAAACGACTAAACCAGGTCGCAAGCAAATGCAAAATTTGGCGTGCGATGTTCTTTTAGTATCACATCTGTAGGCGCGTGCCTGGTCGGCATTTCGAAAGGTCGAACGTTCTCCAAAAAGTTGCGCAGCCAAAATTCGCTTGAAGTTACGGTTACGTTCTTGTATATATACAATTTCGCCATGTTACGGTATTAAAGAACGTTTAAGTAAATGCCTCATGTATGACAAAATTAAAGCAAAACTAAAACCTAGAACAGTTTTAGACTCATCATGGTCACGTTTCTCGCAACGTGGTCGCACGTGTAGGCGCGTTGAGTGTTTCAAGTTTTTGTTTTGCGTTTGAGTTTTATCGCCCTGCGCGTAATGGGCGCCGCCTATAAAGTTCTTTGGCATTGACGTATGATATATAAACACTGAACGAGCGACGTTACAGCTGCATCGGTTCATAACTCACTCGTGTCATGTCATGTCGATGCCCCGTTATAGGATCGCCCCCTCCCCAGAAAAGTCTCCCCCGGCCGACAATTTATTTACCGGCCCCCCCTTCGGCCGCCCGGGCAGGGTGGATTTTTACCGGTAAATTGTCGACCGGGGAGACTTTTCTGGAGGGCGATCCTATATCGGCGAGACTTTTTTATGGGGCCGGCGATATTTTAATAATGGAAAGAAATACCAATTCCGTGATTATTTCTTCCTGGGCGGATTTTCATGAGGGAGACATTTTAATGTGACACCAGCTTTATTGACCAATGCTTCACCATACAGTCATCGTCTTCGTTTTGTCTGTCACTGTGCGTTCCATCTGACGGACGGCTCGTTGGCTTCTGCACACAGCTGGGTCACGTCTATACTCACTGGCAAAGCCAATTGGGATCACCAGGCCCATGGTCTCTCGTTCTAAGCTTGACAACCTTGCTGTTCCCTCCTAGAACACCTTTTGAGACTTTGGATATAGGACGGTAATGGAGAATGTATGTAACGCCAATGCGTTTCATTCATTTGCTTTAGTCTGCACTTAAGCAAAATCATATGATTTTTGGTTCAAAAACGCACGCTTCTCCTTCGTTCATTTTGGCCTTTCTGCGGGGTCCAAAAACTACGTTTTAGTAAGTTTTATAGGTACGCTTCTCTATACACGTGCTTGCGTTCTTGAAATCAACTTATATACCACCGAAAGATAGTGATAATTGCTTCTGTCCCGACAAATGTTTCGACAAAAAGGCGTTTAGCCATCCCCCACTTACAGAAAGGCCGAAAGCTGACAGCGCCATTGTATGCCTTGCACTGATTCACAGCGTATTATCACCCAACTGATAAGCCGAATAAATTGATTTTGGCAGCAAATAGCGAGAGCCGGTGACAGCAACGTCTGTTTTGTTTGGCGAGCGCTATCATATAGCCAATAATAATAATAATAATATAGCTATCTATTAGCTGGAATCAGTCAATCGACCAGTCAGTCGTATTTAAAGTGGCCTACTGAACGAAGCTATACTGCAAGGCCACTGGCCCAATATAGACGGACGGTATCTGATGCGTATGCACCGACTGCGTTGTAAGTAAGTAAGTAAATTGTAAATTTATATAGCGCATACTCAAAAAGATCTCTAGTGCGCTTAATACATTCTGTCATCAATATTTCGCAAAAATGTATGTCTTCATATGTCTTGGGAGGTGGGGCAATCGGCCTTTACGGTCAGAGATTCATGAGCACTACCGCTCCGCTGATTGTTTGTCTCCACGCCGCATACTTACGTTGAAAAATCTCTTAAGCATTGACTATGACGACCAATGCCGTTCTGGGCTCAAAAACTGCGCCAGTGTAGCTGTTTGGCAGCCGCGGGTTGGACTTAGTGAGGAGGGAGCTGGTGGCCCCAGGAAGGGAAAACAGGTCGAACGAAAAAGACGGGCCGTTTGTGAAAAAAGGAAGGGGATGAAGAAAAGTTAGCAAGAGGAACAGAAGCCGCTTTCCACGTAGCTTTTAAAAGAAGGCAATGTGATACTCGTGGATAGTGGATTAGGACGTATTTAATATGAGTTTTGAAAAAAAAACTTCCGATTGAGGCTGTAGGCTAATAGTATAGCAGGCCTATTTCCGCTGCGATGATTTTTAAGCGTGTTCTGTGCTGTGTCATGCAGGTGCTGTGAATTGGGTCGAAGTTTGCTGTCTGATGGACAGATGTCGCTAGCGGCGGTCGGTGGTGGTGGCGTCTGTTCGCCGCTAGGTGGCTATGAAGCTGCGTACCGCGCCTGTGTCTGCGTCTGCGGCAAGGGCATCCTGCGTCGAGATCTTCGCTACACTTCACCCGGTCAGACACAGTGTCCACAGCATTTAGTACTACTTGCTGTCTGAAGTCTGAACGTTAATCTGTCTGGTTTACTTGTTGACTAGAAAATAATAATGAAAACGTTGGCACCCATTAGCAAACTTCTATGCGGCTGTCCGTTTAGTTGCCGACAGTTGAGTAGCCTCTTTCCTTAAGGAAATCTATAAAGCCGATTTAGTTTCGGCGTTGTGTCATTTTGTACTCTGTATATAGCTTAGTAAAAATTTGTGCATATAGAGTTTCAACTTTATGCACTGTATAAATTTGCCTTTTGCTTGCTTAGTTACTTATTTAGTTGTTTGTGTTGAATGCAGTGAGCGAGACGGTGAAGCTGGGTGACATCACGCCAGTCGCTGCGGCGCTGCTCTACCATCCCACAATGCAGCAGTCGCAGCAGCAGCAGCGCATGCGCACTTGCAGCTTCTCGAGCACTGGTTCCGGTTCGACAGGATCCGCCGCCACGCCGCCACTGTCACCTCCGCGTCCTGGAGCCTTCTTCCCGCCTTCCATCACCACGACCAAGCCGCCGCCAGCGTCGTCGGTGTCCAAGCCGGAAGCTCCAAGCACCACCGGAAGTGCTTCTCCGACGAGCAGTGCCGCGAGTCCGTCGCCCCCCGCGGTGCAGAAGTGTGCTCCGCTGCCAGCTCGCGGCAACATCTTCGAGCACCGCGCGGACCTGGGCGCCTTCAAGGCGATCCGTCGCCGCGCGCAGAACGCGTACCACGTCCGACTGGACGATGACGGACCGCACGGCAACGACGACGTACGCCGTCTGCTGATGCGTCGCCTCAGTGCAGCCGGAGTTCGTCGCTTTGCCTGCGTCTCGTGCCGACGTGCGCTGCCGGTTTATGACGAGTTTCCACTCATCGACGGAACGTTCTTCCTCTCTCCCAGGCACTACGGTACACACGCTCTTTCACGAGCTTCTTTGTTTTAGAAGTTTTGTTTTCTGAACGTATTTTCACATTTCAGTCCCGTATATTTATACTTTTGCAGAATTCTTTTGCTTGCGTAGTGAAATACCAACAATAGTGCAGAGAATAACAAGAGTAACACGGCTATTATTATTACTGATCGTAGCTATACAATACAATACAACACAATGGAGAATTTGCACTCAAAAACTGACAAAAACTGTAAGTTTAATCTAGCACATAAACTAAAGAACTGAAATGTTTAAAAGAAAAATGAAATGAGAGATACTGAGAATAGAAATAGTGTTAAATGTAAAACTGACAAAATTCGAAAAATGACTGAAGTAAAGACAACTAAAATAAAAAGAAACTGAAAAGGTAAGAAATAAAGAATAATAATGAAAACTAAAACTGAAAAGAGTAGAGAGAATCATGTGGGGGAAGACAGACTACCAGAGCAGCGGACACGAAAAGAGCGAGATGAGCGTGGTCTTTCCGTCTATCACACTCACATTGTTAGCGTTCTGATAAGTTTTCTGATTCGTCGGAGGTGAGGGACTGCATGGTCTCCCTGTGCAATACAGTGTTACTTGGGGCCACGCGAGCCTTCCTGCCAAATGGCACCTAATTCCATCTAACGGCTTTGGCAGGGTGCACGAGTGTGACAGACGGACAGACCGCGCCACGGTTACAGATGTCGCAATACCCGGCGTCGCTGATGCTTCTTGCATTGACGTCTAAAGTGGACTGGCTTTAACAAAAAACATACATTGTATGGTTAGTTTGAGATTATTTAGTATTGGTTACTAACAGTTAGATTTAATTTGCGTTGAAACTGAATTCGTTGAGTAACTCCTTGTGTGCAGTGATGAACACAAGTTTTCAAGTAGCCTGTAGAAATTCTGTAGATTTCCTCGTTGCTTTTCTAGTTAAAGCTGTATATTGTATGCTTTACTATTGTTTTTGTAAAATTGTTTTTGTACTACCGGTTTTGCTACCGTTTTACGGAGAATGGCAGATTTTTATGAGTGTTAGTGGCAAATGTGCGTGTCAGGTACGTCGGGATGTGCGGGGAATGGTGAAGTGTCGGTCGAGTGGGGTGGAGAGACCAGTGCTTCGAATCTGTCGTCACTAGCGACCCCTGATGTCGACGCGGCGAATCATCACCCATCACACGTCGCTGTACCGGTCGTCTACAACCGACGCATGCTGTACTTGCACGCCGTCTGTCTCGCCTGTCTGGGAGCCCTGCCCGAGGTCGAGGATGATCAGCGTGGAGGTCGAAGTTTGCCGGTCCAGACGCGGAACAAGGTCGCGTGTCGGTTCTGCGGCGCTCGCTGGACGGTGGGTGAATGTCTGGTCCTTGGAACGATGTACACGTACGATGTGTTCGCCTGTGCCCCGTGCTGTGCCGCTCGCCGCGCCTGTCGCCGGTGCGGAGGGCCTCCGAGCGTCCTGCAAGGTGGATCCAAGTCCAGCGCCGGCCTGAACGGTCTGTCCGCGCCTCCCTCCCTGGACGTGCCGACCAACTTCAGCGACTGCAGTCGCCTGGCCAAGTGCTCGTGGTGCGGCCTCGAGGACTATCACTTCGTCAAGGTTTTCGACGAGGTCTTCGTCTGCGCCCAACGAGCCAAGTGATGGGTCTCGGTAACACGCGGACGGACGGACGCGCTTTGAATTGTCGGAAAATAATCGAGAATTTTGGTGGCCCCTTTGTTGCTTTGTCTTCCCCCCATGTTTGCCTTGTTTCAGTGACGAATTAGATGTCCCTGGCGGCATTTGGTGGTGACCATCTAATTCGCCATAAAACGATTTCCATTGGAATACGCAAACGTTGCTCTCACGCCCCCCTCCTTTCGAACCTAGCTCGACAATTCGAATTGTTTGCTTACATTGCATTATATATAATATATACACGTGTTTCTTGAGCTGACAAACAGTATTCTCAGGGACTTGACAGTTCCGGGTTAGAGAGAAGGTTAGTTGTTCCGGTGAATAGTTTGCGTAAAGGCATTAACATTGCGTTCACTTTACAGCTATAGTGCATAGGCCTACATAAACATCATGCTATGATAACTTCCGCCGAGAAGCTTGTTTTTGGGTCTGTCCGTTTGTACACAAGATGACTCAAAAATACGAACGAATTTGGATGAATTTTGGGGGAGCGGTTGGCCATCGTCGGAGAAGGAAGTGGTTAGATTCTTTTATGTCTTCTGAATCATTGGGAACGTTTAGGTAGGCAGAAACCGAGACTCTGCTATTAGTGTTTGCCAGGTGGCAGCACCGTTCTCAGCGGAGGTTTAATAGCTCTCATCGCTTCTAGATTTAATGTATGAAAATAGTGGCTTGCCGTACTGCTGCTGTCGGCTATATATTTGCTCTGTAGTGTATAGTATTTAGTGATTGGATACTGTGGGCCGAATAAGCCATAGATGTAAAAACGTTCCAGGAAAAATAAAAAACGTTTAAAAACGTTGAATAAAAAACGTTGGCGATAATGTGTTCAACTTCTTGCCTTATGACTAATGCTGTAAGCGCAGTATACCTGGAATAATAGTTTAGATAAAGAGAACTTGATTTAATTTTAATTCAGCTGTGTGGTCGTATGACAACAGCATTAAACTAACTAA
>Ga0209367_1010203_pt1 | contig 12627 bp, 6 predicted proteins | sample WorMetLIZISLAND2_FD_187412 | JGI IMG/M metagenome (GOLD analysis project Ga0209367, IMG submission 187412) | Marine gutless worms symbiont microbial communities from Max Planck institute for Marine Microbiology, Germany - Olavius geniculatus... ... | reverse complement strand
TTCGTGCATTGCATATGACTTTAGAAATTTCACGCATGATGATTTATTTTCACACGCTTTCCACAATCTAATAACCGAATGGTACCGATTAGCGAACGACATCTAAAGTTACATTGCCCGTTACATGCCCGTTACATAACGTTACGTGGGTTACAAATTCGCCCGACCACGTTACATGGCCCGGTACATGTGGCCCGATTCGTTACAATTTCGCCCGTTACATAGCCCGTTACAAAAGTTGGCCCGTTTTGGGTTACAATGGCCCGAATAACGGTGTCTCTTGGCCTGATCACGTTACAAAACAGACTTTGAAGATATCTCTCCTTTTCTCTCTCCCTACCTTTGTCTCTCTGCTTCCGTGCACTTCCGCGTGACTGCAATTTCATCGTTTGCACGATGCTCGCTGCGCTAAGCTAATGATAACGTCCTCGCAGGGTCTAAAGGCGATGTCAGACAATAATCTAATACAATAGCCTTCCAGTATACAATTGAAACAAATACGTTGGCCCACTGCCAACTTATAATGCGGCTGTCCGCTCAAAGTTGTGTAATTATAATTAACGCTAGCCGTGACTTTTGAGATTTTAAACTAGCTATTGTAACTTTTTGGTTACTTTGGCCGCGGAAAACGTTCAAACTAATTCCGGGTTTCCCACGCCTTTTCGGACAGGCAGACGAACGGGCAAGACCTGTAATGTGGCCTATTAGAATGGCTGCATAATAAATTTATGTAACGTCAAGGCACAACAATTTTCTAAGCGCTCCTTAGACCGTGCATCATGATGAGCCGTATGTAAACGAGTAAAAACTTATATAGAGAAAAACAACAGAACGGTAATTTAAAAGTGTAAAACAAGCATGAATTTTTTTGTTATTAGTCTTTAAAACTGTTCCTGTGTGCGTGAGCGGTGTTGTATGTATAGTAGTTAACAATTTCAGTGCTGTCTGTCAAGGGCTTGAGTACGTTGTCGTGCTGATCACGCAATACGAGTTACTGCTACTGGTACTAGGAAGCGCACCGACTGTGACTACTAAAAATACTGCGCAGTGCTGTGATCAAAAGCTATTATAACAGCAGCCCTCAATGCTCGCACGTGTGATAATGCTGAGAGAGAATCGCCCGCACCATCATTATCATTATAATCATCGGTCCATGCAGGAATCATTAACACGCATAGGCCCCACGTACCATGCAAAGGCGTTATACAGCATAATTATAGCTGAGTGAGTAGGGTTTAACGTCCCGCCCGACACAGCTGAGGTCATTTCGGGGACGGCCTTTCCAGGCAAAATGCACGTACACATAATAACGCAACAAAAAGTTTAACCTTTACAGAGAAAACTACCTAAACCTAAAATTGTAAGAACTGCCGATTATAATTGTGCATATATAACGACAATGGCAGTTCTAGTAATCTTCTCTGTTTTCCTCAAAACAGTCATCAATATCATAGAGAGAGAGAGAGTATTTATTTGCCAAAAACCCAAATACAATGTTGTCATACAATACCAAATAATATATAGGCGGGCTACCAAAATGGCAATCGCTCATCAACGCTGGCCGCCCATAGTAACTATAAGTAATCAATGATGCAATATCCAAATAATAATGCTGTCTATTGGAGGGCAGGGAGGGATTATAACTAAATACAATAGCACGCTCAGTTCAGCTGGCAGATATTGCATATTGCCAACTTCGCCCGAGGTCATTCGGGAGTATTCAACTAGAAAAAAAAACAAAAAGAAGAAGAACAAAAAATCTAAAACAATTACTACTCTCAATTGTACAGTGCGTGGGGTGGTTGCTGGATAAAATATCTTGAAGTCTGTAAAAAATATTTTTAAAAATAAAGATAAAATACAACATACAATGTAGTTGAATTAACTGCTCTCTTCTTGTAATTGCTGCTGCTGAAACTAACAGTAATGTGTACTTTCGTTGCTTTCATCCGGTTTGATTTGTGTTTTTTTTGGTTATTTTCAAAACTGAACCAGGAGTCCATTGGCAACGCTGCCGATGGCTGCGTTATAATTTCTGACTGTCTGGAAAGATAAAAGTTGGCAAAATTACAATAAAAATAGATTTTGAGCAGCTGTGTTTCAACGAATCATTTACTTTTGTCGCACAAGAAGGTAAGCACGAAATAGCTGCAGAATGATGCAAACCTTGCGGCGCGCTGGGTATGATACTTGGCGAGCGCTGGAAAACGCATTCTGCTGACGACGTGTTTACTGTGGATCGTGGCAGAACTGACGAAGCCTGATGAACTAACTTTGACTTGCTTTTGGTGGCATGTTGAGCTGCGAGTTCCGTACAGTCGAATGTAGTAGTAAACAACGACTACTACTAGCAAGTAAGAAAGTAACGACTTATAGTGCGCCAAAATTTTACAGAAAAATCATAGCGCATTGAGAGGGACGTAAGAGGGCAAGAAAAACAGACTGAAGATAATGGGTTTTGAAATGACGTTTTAACTGGTAGTAGTATTGGCGGTGATAATGGTGATGGTAGTAGTAGTAGTAGTAGTACACAATGTAGTAGTAAACGACGACGCACGACTAAAGCACGCTCGCTGAGGCACCCCGGTGACCTTCAGTGCGTTTACAGTTGATCTTGACGCCGAGCTGACGCCGCCGGAACTGGATTTAACGACCGGAAGTGAGCTGGACTGTGTGCCTGCTCTGTCGCAAGCTGTCTCGGGAGTATGGGACAAAGACACGTGACGTCGCGCGTTGTCCGGCGACGGTGGGTGCGGATATGTTTTGAGGCGGAAAGTGTCGGGGACCGAGACCACGTGCACAGCGTGGGAAGTAGCCAACCGTTACTACTACTACTACAGTACAGAGCCCTGACTATTAGAAATGCTACGATGACAACTACTACGACTTTTACAACTACTAAAACAGCGGAGAGCGTAAAAAGTAGCTAGCCGTAACTACTACGACGACGACACAACTAGTACAATGAATGCGACTACGACAACTGCTACAACAGTGGGAAGTAGCCAGACGGGTATCGGTGGCGTCTTCGTTGCCCAGTGACCTTGCCCGCTCTATAGACCCTCTGCGAGCTCCCGCGCCCATCGACGGCTCAGGCACTGCGAGAAAGTTAGACTTGGTGTGTGGTACGGTGGCGCTAGATAAAGACGAGGCGCGGTTAACGGAGTTGCGACGCGCAGATGATGATGACGTCATTTGAGGGGAATTCGATGACGTCGGCGTGCTGTTTGCATCAGAAACTGCAGCTGACGGCGGCGGTGATATGTCGAGATGTTTAGCCTGAGCGGGTATATTGCCTGCAGCACGACTGGTGCCCTGCGTCAGTGGCGTGGTCAAAAGTATTTCACCGGCAAACGACGAAGCTCGCTGCTCAAACCAGTGCCGAGATGATTACTACTACAACAATTACAGTACGACAACAACAACAACAACTATTACTACTACTACTACTTTTACTACAACTAAAACTACAACTACAACCTCAGTGCCGTGATCAAACCGTTTGCAAACCTACTACTACTACAACCAAAATTACGACTACAACTACAACCGCTAAAACTTCAGTGCCGCGACAAAGTTGCTTAAAACTAATGTACAACAAATAGCATTACAAGAACTACGACTACATATACAATATCGTGATACAAAACCTCTAGCAAACTACCAAGGGCTTACTACAACGACGACTAAAACTCCAGTGCCGAGATGAGGCGCCGGCAGCAGAGACTGGGTGATGTGTTTCACTCGTGCCTAGCGACTCGCTGCGTAGCATCGTCCCACGAACTCTTTCCACCGCGCTGACGGCCGGACGTCTCTGAGGCTCCAGGACAAGTTGATCTGAGACGAGTTGATCTGGAACGAGTTCTTCTGACGACACGCAGCAAAAGTCCTGCATGTAAGCGCTAGCGGAGGAGGCCCGTCGCGACCCAGGGCTGATGCTGATAAGCTCGAGCGGTAAAACAAGATATTTTGTCGTCGTGACGGAGTCGGTGTCTTGCGAGTCTTGAGCTCCGCCGCCGCCTTGGCTGCTGACGCTGGACGGTTTGCGATTGGGCGGCGAAGTGCAGGCCGCCCCGAGATTGACTGAAGATGTCGGCAGCGAACTCCAGCTAAGTACTGACACGATTGACGCGTAGCCGACAGAGTCGTGACTGGGCATGCGCAGAAAGTCCGGGCGACGGGCCGGCTGCTGCTGAGGTTGAGATTGAGGATGATGAGGCAGTTCTGCGCTTTGCTCCAGTGGCATCTGAGGCTGTTGAGACGCTCCCTGTAGCTGCTCTGACGTCGAATGTCGCGGATGCTCAGTGTGAGTATGGGCGGGTGAAAAGCATACTGGCGGGTGACCACCGGCAGACGTCGGCGTGGCGGTAGTCACAGGCCGTGACGTCTGAGTGGTTGACTCAACCGCAGCAGCAGCAGCAGCAGCAGCACGAGATTTTGCTCCGTGCCGGCGACGATGACGACGTCTCAGTGACACGGCGACTGCCGCCCGTTCAGGCGTCACCCGCCTTCTCCTGTGATTCTGGGCAACTCGACGCGCCAGTCGCTGTAGTCGACGCCGCAGTTTGCGCGCGATGTGTGAAGCATACTTGATCAGCTCGTCGTAACATCCGCCCGGCTCGGAACTGCTCGCCAGCGTACTACTCGATGCTCGCTACCACTACAACTACATCTACTACCACACCTTGGCTTGTCAGCGTACTACTACTTGACGTCTGAAAGCGCTTGCGCTCGGCCAGCATCCGCGACATCTCGCGCTTCTTCGTCTCCGAAAACTGCGTTGCTATGACGACCAGGTCGTCGTTGCTATGACGACAAGGCAGAGGTTGATGAGGAAGAAAGCGCCGATCTGCATGCATCAAAAACACAGCGCCAGTTGACTGGCGTCTGTACAAAAGTTTACTAAAATTTACTAGATATTCATTTATAAAAATGAAAAAGTTACACCAGTCTGCAGCGCTTTCACTGTCAGTAATATATCAGGCTGTCTGCTTACACTTCACATAATCAACTAAGTCGAATAACAGCCGTCTTCACAAACAACGTTACTGCACTATACGTTATGTGCCGATCAAAATCGCATTCAAAGTTATGCTTTCAACCAACGTTAACTTAAAATCATAACTAATTAATCATCACCGAAATCAAGAAATACACCATGATTAACTTTTTAACGGCTGAACATCATCATTAGCTCTTGAACAACAGATTAAGAAAAAAATGGAGTTGAGTGAAACCCGGTCTTAATACTTACGATGATAAGAGATACAAAGTAAGTCCAATCCCAGAACGAGTGAGCATCTTGGATGTAGTACATAATGTTTACCCATCCGGCCAAGCTGATCACCTGGGCACGCGAAGAAAAATTCCGACTATTTTATTTTTTGAGTAAAACATTTTCATAACATTTACAAAGATGTGCCTGATTAAACAAGTAGCTTGCTCTTTAGTTTTCCAGTACAAATAATTTACCGTACGATATCGTAATAAAGTGGCGCACTATAGTTAGTTATAAATTACGCAGTTACGTATCTTATTTATTACATTTATCGGTAACAAGAAACATATCGATTCCTAAATATTTTTATTTAAAGGCGGTTTACGTAAAGTAAATAAATGACATGTCTCTCAAACATAGCAATGTAAATGTATAACATAGGAGCATACGGTAGTTGTAAGTAATAACGTTTATTCGACGAACTTCAAGATATTTTAATTGATTACGAAGTTTTTACGAACATCTCGCCTATCTATGGCTACTAAGCCGCGACCGTCTCCTCGTGCATTCACTACAGGCAACCGGTCGCTGCGACTATGCAAATGAGCACCAGTCACAGCTCGACGTTTAGCGGAAATACACAGTGTCCGGAAAAAAGTAACCCCCTAGACATCATACATTAAAAATGTTAAATCTAAACAAATTTAAGTAAAATTAACACACTTAATCCCCAATAAACTGGCAAAGCAATAAACAAATTTTGTTGAAAAATATTACTTCTTAGCAGAGTTATTAATTGTTGAATATTGATGACAACTTATCTCCGTTACCAATAAGGCGTTACATAAGTAAACCCTTCTTTTAGTGTACATTTGCATAACTCTAACGAACAACATTCAATTCTAACAAAATTTTACACCAACAATGCAGCATTTATAGGCACTCAAACTGCCAAATTTCAGTTAAATCGGCCAAATCAAACAATAGTTACAGTGGCTTTTGCGCGGTCGCTTTAAAACACTTCAGTTTCTGGTGTTTGTGGATGACGTCATCCACAAAGACCAGAAACTGAAGTGTTTCGGAGTGGCCTCACAAAAGCCGCTGTAACTTTTGTTTGCTTTAACAGATTAAGCTCAAATTTGGCATTCTGACTGCAAACAAATGACGCATTGTTGACATGGACTTTTGTTAAAATTAGACGTTTCTTGTTGGAGTTACGTAAATTTACACTAACAACAAAGTTTGCTTATTTAACGCCATATTGGTAAAAACATTTTGTTATCGATACTAAACAATTAACAACTTTGCTGACAAAAAATATTTTTCAACAAAATTTGTTTATCGCTTTAGCAATTTATTGCGAAATAAGTCTACAAAATGTTATTCAAATTTGTTCAGATTTGACATTTCTATTGCATGATGTCTAGGGGGTTACTTTTTCCTGATACAGTATATGTTATGTGTTATTACGCTATTGATGACGTCACACTGTTTACGTTGAAAATAAATCCAACCATGATAATGTCAATGTTAATTTGTGGAATTAGTTAAAATATATCTAGTTCTGTGAAAAACTGATCACCAGCTTTGAAACTTCTGCGACCTGATCATTTTCCTTTCTATGCCAATCCAGCCGCTGGCTGCAATACGAAATAAATTGTACATTATTATGGCTGTCTGGACCCTAAAATTAAAGCGTATTTTTGATTGATATAATTTGCATAGCGGCGACGATACGCAAACGAGTTGCTTGAACGATCGCTTGTTCGATCGAGACGATCGTCGCTACAACAGTCGCCTCGTGTATTCACCCCCCGCGCCTTGTGTAAACACTACATTAGTGTGTCACTGTATAATACGTACGGGCCTAGCTGTCGTATTTCAAACACTGTGTTTATAACATAATGTCACAGCTCGTACAGTACAGCTAATGGCTCTGCCGATTTCACGCTGCATTGTAATGGGTCGACGACGAAATCAATTATTTATTATTTCGTCGTTTTCATTACGCTGTGCAAACAAACAGGCAGACAGCCGGGGATTAAAAAAGTAAAAAAAATCTCTGTTAAAATCACTAGAACGTTCTAATTAGTCTTTCGATGATTTTGAACAAATATTGAATAAATGCCAATATTTTCGTGCTTCTTTTATTCTGTTACAATACTTTTTTCAGATCTTTTTTTGACTGCTTTGAGCTCCAGTTACAACATTTTTTATTTTGCAAATACTGACATTGCAGCCTACTCCTAGTGCACTGAATACATTTTAAATGCGCTATAGAAATAAATATGATTTAATTTGATTGGATATCTTTAATTCACCGATATCGGTAAACTATTAACAACACAAAGAAAAAACACAACGGCAACCCCTCCAAAAAACAAATACATTAATTGATTGTGTGATCGATTGAGAGTTATGCACAACTGCTCATCTCACACTTAAAGCGATGGGAATGTGACTGTTTGCATGTGACGATGTTAGTCAACTGGATTGCTCAAAAATTAATTATGAACGAATTTCGATGCAAGCTTGCAAAATGGTTGGACATAACTTTCAAAAAAATGGTAGATTAGTGCCCACCCCCATCACCCATTTCGTGTGCTTCAAATCCGGTAAACCTTTTGTCGACGTAGTGCACCGCTTCCTTAAAAGTTTTAAAGGGCAAAAAACGTCCAAATTTTGGTGCGATAAGAAAGCTTTCGACTTTGACCGCGAATATCTCTGGAACGCATAGAGATATTGACAAGCGGTAAACGGCGTTATCAACGGCAATTCATCTCCCGTTAAATAAAAAAATTCCTGGAACGTATGTCCACTAACAAAAAAGTTATAAACGCGCATGTTGACCTACCCTAGGTCGACATCGGGCGTTCTGCGTATGCTAATGCATTTGAGTTTGGGCCACGTGACTTTGCCACCGGGGGAATTTCACCCGTGAATTTCACCCCATGAATTTTCCCCCAATCGGACTTACGGCGCTGGGTGGACTCACGTTGGGCTTTGCGCCAAATTTCTAGTTCTTACTGCTTCTATACAGTCTGCCTGTTTAGCGAAGAAGCGAGTGTGTAAAAACCTGGAAAATGGCGACCCAAGCGAGACCAATGTTATCGAAAGATATCGCTCCATGGAAAGGATTACGGTCACTGGCTCGACAGTCCGTGTAATAGAAGTTCCAGTTGACACAGGAGGTGTTGGTGGGTGAGTTATCTGCATAGAGCGAAGCGCTGCGGTTGCATTCGAGTCCTCGGCGTTGAACATACGGAAACAGGTTGGAACACTTGGTCATGCCCTCCGACTCAGGGGTACTGCATATGAAGTCGTGCCCGTCGTCGCCGTTATAGTACTCCGCCAATTCAGCGCTACGCACAAAATAATTATAATCATGTATGCAGTTTTAGAACACATGCTTGTGAACACGTACATCATGAGGGAGCACACGATAATTCATATTTCGATAGTCCAAATGTTTTAAAGTTCTTTCTCATACACTTCTAGAAACGTTGACTTAATCTCCACCTTATTTCTTTCAATTAGGCATAAGCCGTTAGGCTTGTGGCTAGGGTCAGGAGCGGGGTTAATGAAAGTACATGCTATATCCCGTTTACACGATCAAGCAATCATAAAGCAAACGTCGAGCAAATATGAAGCATACATAAAGCATAGTTTACGCGAAGCAAACATTAAGCAGACATTAAGCAAACGTCGCGCAAACATCGAGCCAGCTCGTCGAGCTAGCTTCATCGTGTAAACGGGGTATTACACTATACATTTTCGGACCGTAAAACATTTGGAATTTCAGATTCTAGACACACAATTTGCCGTAAACGATAAAAACGTGCCACCAAATTGTTATAGGATTATATCGAATCGATCTCCGACTGATTGATTAGCCATATAACAGCCCAATAACGATAAACAAAACCAAAAATCACCGCATAGTTACTTCTCGTCAAATTGCTACAATTTTCCAACGCGCTTATAAAAACTGTTCAAAGATTGTTGCTTAGTTTTTCTGCCGCCGTCCTAATAGGCCGCATTACCGGTGTGCCTGTCCGTCCCATCCGTCTGTCTCTCCGTCTGATAAACGCGAAAACAATACAACGTGAAAAAACTAAAACTGTGTTTTAGTTATAGTTACAATCTGTCAGCCAAATCGTCAAAATCATTCACTTATTGATTGAATAGCAGAAGAAACGACAAAAGATAGGCTTATATGTTTTATCGAATATTTGACCAATAAAGATGTATGTAAAACAACAGAAACTGTCGCAAAACTAGAAGGCGCTCGTTAGAGTGCATATCTCCGCAAATTCGTGTACACAGACAGACAGACACACAGATGGGCAGATCGACCAATCTCTCATAATCTCCTCCAATTCACTTCGTTTTATTGGCGGGGATAATAAACTGCACACCACGCAAGACACTGCTATTTTAAATTACTCGTAAAATTTCACTAGTTTTTAGCTAGCGTTCGGCAATTTCTAGCATAGTTTAGTTGGCCCAAGTGCACGTAAACTCGGTGCGGGCAAACTGTGACTCGGACGATGTGCCGGAAGACACTGCAGTGCCTGGAAACCAACACAACCTACTAGCAACGTGAGCTTACGCTGTAAGTCACGTGTCTACCGCACGGCTGCAAGCTTAATAAGGCGAATAAAACTCGTTTTCCTAGAACGCCAGCAGGCAACCTGCGACAGCGCCATATACTATCTCCGGCGAACGTCTTCGTGCTTAATGGCCAGTGGATCATATTCGCCATATAACTTGCGGGACAATGCGCTAAAATATCATCGTTTGCGAGTAATTAAATTCGCGATACGAGTTATCGATATGACAAAGAAATATTGCTCCTGGTTTAAAAGAAAACTCATATAAATTTATAACAAGCTTTGTTGCAAAGGCTCTTTTTCAATTACAAGTAGTATCTGATATTTTATCTGCTCAAACAACTGCGCTGTATATGAATTGGCACTTTGTTTACTTACTTACTTGCTAAAAACGTTCATTCTGTACGATTAAGTTGAAGTAGCGTGATGCATTGTGAGTGACGCTTTCGTTTGACGGTGCCGTTTATGCACTTACTTACTTACAATGTGTACAGTACAAGCAGTGCAAGACAGTACAAATCACAGTACAAAGCACAGTACAGTACGCATACCCGGCAGTTGATATGTTGTCAGGTAGGTCAAGGAAGCAGCGATTGCGCAGGAGTCCTGACCACAGTTGAACGCCGATGATACCGAATATGAAGAAAACGAAGAAGCACAGCATTAGGACGTTGCCGAGCATTGGTAGCGTGTCCAGCAACAACGTCACCAATAATAAACTACCAAAAAATTTCATCAAAATGAAACGTTTCTCATAGCTTATTGGATACTGCTTCAGCGGAGAACAACGTCACCAATATCCGCATACCTTTGCACAGCAGCAAGCAGCACCAGTAGCCTACCACCAGTGGTAATTACCATCAATAATATGACAATTACGACAAACCGTCGACGTTACATCGTCCAGTTTTGCTACATCGATCAACATCGCCGACGAAACAGTTGTTTATCTTCGTCTGTGTGTTTGTTACGAGATAACCGAGAAATTACATATAACAGATCTAGACGAAATTTTGCACAAAGCGCCGGCAGGCAATATTAGCATTTTCGGCGGAGGGTGGTGTTGTCTCGGCGCTGATTTGTGCGGCTGCTTTGTGTCAAGTCAGGAATTTTCAGTGCAACTTTTGTTGCTTTACTGCTTTACCTATTTTACTCTCTCTACTCGCTATGTATTTTACGTCTCGCTGCTGTGCTTTGGGTAAATAATAAACACACAAAACGTTTGCAATAAGCAACAGACATATCACATAAACTGACGAATATATGCTGAACAGCTTAATTTTGCACAGTAGTGTTTTACTCTCATGTAAAAACGTAAATTTGTGAATATTTTTGAAGCATTGAGTATTTTATGTTTTACGTGCACTAACACTAAACATTTCTCTGGCGTCACAAAAGTGGTCAATGGTCCTGTGAATGCCCGCGGACAACCAGTAAAACTTCATTTAGGTATTCTGTTTTAATTGTCCGATAGTTGTTGCCTGCAAATAATATGAAATAAAACGAATGGAAAAGAAATGATTTTTATATCACCGATAGATATCGACTAATAACCGCCTCGTATCCGATGAACTGCAGGGACTCCAGAAACGGCGCAGTTACTTAGTCGCATTTCTTGTTTCTATATTTAACGAGGAGACGCAGCAGTTCAGTTCTCCCATGACGGCGGAGTGGCAACTAACCGCCGGTGAGGCAATTATTCACAAAAGTCACGTGACCGCAGCAGGTGCGATAAGCCACGAAGAAGACAAGTCTACTATGCTGCCTCAATACGTCAGCGCTTGATATACGAGCCACCACAATGAATAAACAGTCACAAAGCCGCATGGTCACCGTCTTCCAACTAGTGCAGAGACATGAACAGTCATGAGCAGCAGTACTTTGTACGATTCGTTTTTACGCGCGAGAGCAGCTACTGCTTTAGCGCGTCTTAACCATCGCAATTCTGTCTGTCTGTCCGTCCGTCCGTCCGTCCGTCACACGGGTGGATCAGTCAAAAACGGTGCAAGATAGGATCACCATATCTTTACAGTTGGCTGCCTGGAAGACTCTAGTTTCAGAAACCTAAAGCTTTTCCATAAATTCGAAGAAGGTCACCTCGAACGAGGGCGCTAAATAAGAGGAGGTGGGAAAAATTGCGATTTTTAGCCAGTAAGTCGCTGTATCTCAGGAACGGTGCGAGATAGGGCCTAAGTTACTATTAATCACTAATAAAAAGTCATACACTGGCTTTCGATTGGCGCCGAACTCAATGACATTGGATGAACTTGAACGCCAAAGTAGGGATTTTTATGAATTTTTGGCGATTTCGGGCTGCAAGACACATTTCAAGAGCGAATTGCGCCGAAATCAATTATTAATTGAGACAGACATGTACAAGCTGCGTATGAAATTTTCAGCACTGAACGTAGATTGCGACGGTCCAAGTCTCGATTTTTACGTGCGACAGCAGAATGTTTCGTGCGTTTTAGCCATCATCTAGACGTCTGTCGGTCTTTCTGTCCGTTTGTCTGTCACACTCGTGATCTGTATCAAAACAATGCAAGCTACGATCATGAAATTTTTACTACTGGCTGCCCCAAGGATTCTAGTTTATCGTTACAAAATTTTGCGCCAGTGAGTGCGGGGGTTCCCCTGGAACGAGGGCGTCAGGGAGAGGGGTACCCCTCTAAAAAGACGTTATTTTGCCGTTATTGGGTTGTTTAGTGTGAAAACGTTTGCAGATAGGTACATACATGTAGCTCAACTTAACAAGCACTGGTGACAGGCTCTTTAGATTTATCAACATTGATGACC
>Ga0209367_1010202_pt1 | contig 12627 bp, 7 predicted proteins | sample WorMetLIZISLAND2_FD_187412 | JGI IMG/M metagenome (GOLD analysis project Ga0209367, IMG submission 187412) | Marine gutless worms symbiont microbial communities from Max Planck institute for Marine Microbiology, Germany - Olavius geniculatus... ... | reverse complement strand
GCCAGTCAATGAACATCATGCTTCTTTAGCAGCCTTTTGATAAAATTTTGTCATAGGCCTAATAGGCTTGTATTTGTTGAACTTACTGCATTTCAGAAATACATAATGACGACGATGACCCGTGTGATTTATAGGCCTACCGTCGAATTCTCTTTATTTCACAAAACGCAAACTGTTTTCTGCATGGGACCGGTGCGTATTTGCGGTGAAATGACCAGTAATATAGACCAAAAATATCATTTTCAAGCGTGTCTTTTTCTTTTCTATGCGTTATTTTCCTAAATAAATTAATTACTTTTGGTTGATTAATTGATTAAAAAAATATTGCAAAAAGCATAAACTCATAGTTTGAAACGGTAACTACAACAAAGACGAGTGGTCCTATCAACTTCCACACGTCTATGATTACTGACTGTCTGCCATAGCGACACCCGGATCGTTACAAAGAAGGCATCAGTCGCCGAAACGTAATAATCCGTATCAAAATCAGGTCGTATAGTGATAAATTTGTATAACTGATTCATAAACCAAGATGTTTAAAACTAAGACTAAAACCGACCATGTAAGCGAGTAACTAAGTAAGTAAGCAAATTGTGTAGAGTGCATTAAAAATAGTAAAAAAATAGTTTAATTAAGAAGGCGTTTACGTAGGACCGGATAGTATTCCACCCGAGCCTTACAGTAAATGGTGTCTAATTTAATCTAGAAACAATTTGACATAGCGGCACTGTCACAGGTGTTATTATCAGAAACGTCATGAACGCACTGAACCATCTTGGTCGAGGTAGGCTAAAATGAACAATTCAGTTTTAAGCCTAAATTTAAGAAAAAATCTATGGACTACTAGCAGTGTTATTGTCTAAAGTATTATGACAAGTGGAGTCTATACAATGTAGGCCTAAATGTTTTAATGCTTAGGTGTGTTTAGTGTCTGCAATACATTAATACGCGAGAGCTTAATACATTAATACAAGTTCCAGCCCACAAGGCACTCTACAGTTGGGTCAGATTGTCTCAGGGACGCCTCTCTGACCCTACATGGAAACGTCGTCCCGGTCGTCCACGTGGCAGGTGAATAGACCACCTGCTGATCAATGGAAGCTGGCTATTAAGCGCGGTCACGGTGGAAGAGCGACGCTACGGTCTCACGACTACGCGACTACCTGACCTGACCTGACCTGAATACATTGCAGTCCACAACGATAGTCTCTAGTGAATATCACATTAGTTCTTCGGAGCTCTCGCGACATGTATCTGCAATATCGTGGGACTTTTGTGCTACATGTGCGTCACAGAAGGTTGCAAATCGAACGTGTTGCATTATTTACTAATTTAGTTTCTGCTGACGTTTTTGTGCGTAACGTTTTGTGCGTATAAGCGCATAAGTATGAATTCGCTTTACTATGCGTGCCCTGTGTCGCATCCATCCTGGTTTAACCAAAAAAGTTGTTTCAGGATATTGAAGGTGCAGAAAAACGCTGCTGGAGAATACTACAGGCTAGTCGTCGTTTAGCCTACACATACCGAGGCACTAAATAAATCCAGCCCAAATCGTTTTCACAATCGTCGTAATCGGACAAATTAAAACATCACACACTGTGTTGATTATTACCACCGGTTGAAATGTCTCATAGTTAAAATTGGATTATGTTCGCTAAAATGGCTTTTATATACTTCTGTCCCTCGGAAATCATTTCTGCAGGGTTCTATGTCGCTAAATCGCAGTTTAGCTATTCTTTAAAACAGCGTGCTTAAACTTGTACTGATTAATTCGTATTACGATTTCTTGACAAATTTTCCTGTCGCTTCACATTACTTTACTATCAACTCCAGGAACGTTTTGTTGGCACTTGTGCGCATGGATCAAGCAAATGTTTTTCTAAACATTGGTAAACACGACAAGCATATCAAAGCAACCGGTAATAGATCCAGACAAAGATTTAACCCACACGTTAGTGTTTAAATTTAATGATTAACGCCGAAACGCCGAGTAACGCATTTGCATCGCAGGCGAGCTGATCGCCGTTGTCAGGCATAGCGTTAGCCGAACCGAACGTAATTCGGGCGTTTATCGGCTTCGTTCAGTCGATCATCACTGTCGCCAGCGTCCGCGCGTCCAAAACGCACATAGTGAGCTCGCTTGTCGGCGTCGCTGCCGCTCTGCTCGTGCAGTGGTTCGTCTCGTCCGAACCTCACGTAATGTCTGGTGCCGCGTTTAGATGATGATGCTATGTCCTCGGTGGTCAGAAGAAACAGTGGATCTATGACATCGTTCAATGGGGCGAAAGAAGCCTGGTTGAAATGGTAAGACAGGCGGAGAACAGAAAGGGTTATCGGTGCTTTGTTCATGAAGCCGTCTACGCTCGTACATCGGGCACGGCAAGCTGATGATGATGTCCTCGGTGTCGTCGCGGCCAAAGCGAGTGTACCGACGACCGTTGCTGCCGCCCGCTGCCGAGGCACGACCGAAGCGTACGTAGTGACGCCTCGGACTGCGCCGCGATACGAACTCAGACAACTGTACTGCTATGTACACACCCGGCACCGCAGCTCCATCATTAAGCGTGGTTCGACGGTTTCAACATTAGTGTGATGGCACGTACGCACGCTGCACCGCCGCAGATCCACTGTCGGAGACGAACTCAGACGACTGTTGAGGGTTATCTTTGTCGTCGTCATCGTCGTCGTCGTCGTAGAAATATTCGTCGACTTCCAGCGGCAACGACCGACCAAACCTGACGTAGTGAGCGAGCGAGTGAGTAGTTTCACATCAGCACACTATAGTCAGTGCTATAAACCTGACGTAGTGCTTGGACCGTTTCTGCTGTTGTTTGTCGTCTGTTGTCGGGAACGGTGACGATGACGACACTTTGACGTCAACCTCGTCGTCATCCTGGTCGACGAGGTCTTGCAAAGATGAGCGTCCAAAACGAACGTAAGATCTTCGTCGAACTCTTGAGAACGAGTCTGCCGCGCCATCAGCTGCGTCAACAGCACCGTCGAGTTTCTCACCTGTCGATCATAACAAAACGTTGTAATATCCACGGAACTGAAAAGTATTAAAATGCAATACAAACAAAAAAAATCTATATCTTCATTATCATCATTATTATCAGCAGTAGCATCATATAACCAGTTAAATTGTTGTAAATTTGTAAGTATTCTAAGAGGTCTACATAATGATATCTTAAACCTAATGTTGGACATGTAGTTAGATCACTGCGACAAACTCTATTATTTCTCAAAAAGTTTGTGTTTTGACTTTTGTCTGTCCGTCTGTCTGTTTTACCTGATTTTTTTGTTTTTATTCGTATATATAAATTTTAACCTAAACTAAATGCCTTGATTAATTGAATGATTAATTGGTTAATAACTGAGCTTTTCCAGGAAGCGACACGATAATACGACAAATAGCATCAAATGAAGAAGGCTTTAGACTATGTTAGTGATTACCAACTAAAGTCAGGTTGTAAGGACGCCATATACATAGCCCCATCTAAGGTCACCCAAATGATTAATGCTGTTTTAGAGAACTGATATCATCACATCGTCCTTACACACAGTTGTAAACTGGTAAGCTTTTTTACATGTTTTTTTTATTAAGCGCGATGGCAGAATGCTTCGCCCGTCTTAGTCATGGCCTAGATGTCCGTTTGTCTGTCTCTGTGTGTGTCCGCCTGTCTGTCAGTCTGTCACACTCTGCGATTTTATCAAACGGTGCAAGCTAGAATCACGAAATCTTCACCGTGGGATGCCCCAAGGACTCTATTTTATCGTGACAATTTTTGCCCCTGGGTAAGGGGATTCCTCTCGAACGAAAACGTCAAAGAGGGGCACCCCCTAAAAAGATGTTTTTGACAATCTTTTATTCACCAACATTGGTAGCACAACAAAAAAAGACAATTGGATGAAAAATTAGGAACTACATAAATAATAGTAATTAATAACGATTAGATAAAATACATAAATAATAATAATTAATAATAATTAGTAGAATGAATTGTCCGGGCAAGTACACACAAATCAGACAATTGAACATTACAAATTAACGTTAAGCTTGCGCGATAACTTCTCTGTGCTATTGGCTCGTATAGCGTGAAAACGGTTGCAAAGAAGTACATACATGCTGCTTAATGCTTATCATAACAAGCACTGGTGACGGGCTTTTTAGATTTATCAACATCGATGACCTTAAACAACTTTGAGCTCCCAAAATAGAGGCTTTTAGTTAATTTTTTTTAAAATTTTCTGGTTGCAGCGCACATTTCAAGAGTGAATTGCGACGAAATGGCTAGAGATAGACTAAGACAACCTGCGTATGAAATTGTCAGCATTAAGCGCAGATTTTAGCAGTCCTGTGAACAGCGTCATTAGGGGGCTTCCGAATCCTTATCCCTTACTTCTTATTCTTCTTTTTTTAGGTAACGGGCCATGAAATTCTTATAAAATATCTATAAGATATAGATGCCTATAGAAACTCCACGCCAATTGCTATCTTCTGCGCGAGCGGTGCGCGCTTTTTTCTCTTGACGTCTGAACCGTTAGCGCGCCTATCAGCAAGTGATGCCAGTATACTGAGCTGCATCAGCGAGTCGCTACCTGCTAACGGTCACGTAGTCAATTAACCGCTTGCACATCGCTTAACTCTATACCTAATAGGGTGTTTACACGATCCAGCAAACGTCCAGCATTAGCACGTGTATTTTGAATACATTTGCTGGAAGTTTGCTAGACGTTTGCTGGATCGTGTAAACGCCCCATAAAGTTCAAGTGTCAACCACCTAGGTTTAAAGACGTCTGCGCAGGTGGGCTTCAAAAAGGGGTGCCCCTCAAGAAGTGGTTATTTTGCTGGTATTGGCTCGTCTAGCGTGAAAACAGTTGAAGATGGGCACAGACATACTGCTTGTCGTAACAAACACTAGTGGCGAGCTTTTAAATGGTGTCAACATTGATGACCTTGAATGACTTTCAACTTCCAAAATAAGGAATTTTAATGTTTTTTCAACGTTCGGCTGCGGCGCATATTTCAAGAGTGAATTGCGCCTGAATGGCAGGAGATAGATCTGGACAACCTGCGTATGAAATTTTTAGCATAGAACGTACATTTTTTAACAATCTAAGTTTCGACCTCCTAAATTCAAGGAGCCTTCCGTACGGAAGCCTCAAATTTGTATACTCCTTCAAGGCGCATTATTGTTTCATTGCATGCTGTACACGATTGCCCAGGTGGCAGTAACGCTGCTATCGCGCGTCACCTGAGTTTTGCTTAAATTACTTGTCATCATTATCACGGCAATGCTAGTGTTGATAAACAGTATATATTTTGGCGGTGGCGTGCTTAGGAAGATGAAACTCTGGGCCCAAGCAGCACTGCATACAAATCTACTCAGCAGATTGTTGTGAAGAGTCATTAAGCAGCATCGGCAATTTGATTTGGGTCCGGAGTATATACAGAAATAGGCTATCGCGGCTGAAGATTAACGGCCGCCATTAGAGAATGAAAGTCTAGCTGGCCCCACGGCGCGTGATGACAGAGAGAATATTTGCATAGCTGACCGAATTAGTAGGTCATCCAGTCGAGAGATACGGCAATCTCTAAGCGACTGCAGTCCCGTGCAGTGTCGTATGTTAGACCTAGGCTACTCCTATACCTTTCAGTGATGTTAACTGTTTTTACTTTGCATGCATAGGCTGCGACACTTTAGAGGACTGAATTTGTATAACGTAGGTGAAAAGCAGTCAAACGCATTTTTCAATTTTTTCCTAATTTTATATAATTTTTTTTCTAAATAATTTCGAAAAACTGTTTTTAAAAATTTCAATAAAAATCTGACATAGTTAAATGTTGAACTGATGCACGTTGTTTGCAAACCGAAGATATTTGAGTTTATGATGACCTGAAACTTTTTATGCGGTGGCTATTCGTCCGGCAGCCGTAAAAGTAGCCTGTAGACTACTTTTTCGGCAATAAACAAAAACGAAAAACTTAATCGCACTCGAACGGCGGCGGCATTAATGTCGCTCGGCGTAATTGCATTACGCGTAATGACCAGAATTAGCGTTAATATTATGGTGCAGGGTTTAGGAATTAGAATTAGAGCTAAGGTTAAGGTTTAAGGTTAGGGCTAGGGTTAAGGTTAGCGTATTTCAGAGATTTATGTGACAGTAATGGACACTACAACTAAGCGTATAATGCTGGTGATAAATTTGACGCTCCTGCAGGCAAACTTGCTGACTGGCGATCCGCGATTTTCTACTTTCTATGGTTGAAGTCGTCAGTTGCCCGATGTTTCTGCGGCGGTACTTACAAATTTAGTAAAGTAAGTACGTGCATATTTAAAGTGCACAGTGTCAGCCAGTGGCCGAATCTGAGACGAGCAGCCTATCTGCAGCGTAGCCGCTGGCTATAAAGATGTTGATGATACATCACCATGGTGACGACATATATATGACGTCACAACCAATCGCAGTCCAAACTGACACATCCCTCTTTTAAATATATATGCTTTCGTTGCATCGATCCTATATTTTAATTGGTTTGTGACATTATTCATAAATTCGACTGCAGCTGGAGCGATGACAGTTGCAGTATACGATTTTTTACTAAACGAATTTCAAATTTGTCAGAAATGTAAAAAAAAGCCAGAGCTACTGTGCAGTCGGACAGCTGGGCAAACTTGAGGAAAAGCGGCTTATCATCCAATAAATAAGCAAGTAGCCTAAATGGATCAACTTCAGTACTTCGCCAAGGTGATAGTCTGTTTTCTTGTGCCACACAGGCTTTAACACGAAAACAAACAAGTAATTTGAGCAAACCTTATAAGACGCGCGACAGCCTATCAGTTCCTGTTCGCAGGTTGTCTTGTTCTATATCATGCATCCATTTCGTCGCAATTCACTCTTGAAATCTGCATGCGTCGCTGCCACAAATTAAAAAAAACACTAAAACCACCTATTTTGGGGGTTCAAGGTCATCGATGTTGACACCATTAAAAAGCTTGTCACTATTGCTTGTTGTGATAAGCGGCATGTCTGTGCCTATCCGCAACCGTTTTCACGCTACACCAGCCAATGGTGGTAAAATAACCACTTTTTAGCGAGGTAGCCGTTTTTCACGCAAACCTGTGCAGGATTCATTGAACCTAGGAAATCGGGACTTGTGGACAGCTAAAATCTGCGCTCAATGCTGAAAATTACATACGCAGGTTGTCTTGGTCTATCTCCAGCCATTTTGTCGCAATTCACTGTTGAAATGTGCACTGCAGCCAAAAATTGCGAATTTTTTTTACAAAATCCCTCTTTGGGGGTTCAAGATCGTTCAAGGTCATCGATGTTGACATGTCTAAAAAGCCCGTCACCAGTGCTTGTTATAGTATGTAACAAGTTCGTACCTATCTGCAACCCTTTTCACACTATGGAAGCCAATAGCGGCAAAATAACTTCTTTTAAAGGGGGTACCCCTCTTTGTCGCCCTCGTTCGAAGGAACCCCCTCGCCCACGAGCACAGAATTTTGTCATGATAAACTAGACTAGAGTCTTTGCGGCAGCCACAGTGAAAATCTTGTGATCTTAGCTTGCGTTTTTTTGACACAATACCGCGGTGTTACGGACGGAGGAATAGACAGGCAGACGGACGGACAGTCGGACGGATGCCTCGACGATGGCTAAGACGCGCTTAGCACCACGTGCTGTCGCGCGTAAAAAGCGTAAAACCATAATTGTAGTAAAAGTTTTCCAGGTCAATAGTAGCTGGTGTGCTAATTTTTAGGTCAAACGGTCAAAGATCAAGGCGAAAAAGGAAACGGGTGTCTATAGTCATCTTAGACCTACAGAGCGTCATCTACCATATGGAATCACACAATGTTACATGCCACATGTTACATGTCGGGTAACAAAGAGCATTAATAAATAAAAATAAATACTGTATGTTACTCGAAATAGCTCAACGGGCCCCTTCTCAACTCTATAACTAGCCAGACTGATGTAGTGAAAAATTCGTCGCACCGGAAAATTATTCCCACAGGTACGGGTTAGGGTTAAGATTAGGGTTAGGATTAGGGCTAGGGTTAAGGTTAGGGTTAGGGTTAAGGTTAGCGTTAGTTACATTATGACAATATGGAGGTTGGAAGAATTTTCCAGGTGCGACAAATTTCCCACGACACCGGTACTCGATTTACCTACCCTAAAGGGATGGAAGGTGAGTTAAACTTGGTGATTGATTGTATATTAAAATGGTTTATTTGTCTGCATTCAGACATTCACGTAGCAACCACTTAACAGCGACCAAAATGGGAGTTAAACCCACGAACGCAATATCACTTTACGCAATTACCTGGCACGTTGTCGACGTCGACGGAAGAGGCCAATGTGCGTTCTGCGACAATAAAGATAATCATTAACAGACTGAAATAATTCATCTTTCTTCTGTCCGGCGTCGAAAATTTGGAGCACCCAACCACGCGCGGACTCTGACGCAGACACCTGACACAAGTCACAAATATACCATCAACTCATCTTCACTCATTATGGTAGTTAGCAGAGAGTCCGCTTTGGTTCCGCCTCGAAACCTCCGACGCTAAACCTCAAACCGCAACTAACAGTCAAGCTAGCGGTCCCAAACCGCTGAAGTTTCACGCCGCCGCCGCCGCCGATAAGCTATCGGTTTTTAGCGGTCTAGCAAAAAAATAGCATCACACAATGTGTGGTGATGTGGTCACACTGCTGCAAACAGAGCAGCCAGCGCAAGCGAGCGTTTTCATCACTGTGCTGTAGCGTACTAGGAACTGCTGATGTAGTGATTGCTAGCGAGTGAAGCAGTTGTTTACAATACACAGATGTGACTGGATTGCAAAGTGGTAGTTTCTCGTACGAATCGGGAAGGGTTGTTACCGGTTGGGTCTTCAAAATTACTACTAGTGACAGACGTCTTACCGGTATAAACCGCTAAGCCGGCCGCAAAGGCTCCAGACCAGTTGTTAAGGCCTAAACAAGTGGTTCTGGCAACTAGTCGACAGGTAAAAGCAGAATGCTACGCGAAAAAAATAGTAATTTAACTGGTTTTTCATGTGACAAATCAACAAAACACAGCTATCTATATTGCACATGTACGAATAAAATGTTGCCGGAGATACGATATGCGTTTTCGTTTTGAGAGCCTAAAACGCGACAAAAATGTATATTACCGTGCCGGCGTTCACCTAGACCTCGTAGCTACATTTTGGGTAAGCAGGAAATGAAACGGGAATAGTAGGAGAGAAAAATAAAGGGTTAAAAAGGAGCATGGAAAAGAGGAAAGAGGATTGATTGCTGCTACTTGAAAAAGGTTGTCTTCTGCCGATGATGGGGATGAACACGTACGAATGTACTGTATGGGTCGGTTTGGCTCAGTTCGTAACGTAACGTCGTTTGTTGCGTCAACGAGGATCAACGCCGGGTCCGGTTAGTACTTTGATGGGTGGCAGATAAAACATCTAGATACGTAACCGTCCACCCAGGTACACTCAGCCTGATCATCTCTCCGTGAGTTGGCACATGAGTTTCAGGCACAACGCGCGACGCACTAGTCCATCATCTCGCAGTGTGAACTGGTGTCTGCCTGCGAGTTAAGGACGCCCTGTGCCGTGAACCGTTTAGCTCGGAAGCATTTTACGTTATCGAGCCGTCGCCGCAACCCCTCGGCACGACGATCGCTCCGTGTATGCAGTGCACTGTATTTGTTCCTTAGGCAGTGCCTACACGTCGGCAAAACAAAAACTACATCGTGTGGAAGTCGCATGCGAGTTCGTTTCCGTTTTGTTTCAGTTAATAAAATGCAAAAAAACAGACACACACTAAACTGCCAATTTTATGACTACATTGTGCACGGTATGTACAGTTGTGTTTGAACGTTTGTCATCATCATCATCATCAGACGCAAAGCGATCAGCCGAAGCGTCCCGCCGTTGCGATCGTTCGCCAGAACGGTTTATCCTCCCCTAGCTCCAGGGCCTCCGTCGCTGTAACACCCGTGTCACGACAGATCTGGTGGATCCAGGTGGTGAGTGGACGACCGCTGGCGCGTCTTCACTCCTGCGAAGGACTGTCACTATCCCTCGTCTTGGTACAGATTCGGAGGATCTGGTTTGCCGGTGCATAACTTCGAAGTCTGGCGACGTGACCAAAGAAACCCAGTCTTCGTTTACGGACGATGAAGGAGACGTCGAACAGGCCAGAATGACGCAAAACCTCATCTTTAGAAAAATTTGCTGATTAAAATTTGTTGCTAAATTTTGGCGAATAAATATTATATGCACGCAGGCGCAGTAAAATAATAGTTGATTGATCGTGCTCACTGACCTGCTGCTGTACAGTCGAAGTCCGAGTGTCAACCTCACGTATACTGCAAGTGGACAGCGATTGCTAGTTGTGCAACCAACTCTAATCCAACCAAGACTGTCGCGATCTAAGTCTTGTCTCAGTCGCGTGGAGATCGGCAACTAATTTTCATCGCGTCTTTGTCTCGAAGCTCTCAGTGGACAAACGGTTAGTTGCTGGCGGGCCGCTAGCCAGGCTGCGTGTCGAGCAGAATTGACTGCATCACCCGGTTTTATCTGTCCAGTCTTTCTTTCTGTCGCTTCGCCGATACCGTAACAAAAACTTGCTTTTTTCAGAAATGCCAGAACCAGTTAGTTTGTCATCTCAGATTTCTCGGATTCTCTTTTTCGTTTCTCTTTTTCGGCTTGTTGATCTAGCTCTTCGGACATCGGTGACGAAAATTTTTCCGTTTCAAACAGGAATGCCGGCGCGTTTGGCGTTTCAGATTTCTCAAAATGCTCCGCTCACCCGGTTTTATACGGCACTGCAGCGCATCCGGCCTGTCTCAGTTCGTCGTTGATCCCGTAGTCACCATGCACGCTGACACATCCTTCGCCTGCTAAGTTCGACGCCTCCGCGGCGCTGACGACTCAGCAACAGATGCTATACAGACTCAAGGCCCATCGGTACGACGCTCTGTTCTAACTTTTATGCGATCCTATCCACTCGCTGCTATATTTCGGCAATCCGTCAATCGTGAAATCGTTCACCGTGTACGGCGCCGGCCGATTAATTGCTTTCGTTTTGAATCCTCGATCTTGTTTTATTCAGGTCGCGGGATCTTCCGGTGGGCCGGGACGCGCGTCGTGAAGTCGTGAATTATGGAGCGCGGCTAAACGGCCAGCGACGGAATGCATCACACAGCGCATGCTGTCACAAGGTAGGGTAGCGACATAATCTCAGCGCGTGGGAAGGGAGGCGTAATGACATCACACTGCGCATGCTCGCAGCAGTCACTTGATGTCGACGCGAAGGATTTATCGTCTTGTCCAACGTTAATTACGACGTAACGCTCTTTTCTGCTGCCACCATTCTGCACCCATGCACCTAATGTCGCGGGGGGGGGGTAGATATGCCATAATTTTGTTTTGCGCGCAACCAAAACATTTTTGTTTTTCTAGGACTTGGTTAATAATTTAATATTTGATAAAATTATCAAAATGAAAATTGACAATACTACCACACATTAAACAGTGTTGCTACACTACTTTGTGAATCATTAATGTCATTAACTAATGCGCCATGTGTGCTACAACACTGTTTTGTTGAAAGCATGCCCCCGCGAAAAATATGGCTGGGAGAGCTCAATCCAGGATCAGAATCCTCCCTGGACAAAATCCACCAAACAGAATCCCCTACTGAAAGCACCCCGGACAAAATGCTCCCAGACAAAATCCCTCCTAGCAAGAAAAGTTTGGAAACATGCTAAAATATTTTTGCCCGTCGTGTGACAGCATGTGTTTGCGTTATTATGTATGACCTTGGAAAAAAACTTCTACACTGTAATCTGTCTTGCAAATAAGTCTTGCGTGCGGTTTTGACCAAAGACATTATAGGACTTATAGCCTAATCAGCAGGGCTGTACCCTTCTTAATTGCATTCTACATGTATTTATTTATAACTGACCGATCTGCAGTCAGTCCAATGATATATTATAAGTCAATAATTGTGAAGTAATTTCACTATTTTACAATTAAACTATTTAGTTGCTAACCAAAGAGTAATAATTAAACTATTGTTTTAACTTAACGAAATTTTATTCTGTTTAAACTATTGCTATAAATAAAATAGACTAAGTAAACTATTAGTTAACAACTGTGCAGTGAACTTTAGCTCGTTGCTGTTTTTTTAAACATTACAGTTGACCGTCAATCAATCAATCAATAAAAACATTTATATAGCGCCAGTAATCGATAATCGAATCTGAGGCGCTTTTGAAACAGCTTTTATTCCCAAAACAATTGCTACTCTACATTCACTGCAGTTAGTCCAGCGGTATCTGAAAGTAAAAATTTGCAAATTTGCTTGCACTATTTTTTTAAATTAAACTTTTGCGTTGCTAACAAAAAGCATTAATTGAAACTACTGTTTCAAACTACTGTTTCAACTAAACGATTTTTATTAAGTAAAATAAACTGGCTAAACTGTTAGTTATCAACTTAGCAACTTTCGCACATCACTGCTTTTTTGAAACATTATGGCCAGTAATGCTTCATCGAAGTGGGGGGATTTTGTCCTAGGTTTTTCGTTTAGCAGGGGAGTTCTGTCCGGGGG
>Ga0209367_1010197_pt1 | contig 12631 bp, 5 predicted proteins | sample WorMetLIZISLAND2_FD_187412 | JGI IMG/M metagenome (GOLD analysis project Ga0209367, IMG submission 187412) | Marine gutless worms symbiont microbial communities from Max Planck institute for Marine Microbiology, Germany - Olavius geniculatus... ... | reverse complement strand
GATGCACACAACAGCTAAATAACGTCGACATTTGGCCCACATACAAAAAATATCCTCCTGCGCCCTGGCCCTTGCCCACCCGTTGCCCCTTTAGCTTCAGAGTTCAGATTCATAGCCCGCCCATGCAATCACCAAAAGATCTTTTCAGTCGGACACAACAAGCTCCCCCCTCCAAATTACATTAAGTTGATGAATTATCAATACCCGTCGCTGTTTAAAAACTGGATGTAGGCCTAAGCTTCGACAGTACTCAAATTGGGCGTGAAAAAGAAAATAAACTGTGAGTATAGGGGGCCTATATTTGATATCGCTATTGTCTGATTCTATCAAGCCAAATTACTTAACTTTTTTAGTTAGGATAACATTCGCATGCCGTCTTAATAATTCATCTGTGAAGATTTAGCCAGATTGATTATAAGTATGGCTATTTTAAAAAAAATATCACAAATTACTGTCGACTGAAAACAAGTCAAACGTCTAGAACATACACAGTTTTCGGCATAGTAGCGCATATGCATGATTATTTTGTAATCGGAATCCGGACTTCGACCTATCTAACGCCATTTTCTTTTTTTGCATTTCTCTTATGTTTTCCTTCCCGTAGGCCTATCGCAAATATAGGAGTTCTAGAGTAGCGCACGTGCCCACACAGCGGGTGTGCTACAAATTTGTTCTGAAAAATTATTGCATTCCCAGTGGAGGTTTTGAACTCATGCCTAATCAAACTCCTTTCTGTGTTCGCTATACGGCAGTTTTGAAACGCACTCTAAGCTCGTGCGGGTCGCTTTGTAGTTGTCAGATCATTCGAAAACAAGTCACAGAGAGAGTTGCCGAACCAAATTACGACGTAGTTAGTTAGTAGCGAACGACGCCGGCCGGTCCTCGCTGATTGCACCCCTGGTAATCAAATCAAACCCGCTCCGGCAACATGAATGCGCGAAGAATTGACTGTGCCACCTAGCGAATCAGCGTGTAAACGAGTCTGCAGGTGCCCTAGTATCATTTGCTTGAACGTCACGTCTCGGGCGCTTGTCGCTCGCCATAAAGGCGTCGATCGACTGGCCCCGAGTAACATAACGTATCCATCGGTCCGACCTGATGCAGGCGGCGGCGTGACGCAGGCCGCCAGTTCTCTGTTGTCCGCAGCGGTTATAGAGCGCATTGAATGAAGAACCGTCCTTTGTACCAGTTGCTGTACAGATAATCTTTGTACTCAGGCAGTGTTTGTTGTCCATGTTTGTCCTCCAGGAATTCAATAACAGCATAGCGTCGAATGTCGGACCGGTGTCATTCTCCGTTGAAGAGCGAATACCGTGTTCATTCATGCGCTTTTCGTGCGTTTGCGATGTATGGCGCTGCATTAATAAGTTTGATATCACAGGCTGAACGGTAGTTCAAGCCATGTGTTAACGGCGACTTCTCTTTCCTATGGGAAAGCCAAAAATTCAACCCCCACAGAATCAAAACCCCTGATCTGATTAAGATAAAATTTGGCACGGTTGATTACGTCTGTCAGTTAACCCCTCATGCAAAATTTCATGTAAATCTGCACAAGGGAAGCTTTTCGGCAAATAGGTGAAATATACGCAAAAAATTTCTCTAGCTGTACATATACTTTTTTTCAGAAACTCACCTACTGGTCAGACCCTTAGGCGGATTTTTGCGTGCGATGGCTCAAACGACGCGGTCTCGCGCAGGAATGTGCCTTTTAAAAATTAAAAAAAAATTGAAATTAATATTTAACGTATTTATTTAAAAAAATTTTTAAAAAAGACAACGAAGCCTATGGGAAAAATTAAACAATTGTTAAAACGGTCATAACTTTGGCCGTGTATAAGATAGTCATAATTTTTGGTTCTGTGGTATGGTTTTCGGGGATGGCCAATCTAATGGTGTCATTTAATTTTGCCCCGGACCCTCCCTGGTTGCCATGGCAACAAAATTTGTGACAAAATGGGCTATAACTCGGCTTGTGTAAAAGATATCTGCGAGATTTTGCGTCTATAGAGGGGTTTTCAAAGATGGGCCATTGAATACTGCCAATCGTATATATAAGTCATTATTTACTAATATTTGTATTTCTGTTCTAGTTTCGTTTATTGGCATTGCACTTACATGATAATTTGCACGCTGTAAATATTCTGCTTATTAATTCACATGATCGTTTTATTTTCAGTTTTGTGTCTAATTACTTTAGCATTAGGTTTAGGTTAACTTCAAATTAAGTTTAGCGGTAGGCCTAGGATCAACCCCCCAGACAACCTCACAGGGAAGTTTGTCATAAACCTGCCACTACCGGCAAAAGACCAAAAAGAAAAGAACAATATCATGAGATGCTTAAATCGCACCAGCTAAAAGAGCAAAACGCTTGCTTTCTTCGTACAAGAATAACGATGACAGTGTCTAGCCACCTGTAAAAATTAACTGCATGGATAAGAAAACGGAAGACCCGACATTTGTCTCCTGAAGTTGACATTTTTTTGCCTGACATCTCCAGAGAAAATGTCCGACACCTGCACGTGTAAAGTCGTCGAACATTACACGTATATGGTGTAAATTTTAGCACATGCAAGCTCCATCTCGCGTTCTCACGCTGCAGGCCAGCTCGCAATCTCAAGACGTATATCAGTAGCATCTATGATTATTTCAGTACGACTGCAATAATAGTCTACAATGACGTAATACTAAAAAAAGTCACGCAGCTGCATTTTTGTCGCTTTCAGTCACTTCAGTGGCGGCGAGTTGGCGTTCCAGGTTACAGCGAGAAGTACTAACTAAGTAAGTAAAGAAAAAGAAAAGGACAAAAAAATGTAGGAAAAAAGAAATAAAAGGCAAGGGTAAAAGAAGAAAGTGAAAAAAGCGCTCATGACTCTGCGGTTTTGCTATTTCGCCAGCTTGAGAGCTATGACTGCAGTAGTTTGTTATGAGTCGATCCCGGAGTCAAATCAATAAAATCTGCTATTGCGATTTGCTTGTTGCAATAGCTACTGCCTACCATACGTCAGGTTTGTGACGAGTTCAGAAACAGTGCTGTGCAGTGTAGACTACAATATCATGTCACTCGCACTGCTAATTTTTCGACATCATTGACTAGATTTCGTTTGCAGTCTTTCAGAGTGTAGTGCAGCGACGTGTTTGGTGTGTGCGGTAGAACTCTCAATGTTCACTTAATAACCAGTTGCGCTGTTGCTGGAGGAGCCGGTGAGAAATTGTCCCCCGCCCTAAATTTTGGACTTAATTTGTCGGAAAATATTCTTGTTGTTGGAAAATTTGGGTCAAAATGCAAAAATCGGAGTTGAACCGGCTGTCCTTCCATTTCGAGAAAATATTAGGTTGAAGAATGACATTTTGAGCACCCATAATTTTCGCTCTGGGAAATTTGCAGTGTCTGTCGAAAAAGTGCAACTTCCTGGCCCGCCATACTTTTCCAACCTACGAGTGACGCCGCTAATTTAATGCAGTAATGAAAAGAGCAGGGGCTGCCTAACTTTGCTTTAAATCATGCATTATGTAAAAATAGTAGGCCTATGCCTGTGGCCGTTTTGTGTTGGTGTGCGTTTGCAATGTAAACAGCATTACTCTTTGTGTACGTGTGTTAGTGACTAAACATCAGCATCGCTGCATCGGTCGTGTAGGACATTACGCCAGTAGTTAGCGGGGTGAGATGCGGTTGTCCAGTCAGTGTATTGACCTTGTGACGCGCTCGTTTGTTTTCTGCCGATCAGATAACACATATCGACCTCGATCGACCGTTGCTATTTATAAACACGCTGATCAGTAGAAGCTGCATACATGCATTGATCACCAGTCAGAATGTAAAGCCGCTATATATTCCGCGCCAGGCTTTTTGCGTCGCGCCTAGCTTGACACACGCGATGTGGACTTCTGGACTGGCGACTTAGCCCGGATTCCACTTGCTTCGATTTGCTGTGGATGTGTTGTAGAGCAAATTCTGCACATCAATTAACCTACTGGAGTCGTTTAAATATAGTCTGCCAGTTAAAATAAATTTCAGTTTAAAGTTTTACAATATACACCGCTTTGCAGTGGTGACCGGATAAATGGACTCATACTTCTATCAGTAGATAACACACGTATCAGTAGAACTGCGGTTCTGGCAATCTTGATGAATAATTCAGTTGGCCTGCTTTTAGCTTCGCGAACTAGTAATGGAATCCAAGACGAACATGTAGAACATGTGGTGCTGGAAGCAGGTAAGTAAGTAAGTCAGTAAGTAAGCAAATAATATATACTCTGTATAAAGACAGAATGAGGTCGCGTTGTGGAGCGGAGACTTGGGGTGCTATAGCTTAGAGCTGATAACACGTCTTGGTCAATCAACAGATTAGTCACTGCATTTGTGCACCGTATTATGAATCAACTTGTCGGAGGTCATATTTGATCCCGTAGGTCTGAAGTGTGCTGCGACTAAAAGCGAAATGCTGCAAGGCTTACAGGTACAAGACTGCTGATATCGTTCGTTACTATACAAAATAATCTCTTGTAACGATCGATAAAAAAATTCCGTGGCGTTACAGGAAATTTGTATGTAAAATCATATTACCAGGTTTCAAACCGAAATAGTCAGTGAGCCATGAGGATTAGCCGGTACCGTCTGGAGTGAATAATTTTCATAGTTATTTCTGGAAAGGTATACATCCTTAGTTCTACAGGGTGCGGCAAAAAAGTAGCCCTCTAAAGTTTTTTTGGTATTTTTTAGCAACTGTTTAGAATTTTAATTTCAAATTTTACAGATTTATTTATTAAAACGTTTAAATCTAACTGCTAAGTAAAATATAATTTTGTTAAAAAACGACGAAGTTATATTTTTAACATGACCGCCTACCGATTTTTCAGCATTAAACATGTTCAAACTAAAATGCTACGTAATTTCTAAAAATCGATTACCACGTTACTGCTGATGACGTCATAATGACGTTTTGATAAACAGTAATTTATTCTGTTTATAAATTATGACAAATTATCGTTTTTTAAAGCAATCGCCGGTTGCCCACCGGGTTCATCTTCCAGCAGGACGGCGCGCCAGCTACTGAGCATAGCCTACACAGCGCGCAGCGCACAGAACTGGCTGTTTATATTTTATCATAGAAAACTAATAGCTTCCAAATTTGAGGAATATAAACCCAATAAACTATCACTTCTGAGGTGCAATGTTGGAGGCTTACCGTAAGCTCAAAACAAAGCCGAAAACAATCGCTGAACTCAAGGAAGAGCTTCACGTCATCTGTGACAAGCTGCCACAAGGACCGATCGACCAGGCTGTGAAAGACTTCTCAAATTAAGCAACTGAAGACTTGTGTTGGAGCTTGGAGCTGGCGGTGGACACGTCAAACATTTACAGCGACAATGAAATTCTGGCATCTGATCGTTAGTTAACTGTGTTGTTTTAACGATGTTATTGAATTGGTATTGTAGCTTGAACATTTTTAATGCTGAAAAATCAATAGGCAGTCATGTAAAAAATCTACAACTTCGTCATAAATAAATCTGTAAAATTTAAGGTCAAAATGCTAAATAGTTACTGAAAGCGAAAAAGCTTTAGGGGGCTACTTTTTACCACACCCTGTAGAAAGTATGTGATAGCAGTGCAGCAGTGGTAACTTTTTATGTTTCAGCATGCAATTTATAATGCTACCCGAAAATGATGTTTTTAAAACATGAAAAATACGAAGTACAACGTATACTTTGTCATCAGTGACCTATTAACAGAAAAAGTTGTCACAGTTGGATTCAAGTCTAGTGAGTTTTGACTGAACGGCCGTGAAATTGGGCACTGCACTGTAAATGCTGCCAAAGACGGAGGGAGTTTTTGCTGCTGAATTTTGTAACAACATTCGTCGACTCGAAAGCCATTTGAATTCCGCTATCATTGTGACGACTGGTACCGACTGGCTCACGCGGACTATTTCAGCTTGAAATCTGAGAGTCCTACTATAAATTCTACAGAAAGACAGATACGCAAAACTCGCAATGTGCTATTACGATGACCGCATAATGCATTCTCAGAGTCGGAAAAATACTCTGAGCTGCAACATGGTGGGCGGCCAGCCGATCGCCTTGTATTCGTATATCACAATGTAAGCGAGAACTGGAAACGATGAAATAGGAACAAGACGTGACCGCAGGTAGTGATGATGATATAAACACTCGGTTCTATCTGTGTGCTGCGTTGCCATAAACTGTGGCGTGCCGACACCCGCGTCCGAGTTAAGTTGATCGACGAAAATGGAAACGGGCCGGTCAGCCAGCCAGCCGGTCCGGGATATTATAGGTCCATCGCGAATTATGATGACCAAGAACGGGCGTGAGGCCATTGGCCACCAAGCTCGGACTGGAGCTGCTGTGTATACGGTCTGTCGTTGTGACGGCTGGCGAGTGGCGACGCCTGGGAGCAATTCTTCTCGCTCGGGATTACGTCACATCACTACAACACGTGATCACATGATCATGTGACCTGACAGCTCCGCGCCGCTATCCTTCACTCGCTCGAGCTCGTCTTTACATATCTGTTACTTCCTCGTTATCCTTGTCGCCGAGAAGGCGTCGAGGCTGAGTTATTGCGATACGAATATCCGAGAAGCCCGCGAAACTACAATGCAATAGCGTTAATAATAAACATACTTCTGCCCGCGGTGACGGGATTTGGTCACACACTAAGGTCAGGCAAGTTAACGGCGACTACATGAGCTAAAACACAAGAAAACAGTTCCTGCTGCAGTACTGACCTTCAAGGTCATCCAAGGTCCATGATTTTCATTTCATCTGAAAGGGCGTATGCCACTTTTTATTAGTGATTAATAGTAAACTTGGCCGTATATCTCACCGTTTTCAAGATATGGCCGATTTTTAGAATGTTGCGATGCATTGCTTGTTGTATTAACGTGTGTTAAGCACGCGAGACTGTGACGCACCGCGACAGCAGCAACAGCAGCAACAGGTGAAAATGGGTCTACCCAACAGGTACTTGTTACGACCGTTCACTCCACGCAGATTACGCACCCAAACGATCCCATCATGCGTCTCTCCGGCAGGTGCGATATACGGGAATTTCCTTCATCTTCGTTCGAAGCATCGTTCGTCAGTAAAAATGAATAATCCACGCGATTCAAGTGAAACTGTTTTTAGAAGTAGACAGGTGTTTCAAAAAATATTTTCTGCAGCTTCTGATCACCAATTTCTGTCATTCTGCCTACATGCGACTTAAGTTAACTCATTTTGTTAAATATTTTCAAATAAGCCTGTAGTCCGTTTGTGTGTAATTTTGAAAGCTGCTTTTGTGAAAGTTCACAAAACGATAAATCCAATCTACATAAAGCCTAAGCGTATTGTTGAAAGTTTGAATTTGAGTAATTTTGTAAATTTGTATTATTTTCAATAGTTTTCCTGGTGTTTCTCAAATCTATGAGGTGTCTGTCGGAGCTATGCTTGGACAGCTTTTAGTCTTCTTGATGTTATGTGCTCTGCTATCTTCACTCACTTTGAGCAGCAACAGTAAATTTATATGAATAAATGAACAAATGGCCGCGGGTAGGTCTACACGCAATCTGTTGCATCAATGAGATGGACATACGTTCTTATTACTTGCAGCTAGGACGGCGACTGAGTCGGCTGATGGCTGGCGGGGTCTCGGTTCCGATGATAGTATTTCTACGTACGCTGCTGCTTAGATCGTCGCTCGGACTCGGCTCGTTACGCATGGAGAAGGCAAGCCGCGGGCGAGCTTCTGTCGCCGACTGGCAATCCATTTCCGTTCTACACTCGCGGCGGCGGCTCGACGACGACGACGACCGACAGCGCGGGGCTTTTTAAGCGACCGACGGCACCGGCTCTGCACGATGTTCTGTAGCCAAACAGCTTGGGTGGTTTTACTGACCTTAGATGCGAACACTTTGGGTAAGAGCAGCAGTGCCGTGGCAGGAGAAGGGAAGCAGGGAACAATTGCCGCTCCCCTAAATTTTGGGCTGTCGGAAAGCTGTCGAAAAGTATTCTTGTTGTCAGAAGCTTTTCGTCCAGAATTGCAAAATTTGGGACCTAGAAACCTCTATTTGGAAGCATTTAGGGCAAAATTAAAATCTTGAGCAGCCATAATCTTCTCCGTCGAAACTTTGGAGCTCTCCGTTGTGAAAAAATTGCACTTCCTGTTCTGCTTAAGCGAACTTTTTTAACCCACAACACCGCTAGCTAGTACTTGAGTTAGGGGGCACCGGTGTCGTCAATAGGCAAAGAGTTGCACGGCCGCTTTATAGTGTTAATTATGAATGATCAGTTAAGTTTTAGTGTAATATTTGGTGTTATGAAAACGGTTTTTGGCTGCAACCATTCGAAGATTGGTCTCTAGATTTAAAGTATTGTCGTCAGCTGACATTCGCTTACGAATAATGTCTATACGTTTACTAAGAAAGACTCGCCATTGAAGAAAACACCCAAGGTGTCCGTCCATATAGGGTGACATAATACCACCCAAGATGTCATACGATCAATTCACGATGTTGTTGCAATCGACGTCGTCGCCCTGGATATATCAGCGGCTAAAAACTCGGTTTGCTGCTCGCTGACTCGCTTCTATTTCTCACCTGTAATTACGGCTTCAGCGACTTATTTGACGCCGTCCTACGCTTGTCCGTCAATTCATTTGTCGGCCGTTTTCTACTAGGATCGCGACATCTGGTTTAACATTCAGGGTAGTCCCGCCAACGGTCTTGTAAATAACAATTTTATGGTATGCTAGTCCGTTCTTAACTAAATATTTTAACACCGAGAAACGTCCACACCAATTTTTTCTTACTTTTTTGTTTTCGAATTACGAGCTCGCACGAGAGAGACGGATAGACAGACGTACAAGCTAGACATGTAATGCTGCCTATGAGACTTTGAATGTAATAATTTAATTGCGTCACACAAAGCATTACGAACACAACTGCAGGATAACGCTAAAGGCTGGTCTGTGCTCTATTAAAATGTGATAATGACGTCGACAGACAGCAAGTTACGAGTGATACGTGACTCTATAAAATAGGCACGTCAACGGGCACTTGATTCAGTGCGCCGTATAGTTGACGACACGAACGACTCCGGGGACTCTTCGCAAACTTCTGAGAATCGGCAGATTACTGGTTGAAAGCCCCCAGTGGCACCATCAATCCGACAGCATAAGCCGTCATTGTACATGTATATCGACGTCAATTTTATGCAAAGTAAAGAAATTCCGAAAGCGTTCTGCGACTTTGGATAATTTCGCAGTTGTTTCGGCATTTTCTTCGTTTTGCCAGCAATAAAATGCGATAATTCTACTTCCGGTAGAAATGTAGCGAAATGATGGGGAACGAAGGAAAGATGTTTTTTTCGGGACGGGGGCTGCTGTTTTCATTGTCTATACGCCAAATCTGCTTAAGTGAACCTGTATAGGCCTACCACGTTCTTAGTCTAATCCCCAAAACTTCTTGCAGGATTTTGCCCGTGTTTTGTGCAGTGACAGGTTAGCTGCTTTAGAACTTCATTGAACAGTCTGCTGAGTATGACCACCTTATAAAGCTGGGTGAACAAAGCGATTCGTTCGCGACATGTCATGTATTTTCATTGATTCGATTAATGCAACTAACGAAAAGCTTACTCCAAAGAATCCGAGACAGTGAACGTATTAGGCCTACAAATCGACAGCGCGCATCTTCGCTTCAACCACGGTTCACTGTTATGAAAAAAATAAAGGCATGTGTATATCTGCATGGAAACCCATTTCAGAGCTACGGAGCAGCTTCTGTCATATGGGATAACACCGTGTTATGTGCCACTCGACACAGTTAAACGCAAACCGCATTGTACTGGTCAGGCCTGAACTGTGGACACCGGACACTAGGCTATTGCTCAGCAGAGTGGCGTCCGTCAGGGCGTCAAGTCCACGTACACGTCTATGAGTGTGGCACCGTCGTCGTCGCTTGTTAATATCGTTTGGGGCCAAGTCAAGCGCGCAATGCCGTTATCTCGTTAGCATAAGTTTGTCACTGGCCCCCGTGGTTTATGCCGCGAATGTGTCGCCGTCGAACCAACTACCAAGTCGCCGTCCGTCGGTCTTCTCATGCTGGACCGTCATCATTTCATAGCATTAGTCAGACGTAAGCAGGACTTAGCATGTCTACAGACGAAGACCACGACTTTTCATGACAGCGCCACTCAAATACGTATAGTTTAACATAACACAGTTCAGCGGCGTTTTTAAGATTTGGCAAATGGGGCCCTTGGCGAGCGGAGCCAAGTGCGTGCTCTAAGGGAGGTCAGGGGGCAAAGCCTCATGATGCTGAAACACTTTTGACTTTTGGACGTTCAGTGAAAACCGCAAATTTGCCTTTTTATTTGTAAATTTTTATTGCAGTCTCACCAAAGGGGGCATCGCACTATGCCCCCCTTAATCCCTCCCAATTACGCCACTACGCCACTAAAACATTTATAATAAATAATTAACGCGTAACGCATCGTTTAGTTTATGTCGTAACAAGGCAGTACTGTACAGTAGGCCATAAAACGTTCGTTTATTGATTAGATTGCCAGAACACAGCACCGCGCCGTATAGACAGGGATCTTTTTTATGAGAAACGCTGTATGCTGTATTATTCAGTACAATGGTCCGTTTTGATAGGTCCTATTGGCTGCTTATACTGATGGAGTACGGTATTGCGTCTCGATCGTGTAGCGCCGATGCATGTAATAGCCATCAGTTGAACCGGCGTCGACTTGTGACATAGGTCTGAGACTGCGAAGAAATTTACCGCAGACACGTACGCACATTATTCGACGCGCTGAGCGCAGACCGTTCTACGGTCATGTACGCAATCACTACACGGTTCTACACGACATTAGCTCCCTGCAGGCCAGAAGCCCTCCTCCACTTCCTGGGCGTAAGCCCCGCCTTGATCGTAGCATAAAAGCATCGACTGAGAATTCGCAACCTACCATTTTTAAAACTTATAAAAATTTACAAATAAAACCAGATTTTCGAAGCTCGTTAAAATTTGTTTTTGCACGCACCTCCCCAGTAACCAGAACTTTACATTTTGTGAAAATTTGTGAATGAAAAAATGGGAAATTTGTAAAATTCGAGTTCTCAATCTACGGATAAAAGCTTCACGCTTAAAAGATACCGTGAAAGTGTCAGCCGCAGGTGCAAGTTAGTAAGTAAGTAAATAAATAATTACATGTATGTAGCGCATAATGTTTGCGAGAAGCCGCCGAAACTAAGGCGCAAAGCGATCGTGATTTTTTACGCGCGTATTATAGCTGTCGTAGTTCTGTCTGTCTGTCTGTCTGTCTGTCCGTTCTGGTGTTTGTCACGTCTTGGTACCGAACCAGGCCCAGGTGAGATACAGACTCCGGGTTTTGCCGGTATGATAGTGCATAGTCTTTATTTTCTTGCGACCAAATTTCGTGGCGCTGGATATGTAAAAAATCCCCTTTAAACGAGGGCCTCCAAGAGGCGTCCCCCAGAAGAAATCGTTATTTTACAAATTTTTAGCGCTATTAACTCGTCTAGCGTGAGAACGGTTGCAGATAGGCATACAATTGTTGTTGTCGCGCGTCTTATGAGCATTAGCTTAAATTTCTTTTTATTGTTATGCGTGGGTTTTCGTCATACGTAGGCTGCTGCTATATTGAAGTAGATTGGAAAGTTTTTTTTCCGCGTAGGGGCTAACGTCCGTGTCCTGTCATTGGTTCAGCGTGCCGACGTCGACAATTGTTTATGTTCGGTCTTATACGTCGGCGCTGCCCGCCGCCATATAGCGACGACGACGACGTCGGCGAAATTGAACGGTGTGCCCAGCGATAAGTCGCCGTCATGGCAGCATCCGTCCCGACGTCTCGCCGTCGTAAAACACACCAACGACGATGACGCGCGAAAACAACATCCGTCGTCCGTCCTCCGTACACAGTTCCACGCTTTATCCGACAGCAATTTTGTCGCGTTGATTACCACCGGGGATCCAGCACATCAGATCGCACGATCTATGTACGTGTCGACGGAAGCTGGAGCAGTCTAGTTGATGTGCTGCGACCGACACTGCAGTGGCTAGCGCAGGAAAGAAACGAAAATGAGCTACTGCGTAAAACAAATTTCTGTGCTATCAGTTGCCGTCATTCCGCAAAAAACTTTGTCCGCAAAATGTTTATTGGACCCCTCAAAAATACGGGCGCAGTTCAGACCTAAAACACTTCGGACCTAAAAGTTAGGTCCGAAATGTTTTAGGTCCGGACTGTCCGGTTACCTTCTGTTTGCCTTCAAAGTTTTACTGAAGCAAAACTGTTCTATTTTGTTTATTCTGCAGTCTGTTATGCTGCAGCATTTCACTTTAGTTCTTTTGGTTATTATTCATTTTGTTGATTTCTTTGTTTTTATTAGGCATTGTGTAATACATTAATGTCGTAAAATGAAAATTAAAAAAATATGTTCCCGTCCTCATTTTTTCAGACTGCAACTAGAAGCACAAAAATTGTAGGCCTATAAGCAGTAGCGGCATCACAACACGAATTAATGGCTGTTATGTGCCCTGGCTGCAGCACTTAGGTATGCTACAACTGCCATGCACTTTTGAACTGAATATTATAACATAACATAACATAACAT
>Ga0209367_1010196_pt1 | contig 12631 bp, 8 predicted proteins | sample WorMetLIZISLAND2_FD_187412 | JGI IMG/M metagenome (GOLD analysis project Ga0209367, IMG submission 187412) | Marine gutless worms symbiont microbial communities from Max Planck institute for Marine Microbiology, Germany - Olavius geniculatus... ... | reverse complement strand
CATAAGTAGTCGACGTAATCAATTACTGTTTGTACGTTTGTAAAAATATTTAAGAAAAAAACCAAAAATTTGGCGCACAAGGTGAGGCGGCGTCAGCAAATAAAATTCGATTTGGGCAACAGCCCGTTGAAGGATGACGATGCCCAAAAAGGCGGTGAATACCATTTCAGCGGTCAGAAACAGGCCGCCTTCCCAGCTTTTGCAATATTTGAAGCCGATGTTCATGAGGATTTGGGCCAGGATCGATGAGATGGCGATTCCGGCGGCCATCAGCCATTCCAACCCATCCGCCGGAATGGTTGGATCGGCAATGTAACCCGGCAAGGCAACCATGGCACCGAGCATGCAGAAATAGAAATAGATGACCACCGGCCCATTGTTTTCCCTGAGCTTTTTTATCAGATTGACCGTGAGGCCGGCAAAAAGCGCTGAAATCAGCCCCATCACATAGCCGATTAAATTACCTTCAAGTCTGAATTCCAGCAGCACGGCCGTGCCGCTCAGTGCCATGACGACACAAAAGATTTCCCCCCGGGACATGCGATCGCCGAATATCAGATATGAAAATATTGCGGCAAAAGCCGGGAACGAGAAAAAAAGGACCATGGCCGTGGAAAGCGGGATATTGCGAATCGCAATGATCAGGGATAAAAAGGCAATACAGCCCGTAAAACTTCTAATGATCATCAATTTCAGGTTTGGAGTTTTAAACAGGCCGGCCGCATGCCGGCCGGAAAATATCAGCAGCAGCGTAAATCCGATACCCCAGCGGTAAAAGGCAATATCCCAGACCCGGTAAGCCGGCCCCAGGAGTTTGACCAGGGAATCCAGGACGGCAAAGCCGACAGCTGCAGATAACATCAACAGGGGGCCGGTGATCCAGCGGAAGCCGGCGCGAGACAGGCGCGGAAGCCGGGTTGTTCTTTTGGCTTTAAGCATAGAGCTATAGCGCCCGCAGGTATTCCGGCTTCAGGCCGATCTCCCCGGCCAAGGCCTGGTCGATCAAGTTTAAGGTCGACTCCTTATCCCTGGGCATGCGAGCTCTAATCGGCAGATAGTTCGACGCGTGGTTGGCGTGAAACAGACCCCTTGACAGATTTGTGCTGGCGATCATGGTTCTGAGTTCCGTCAGCATCTCCTGAGGATTCAACAATTCGAAATCCCCGGCCTGGTGATCCTCAAATAGGGGAGTGCCGGGAATGGGCATGAGGCTTAAAGCGCCCACATACTCGGGATCTATGGCCGACAGCACGCAGCCGGTCTCACGGGCATGGGTTTGGGAGCGCTGTCGTCCGGCTATTCCCAGTAATACCGTTATGGAGAGCTTGAGGCCGGCTTGTCTGGCTTTTTTCCCCATTGCGATCATTTGCTCTGCGCGGGCGCCCTTGTTGATTTTTTTCAACGTGACGTCATCACCGGTTTCCAGACCCATATAGGCGATTCCCAGACCGTGGTCCTTAAGATCCCGCAGCTCCGACAAACTTTTCATGTTCAGGCTTTTCGCGTTGGCATAGGTTCCGACACGGGTGACCCATGGCAGCCGCGCTCTAATGGTTTGCAGTATTTTCAGCAGCCTTTTCTGGGGAATGATCAGCGCATCGCCGTCACACAGAAAGACACGCCGCTGCTGCCGGCAGTAGCGGGCGGCAAATTCGATATCTTCCTGAATAACCGAGTCGGATTTGATGCGAAATCGCTCTCCGCGGTAGGTGCCGCAGAACGTACATTTGTTGCGTGAACACCCCACCGTGACCTGCAGCAAGATACTGTTGGCTTCGCTGGGGGGTCTGATTATATTGCCTTCATAGTGCATCATGTCACTCCTTGAACATACCGGCCAGCAATTCACTTAGATCGCTTAATCCCAGCGGTTTGGCCCGGTAACCTTTAATTAATTTCCTGACCTCGACACTCAGGCCGTCGATTCCTTCTTCCTCATAACCGGAGATGATTGAGATATTGGCGGCAGGATCATAGTTAAATATCTCCTCGATGCAGGCGACACCATCCATTTCCGGCATATTGATATCCATCAAAACTGCGTCAGGGCGGTAATGCTTGTATTTTTCAAGACCTTCTTTGCCGCTAGATGCAAATTCCGGCCGATAGCCCAGATAGCTCAGCAATCCATCCATTGCATTCAAAATCTCAGGCTCATCATCGACTACCAGCACGCACTGTCCCTGGCCACGGACGATGCCGGGGGCGCCGTTGGCCTTGCTCTGCTCTTTGGGCGTTGCAGCCGGAAAATGAATTTTGAAGGTCGTCCCCCGGTTTGGTCCGGAGTCGACGGTGATCAGTCCCTCATGACTTTTGATGATTCCATAGGTGGTTGAAAGTCCCAGGCCGGTTCCTTTGCCGATGGGTTTGGTGGTAAAAAAGGGATCAAAACATTTTTGGACTGCTTCCCGGTCCATGCCCTGGCCGGTGTCGGTAACCGTGACCAGGGATCTTTTGCCATCCTGCCGACCGGTAATGGTCAACTTGCCGCCCTCCGGCATGGCATCCCGGGCGTTGGTGCAAAGATTCATCAGGGCCTGCCTAAGGCTGGTGGGATCTCCCATGATCGGCAGCTGTCCCGGAAGATCGGTTTGAATTTCTATCTTTTGGTCAAATGATTTTTCGATGAGCTGACAAATCTCTTCGATCACCGTTGCCAGATCGATTAATTCAAATTCCTCTTTTATTTGTTTGCGGGAGAACTGCAGCAGACCATCAACCAGGCTGGAACCTCTTCTGACGGAACTGTTGATGCGGCCGGCCACGTCGTGCAGGCCGGATTCATCTTTATAATTCATTTGAATGAGCTGACTATTAACAAGAATCTCGGTCAGGGTATTCCTGAAATTGTGGGCCACACCGGCCGCTATTGTGCCGATCGCCTCCATTTTTTGGACATGCTGCAGCTGCATCTCCAACCGTTTGCGCTCGGTTACATCCGTGATCATAATGATGACCGTTGAGGACTCCCCCTTAACCGGCAACAGTTTGATGGTGACTTTTCTGCCATTTAACTCAACCGGCGCCTTTTCACCGATACTTACCGGTACGGTCAGGCTGGCCTGCAGTATTTCATCCAACCGTTTTCCAATGGCATTGTCAAACAAATCGGGCGGGTAGGAAGCCAGAATTTCTTCCAGAGACGACCCCAGCAATGAAACGGCGACGCCGTTGGCATAGACAATTTTATTGGAATAGACTTCTAGAATGCCCTCGGCCATACTTTCCAAAATGGTCTCAAGGTGGCGGCTGCGGGAGAGCAGCTCTTTGGTCAATTGACGGGCATAAACGCCGTCCAACCCTCGAATCGGTTTTTGTCCCTGCTGGGAAAGGGGAATATTAGACAGTTCAATCGCCGCTTTGATGTGTTCCGTCATCGCACTGAAGGGCCCCTTGGCGATGTAAAAATCCGCCTCTGTCTCATCAAGGTCAAAGTCGATTTCGGCAACAGCGGCTGAGATGATGACCATATAGCAATTGTTCATTTGCGGCTTACTGCGGGCAACCTTGATCAGTTTACCGCCGTCGATCTTGGGCATAATGAGATCGAAAAACATGATGTCGGGCGTAAAATCGGATAGCAGTTTCAGCGCGGCGAAGCCGTCGCCTGCCGTGCGAACCTCGTGCCCCTCTCGCGTCAGCAACTTGGTTACAAAATTTAATGTTACACGATCGTCATCCACGACCAGGACCTTTTTTTTCATGGGCAGCGCTCCTGTCCAGAAATGACAAATGATCTATGAATGATGAATGTTTGCAAAAACCGTTTCGCTCCGTCAGAATTTGTAGGGCATCGCCGTAGAAGAAAAATTGATTGCCCTGATTATAGCTTCATTTTGGCTGAAATTACAGAATTTATTTTTACCTTCCGAAAAAACGAATGCACCCAATGGCTGGCCTACCGGTTTACCGGTCGCTGGGCAAGAATGCTGCGCAGCTTCTTATCAACTCTGTTGATGCGATCGATCAAATAGTCGATCTTAAGGTCAACATCATCAAAATTGCCGGCTTTGGCCGCGGTCTCGATCTCGTGGGCAACCGCGGCCGCAGATTCGGCCTGGAAATTTTTCAGCATACCTTTCAGGCTGTGGGCCGACCGCATAATTAAATCCCTGTCACCGGCGGCACTGGCCTGCTGTAGATCATCGATCAGGTCGGGATAGTCACCAAGAAATACTTCGACTATTTCCGTCAGAAAGTTCCAGTCGCCATCGAAGGCTTGCAGCAACATCTTTTGATAATCCGTTGTGGCATCGGGCTGTAGATTTGTCCGACCGACAGACTCGCGCGTCAGGGTTTCCATGGCTTCAAACAGTTCATCCGAGTCGATGGGTTTCGATAAATATAGATCCATTCCGGCGGCAAGGCAGCGTTCCCGGTCGCCTTTGACGGCATGGGCTGTCATGGCGATGATCGGTACCCTTTCGATTTCGGCAATCGGATTTCGGATTCCGGACTTTAGTTCGGAATTCTCGCTGGTTTCTTTCCGCCTTCCGCCTTCCGCCTGCCGAATGCGAGCTTCCCACTGCCGGATTTTTTTTGTGGCGGACAATCCGTCCATTTCCGGCATTTCAACATCCATTAAGATTATATCAAAATCCTTTCTTTGCATGACTTCCAGGGCCTGCCGGCCATTTTCGACCAGTGTCGCTTGATGTTCCCAATGTTTGAGTAACCGCAGAATGGTTCTTTGGTTGTAGGGGGTATCCTCCGCCACCAGAACCTTCAAAGATCGTTGCGGCACCCGATATGGACGCCGGGGGATATTCTCAGTCGCTGCCGTTTGGGCGCCGTCCATTTCCAGGAGGCTTAGGATTGCCGCCTCCAACTCTGCAGCACCAGCGGGTTTGATGATGCAGGTAATGTTTCCCAGGGTTTCAAGCTCAGGTCGGTGCTTAAGGTGCGGAAACGTCAGCAACACGATGATACCGGCACCGTCAAGTCGATGCTCGATGATCCAACTGGCCAGGGTGGGACCATCGGTATCCGGCATATCTGAATCCAGAATGATCAGATCAAATTTGGCGGCATTGGATGGGGTCTGCAGGAGGATCTCCTTGGTTTCTTGAGCGCTGGATGCTGATATCGAGTTCATCTGAAGGTCTTCTAGAATCTCCTTAATTATATTGCGGTTAGCGGCGCTGTCGTCCGACACCAGAACTTTTAACCCGGCAAGCCGGCTAGTGCCGCGATCCGGTTGCGGGATCCAACGGGCAGAGGATTCACCGTCCTGTTGGCGGTCAAACCGCGCAGTGAAGCGGAACCGGCTGCCCTTACCGGGTTGACTTTTGACATTAATCCATCCATCCATCAGAGCGACCAGCTGCGCAGAAACCGCCAGCCCGAGACCGGTGCCGCCATATGTGCGCCCGCCTGCCGAACCGACCTGGTTATAGGCGCCAAATATACTGCGCTGCTTATCCTTGGGAATCCCGATGCCCGTATCAACCACTGAGATGTTCAAAATAACATCATAGTCCGTCAGGGCGTGGGTCGCAACGAATACAATCACCTCGCCTTTCTCTGTAAACTTGATGGCGTTGTCGACCAAATTGACCAGGACTTGACGGAGACGCGTCGGGTCGCCCCGCAATCGGTCCGGGACACCCGGGGCGATGCGATAGGCCAATTCAATGCCTTTTTCGTGAGATTTCATGCCCATTATTTTCAAGGCGTCCTCCATGAACTGCCCTAAGCTGAAAGGGGTTTGCTCAAATACCAGCTTTCCGGCTTCTATTTTAGAAAAATCGAGGATGTTGTTGATAATTGACAGCAGCGAATGGGCTGACGATTTGACGACATCCAGATCTTCCAGCTGATTGGGGGGTGGATCGGAGTTGAGCATGAGGTCTACCAGACCGATCATGGAATTCAGCGGGGCGCGTATTTCGTGGCTCATGTTGGCCATTAACTCACTTTTAGACCGTCCGGCAACTTCGGCAGCCAATTTGGCCCGGTATAAAGCTTCTGCCCGGTGGCGCCGGGTAACATCTCGGATAAATCCGCCGAATCCCCTGGGATTGCCCTGGGCATCCTTCCGCAAGAAAACAGACGATTCCACAAATCCCCGGGATCGGTTTTTTCCGGCAATCGCCCATCTCGTCAATTTTACCGGCTGGCCACCTTCTATGACTTTATGGAAGGTGTTGCTCAGCTTCTGAGAATTGGATTCATCCAGCAATTGGCGCTGATTCATCTTCGACAGCTCCTGCCGGGAATAGCCGAGAATCGTGCACATGGAATCGTTAAAAAAAACAAAATTGCCCCCAAGATCCACCTCGTAGTATCCGTCAGGCGCGTTTTCAATAATCGAGCGAAATTTCTCCTCACTGGCCCGCAAGGCAGATTCGGCCGACGAATGTTGGTTGATTGTGAACTGGGCGTAGCAGCCGAAGATTATGAAAAGGCCCGCTATGGCGATACGGGCCCAAATGTCGCTGGTTTCAGGCCTGATCAGTTTGTCAAAAAAACCGCCGTCATGGGATAGAAAAAAGTACAAAGCTGCATCAAATACCATATAAAGCAGAGCCAATCCAATTCCAATCAGGACCATTTGATCCAACAACTGGACCCGGATTTTGTTATTTGCCGGTTTTGGATGTATTTTTGTCATTCACGACCTCCCGGGAGGTTCTAAGCGCGCTTTTCAAAAATTGAGTCAATATTTCTAGTTGCCATAATCCAGACGGCGTCCGACGGCAAGGGATATTTGCCGCTATTACCATTATATTACTTTGGCCGCTATTACCGGTCGTTGGATCAGAAGAGGTGCATATTGGCAAACTACTCAAATTCAATTAATCCGGGATAGCCGGCGATTGGTCTCGGTGAGACATGCATGGGTTAACAGCACTCGGGGGCCGAAATCAGTTTCGCGGGAGATTATTGAGGATTTTATGTGAGTTGCAGGCCAGGTTGCTGCCGGTTCATGCCGGAATCCAGCGGGGCACAAATGCTCGCTCCGCTGTTGATTCAACATTTAGAGATCTGCCGTACGCATGCATCATGGCTCAATTAGCGTATAAACTGAGTTTTCCTCGTATGGCACGAGAAAACCAATGACTCCAAGAAGGGAAGCTTCCGGCAATCAGTTTCGCTATTTGGCATTAGTACGGGGAAATCTTCTTCGATCATCTCCACTGCGCCTGTCTTTGCCGCTTCTGCGTTCCGGGATGTAAAGGGTGTAGGAGTAATATCGGCGCCCTGCACCAGATCTCCGGCCGCCGTTGTCTCTGGAGATGACCCGCTCCGAAATATTGCTGTCCATCTTTTGCATGGTTTAGACCGAATTGGAAAGATCAGATATATGATGAATCTGGCGGTCGCACAGTGAATCCTGTGTAATCTGAATCACGAAGCATTTTTCATGCCATTATCTCGGGACTTTTGATTTGAAATAATCGGATTCGACCCATCAATCTATTTTTGTATTAAATTAAAATATTACAACCGTTTACCCATATTTCGAAGACTATAGATTAATCCTAGGATGTGTTTCTGAACTTTCTAAAGATGGCAGACACTGCCATTATATGGAAATAATGACATAATATTGGGGAAAAAAATTACCCACCGCTTAACGCAAAATCTATCACGACAGGTTAAGAATTATTCTGCAGGGCCAACTGGCGGTTTTATACCTAAATCCCTGATTTTGTAAAGCAGGGTTTTGTAGCTGATATTCAATACCTTAGTTGCTTTACTGCGGTTCCAGCCCGTTTTTTTGAGGACGTAGGCAATAACTTCCCTTTCCACATGATCCATTGCTTTTTTCTTTATTTTTTTCAGGGACAGTGTCGAAAGATCCGGTGGCTGATTGATGTCGAATCCCAGAAAATCCGCGGGCGACGGCGATTGGTCAACCGAAGCCGGCGGGCCGCCGGCAGGGGGTTGGACCTGCGGGCCGATTAGCATATGATCCAGACTGTCTTCACTATTGCCCAATATCATCAATCGTCTCAATACGTTCTGAAGCTCGCGGACATTGCCGGGCCAGTGATAAGCAACAAGTTTGTCTATTGCCCTCTGGCTTGGCTTTTGGAGCTGTTTGCCGTCGAATTGGGTCGTAAAAACCTTGACGTAGTGATCGATGAGGTGAGGGATATCATCGGTTCGCTCGCGAAGCGGTTCGATATGTATCTTGATCGTACTCAACCGGTAGTACAGGTCTTCCCTGAACTCACCATTTATCATGTCTCTTTCCAACTCATGGTTGGTTGCGCCGACCACCCATGCACCCATTTTAACTGATCTTTCGGATCCCAGGGGACTGAAATCGCCGCCTTGCAGGACGTGCAACAGCTTGGCCTGCAACGGCAGGGACATATCCCCGATTTCATCCAGAAACAAAAGGCCCCCGGCTGCCTGTTCGAATTTGCCACGCTTGCGTCGATCAGCGCCGGTAAACGCCCCCTGCTCATAACCGAACATCTCACTTTCCAACAATGTGTCCGGCAAAGCGGCGCAATTGACCTTGACAAACGGTTTCCCGATTCTGTTTGATTTTTGGTAGAGATTCTGAACGACCAACTCTTTGCCGACACCGGTTTCGCCATAGATAACCGTATTCAATCCGGTGTCTGCAACCTGATCGATCAGTGCTCTTATTTTTTGAATATTTTTACAGACACCAATAATTGTAGAGTCCATGTGAAGTTCACAAGTCCGTTGTCGTCAAATTGTATATAGAAACTCCATTATTTAGGCTCTGTCGTAGACGGAAATGGAATAATTTTTGAGTTTCGATCGAAACTGATCGCCATGCCGCTCAGCTCCGCTCGCAATACTTCACCAGAAGCTTTAATTAGGGCGCTGCCGCCCACCTTTTTGAGTTCCTCCAGCGAAAGGATCATATCGACCTTCACTTTCGTCCCAACAGGCAGGGGGGTTTCTGTCAGCAGGTAAACCCCGTTGGATGAAATATCGCGAGTTTGCATCGCCAGAGAGTCCGTTCTATCGGAATCATTAGAAACCGTAACAAAGGCCTCAAGACCCAGCTCAAACCTCTTCAGGCTTCTATTTTCGGTCATGTTTCTTATCCTTTGACATTTTACGCAGAAGATTTTCAGTGGTTCGACTTTAATTTCAGTTGGTTGGATAAAATCATGACGTCACTGCGAATTACTGACCTTATCGATTATCAACACATTTTACAATAACAAAGAAGACGATATTACCCAGATCTATTTGCTACCATGCTATTTATCTAAATTATTGAGAGAAATCAATCAACCAAAGGTAGTATTTTTAACCCTAATTTCAGATCCCGGAGTATTACATAAAGTACTTTTTATCACCCAAAAGTATTATACTCATCTTTTTTGTCTTTTAGTCTAAAAGATAACCCTCAACGGACTAAAGGTATTTTGCCGCCCATAATGCAGCCTGGAGACGGTTGGGAACATCGATTTTATTATAAATGCGATAGACATGGGTTTTGACGGTATTGGTACTGATTCCCAGGAATGTCGCAATTTTTCGGTTTGAAACACCCGAGCCGATCATGATTAAAATCTCTTTTTCGCGCAACGTCAAAAAGGTTCCGCCGCCATCGCCGGCCTCTTTTTCCAACTCAACATCATCGTCAGCATCGCGGGACTGAAAAAGGCATTGAGCCAAAAGATCGCGCGATAACCAAAGCTCACCTTTCAATATTGCGTTCACGCCTTTGTCGAGACTCGCCACGGGATCTTTATCGAAAAAAATCCCGCGAATCCCGCAACTGACCAGATCGCTTCGAATTTGATGGCCGGTTGCTACGTTGAATAAAGCGGCCATGCATCGGCTGTCTTCGGCCTCGGCAATATCTCGGATTTTAAACCACAGTCCGGCTGGGCTGCTGCCCTGACAATCCAGCAAAATAAGACATTCCGGACCCGGCCGCTTTTTCAGCAGTTTTTTCAATTCAGAATTGGAAATATCGACGCAGGACAGACCGGATTTACTTTCCAGGTATAATGCAATGAGCTCATTTTGCAGTTTCAACGGACCGTATAAATAAACTTGGGGTGCCGATGCGTTGTTCGAATTCAATTTTGTGTTTGCCACGCCTACCAAAGTTCTTTTAATGCTGAATTATTAAAAATATCATATTGTTATACATACTATTGATAACAAATACCGCTGGATTTGTCAACCGTAAGGGCAGAATTTACCTTTTCGTACCAACCGGCTATACCGGATTGTCAAGGTTTGTGGTCAACCTTTCAGAAGACGTTCCCATACGGCTTCATCCCTCAGTGGGGGCTCATTTTTTTGATGCTTTGATCAAAATCAAAATATCAATATTTGCATTATTACTTAAGATTTTTGCAGTTTGTACCAATATAGATACTATGTTTTTGTATATTTTGGATAAATCTCCAAAAATTGAAGAATTCAGCTGCAAGTTTAAAACCAAAAACATCCGAAACTGATTTTTTGTGAAATTGGCGACATTTTTTGACCCTTCAGTTAGCTTATTTAACAATTTTTGCTGATAATCAGCTCTTTTGATTCAATGGGATTGCGATATTGGGCATACTGCGCGGAGAATAATTTTGACAAAACACGATGAAATTTCATCAACCGAACGGTTACTTGATTTGATTCGAGACGATGGAAAAGAGGATGCAAAGCTCTTTGACCATAGTTATCGAGCGTCAATCAACCGTCGCCTGAAAGGTATTATCAGCAATCCGGTATCCTTTAAAAAATCGGTTTCGGTGGGGGTGGATCTGGGGCATGATGACCTGAAACTGATTAAAATCCACCGAATATCGGATCATAAATTTGAAATGCTCGAGTACGCCAGGGTACCGTTCGAATCCAATACCGACCGAGATAGCCCCAAATTCTATCAGTTCTTAAGACCGGTTCTGGCCAATTTTTGCAATGGTACCAAAACGCCAACAATCTGGTGCACCATATCTTCGGCTAGAGTTGAAACCCGTCGGCTCCGAATTCCAAAAGTGACCCAAAAGCAACTTCCCAATTCCGTATATTGGTCGTTTCAGAAAATTATGCCTTTTAATGAAAAGGAGAATTTATTTGATTTTGAAATGTTGGGGGAAGTTGAAGATGGAAATTCGACCAAAATTGACGTCATGGCCTACACCGCCATTCATTCCGAAATAAAAGCGCTTAGGGATCTTTTCAATAAAGCCGGTTTTCCGTTAACCGGCATTTCAATCGTTCCATTTGCCTTTCAATCCCTTCTGCGAGCAGGACGCATCATTACCCGGGAAAATCACGTTGCCAGTTTGTACATCGGCCGTGATTGGTCTCGCATCGATATTTTTTCTGAGGGAAATCTCATGCTTTCCCGCGGAATCAAAGCTGGTATGAAAACCATGATCGAGGCCCTGAAAACCGAAATGGAAGGCAATTTACTTAAACTTTCCCTCGCCAAATCCCATAACGCCGACGCTGCGCGGATAGAAGCCGCTAAAGAAGCGCTTAATCATGAACTCAGCCAGGCCAATCAGTTATTTTTCGGTGCTGTTCATGATGCGCCGCCAACAGTCATGGGCCCGGGGCAGCGAAATCCGAGAGAAGACCAAATATTCAAAATGATCCTGCCGGCACTGGAGCGCCTGGTTCGGCAGGTCGAGAGAACGCTGCGGCATTTTTCAATGAACTATGAAAACGCCCGGGTGACGAAGATATACACGTCCAGTGGGGTTAATCCGCATCAACGAATTATCAACTATATTGGCGAAGAACTCGGAATTCCCACCGAGACTTTAAACCCCTTTATGGACGGCCCAAATTTTTTGTCGCTAATCCCCAGTCCTGAACACATATCGGAACAAAGTTCCTTTGTGCCGGCGATGGGTATGGCGCTTTCCAGCAACACGCTGACGCCTAATTTTTTATGCACTTATAAGGACAAGCAAAAAGCGATCAGAAGTCAGCGGGTCAACCGCAGCATTATTGCCGGCTTTTTTCTCATGATGATTCTGTGTGTGGGGATTTCTTTTTTACAGAAAAGAACACTTGATGAAAAAGAATATCAAAAACTCCAAGCCCGCCAGCGGCTTGAAAATATTGCCGTTCGGGTCGATAAAAATCTCGTGTTAAAGCTGGTTGAAGCCATTCGGTCCAAAAACCAGGAGATACATCGAATCGGCAAAAAATATATCGGTCTGGCCGTTGTCGGCGAAGTGACGGATTTAACACCGCCAAACGTGCGTTTATTGAATCTGACCGCATTGCTGAGTGATGGACCGGACGAAAAAAAATCGGATAAAAGCCGGGTGCTAGTTCTAAATGGCGTTGTCAGTGGAGATCGGATGTCCTTGGAGTCGACTCTGGCGGCATACTTGATTGATCTCAATAATTCGCCCCTGTTCGAAAAACCCGAGATCAGTAAAAAATCTTTCGAGTTGCACCGTGGGATCGAGGTATTGAAATTCACGGCCAGCTTGAAAATAGTATAAAAAGTTATGAAAAATAACCTGTCAATGCTGCCGAATCAAAATCTGATTTATTTGCTGTTATGTAGCACGGGCGTGATTGCTTTTATTTTTTTTCGAGCCTATCTACATTTTTAAGGTTAGTGTGACCGTATCTGTCACACCCATGGTGTAAGATCTCCTTAAAAGAACAAACGAAAGGAGATCTTATGAATATCGATCAATTAAGACAACAG
>Ga0209367_1010195_pt1 | contig 12631 bp, 6 predicted proteins | sample WorMetLIZISLAND2_FD_187412 | JGI IMG/M metagenome (GOLD analysis project Ga0209367, IMG submission 187412) | Marine gutless worms symbiont microbial communities from Max Planck institute for Marine Microbiology, Germany - Olavius geniculatus... ... | reverse complement strand
CGGGGGGGGGGAGTCAAACCAATTGACAGATGGAGCCGACTGCAAATATCGGACATCGAACAACACGCGACAAAACACGGACCTCTGAGTCCATCCACAGACGAGGCGTCTTTCATGCAGTCCCAACAGCAACCGTTTCGGTTGTTTCGGCGAGCGCCGAGGAATGACTCCGGTAGGAGATGTTATACGCCGCCCGAACACGAAATGACGCGTTCGCTGCTCGCTGCGAACCATCAGTTGTCATCAGCCAGACGTCCTGGTGGATTGTCACATAAACGCGACAAACAAGCCGCTAAACTGAAACACAAGGGTCCATTAATCCTGACAGATAGCACTGCCGAGAAAGCAACTCTGCGGGCGCAGATAAGTCGCAAAACATCAAAAGCGGCGTGTTGCTAAATCCTTCAGAGCGCAACATGGCGCCCATAACTCACAACATCAAGTTTACAGTGCAGAGATTCACATAGTACGAATATGTTGCCAATATTACTGTCATCCCGTTGATTAGTTTAATGCTATTTGTGCGATGAGAAATTACCGAAAAAAGACAAAGCAACTGACGAGTAACTGAAGAACGTAAACTGTCATGCCGTGCATGGACTGCTCGCTCTTCATATGAAGGTTGATTTAATAAAAAAAACTAATTAACTAGTCGATCAATCACACTGGCACCTTGCCAATGCGCTTCGCCGCTGCGTCTTCTCTTTCTCTTATGACAAGGAGACAAAGACGCGCTGACAACGCGGCAGATTGTGTACTTTAAGCCACCATTTTAGTTTTGCTACTTGGGCAATTATAACTGATTGATTGGATTATTGATTAACTTGACACTGTCGTAGATCAGTCTTTTGTCTTTATGTACAAATATCTGCATTTGTTGACATTCCACTTTGATACCACCAATTCACTTAATATGAAATAAATACAGGGTGGTCCAAAAAACGGCACAAAGTTTATGGCACCATAATTTTGCAACGGTACATCACAGAGTCGTGCGGTTTTCAGCAAAATGTTCCGAAAGAAATTCTTTACATTACCAAAGTCAATGTTTAAATACAGCAATTAAATATTCTTTGTTTTGCCGCTGGCAATGAACTATTGAAAAACAGAATTACCTTCAATGTACCTTGGTCCATAAAATCTTGCCACTATTATTTTTTCAATAGCTCCGTGAAACATTGGCCGATTTCAATAATTTTTGGCATGCGACATTAAAAATAAACTTAACGCAAAGGTCTGTAATTTTGGCCACCTCACCTTAACGTTGTCGTTACACTACCGTATGAAATGCTGAAGTCGCTGTTTGGCCATTGACAACAATGAATTTCTATCCGGTAGCGTATGTGTCGGCTCAGAAATTATAAACTGAATAGCGACAAACGCAATTAACAATTATTATCACTTAAAAAATCACACGTGTCACATCACATCATCTTCATTCCAGCATTTGCTCAAAATAACCTTCTGCAGCACAAACGCAAGCAGTAGACATTGACACCATTTGCCAACAGCACGTTCAGTAACTGCATGACTCAAGCAGCCCACTCGCTGTTGATGCATCATTTCAGTTTGTCGACTTAGAATTTTAAAATAAAGACGAAGCAACAGATTTTCAATGATTTTGTGGTCTCAGTAATTTTCTGAGCTGACGCATGCACTGCGCAGTATGAATTCATTGTTGTCAATGGTCAAAATACGACTTCTGCATTTCACAAGGTAGTGTAGCGACAGCCTTAGGGCGAAGTGGCCAAAACACCAGACATTTACGTCAAGTTTCTTTTTAATGTCGCATGCCAAAAATTATTAAAATCGGCCAATGTTTCACGGAGCTACTAAAAAAAATAAAAGTAGCACGTTTTTATGGACCGCAGTGTCGAAAGTAATAGTGTTTTTGCATAGTTTAATTGCCAGCGGCAATAACAAAGAATATTTAACTGCTGTATTCAAATACTGACTTTAGTATAAAGAATTTCTTTCGGAACATTTTGTTGAAAACCACATGACTCTATGATGTACGGTTGCAAAATTATGGTGTCATTAACTCTGTGCCGTTTTTTGGACCACCCTGTATGTGTCGCTAATGACTTTCTTGTACAAGTAATCGCACGCGATGGAGAATACTTGCAATCGAAAATGTTAATGATGTGCTAGTTATTTAATTTAATAATTTCAGTAGGAGAGAACAAGTCAAAACAAAAATACTTTGGATTGTAAGCATTCTAATGAATACTCCGCGCACACTAAACGCCGATACTACTACTACTACTATACTACAGTACTGCTACTGCTACAACCACACTATGTCTCAAAAAACATCCCCGACATTTTCGACAGTAACTTGAAAACCAATTACCAAATTTTTATAATTTTTGGTACGAATATTTCTGACACAACTTGCCATCAAATGACAATTCAGTTTTCCACTTCACCCAGCATTTGTTTCTGCACTACCTGGGAAAACACCACCAGTGAAATATCACTTTTTTATTCAATGCGATATGATTGCTTAATTAACATAACGCGTAAAACACATTTTGTTTACATTTCTGACGGTTTGGCTGACATTTCATCCAGTTGTCCATTTTTCAACTGCCTGCATTAAAATTGCTTGAAGTGTTTGCCCACTATGCGAACACAGGCAAGGAGACGCTTTCTCCATTCACTGACAGCAGTATCGGTAAAGTTCTGCTCCAGACCAATGCAGGCTGTACCAGTCGCTTCTTGACTCTTCAAACATTCCTAAACTTCATCTGGTAGACACACTGCTGCATGACAGTCAAACCTTGTAACAGACCGGCTGTTGGGGCCCAAAGATTAGGATAGATGGAATTTATTGACGTTTTTAATACATTTTAACACGTATGGCATGGCAACGGGGTCAGTTGGGCGTAAATATAAATGGCACTGTTAAATTGGCTAACTCCGATAACCCCACCCTAGAACTAAACCGGAAGTGGATTAGATGATTGATTGCTGTGATATGGCCATTTGGAAGTTCTTCCAGGAAGGCTCTTCAGGAAGGCAGGTCGGTCGGTCTGTCGTTGGTCGGTCGGTCCTCAATATTATAAACACTGATCTCAAATCCCATATACTTCGTTAGGAACGTAGTGTGCACAGAGTAAAAATGAGATATTCTAGATGATATTTTAGCCTAGTGCAATTGTCTTATGCTGCTAGGAAAACTCTTTCTGTGTTCCTTTTTATCACTCGCCAACTATATAAATGGCGCAAAACGTCGGAGAAGACAAGCGAACGAATAAATGAACGAAGGAAGGAAGGAAGGAAAAAGTTTTCTTGTGAATGGCAGAATGATGTAGGGTGTACCGGACGATTGCGTGCTCGTTGTAAGTCGGACATGACCGCAGCTGTGATATTTACGACATGCTGCTGCTGCTGCTGTGCCGGGCAGCTAGAACACGCATCACGCAACGATGAGCATCTTTCATACGACATAAGCAGCATGAGGTTATTGGGATTAACGCTAATCCATTGCGCCAGATATTACACGAATAAGAGAGTGAAAGCCAAGACAACGTTAAGTTTCAGCTACAGAGCAACAAGGCATCTGGTGCGTGCGTGCGTGCGTGTTACTTCCTGCTACATAGAAGAGGACTTCACGGACCCGAGATGAAAAACTCGTATCAGCAATAAGTAACTAAGTAAGTAAATAATTTACACAGCTCATAAACAGTAATAACCTCGAACGCGTTTGATGGACTAGTAGTACGAGAAGTAAAAGTGTTTGAGATGATTAACTTTTTTCGTCATTTTTTAGGTTTTCAGTATAGTGCAACACAGACACACTGTCAGTGTTACGCTGTACAATGCTTGTCACATATCGTTCTTTGCATGGTTAATCTTTCTAACAATAGTTCAGAATGAAATGCAATATAATGTTCCTGAATTCTGATGAGTTCCATCAGACCGCCCTGGTTATAACCTACCACGTGAGGTTGTACACAGTTGACAAAAACATCGAAATATTTTTTCGTCCAAAGCTGCCTTTTCACTGATGGTACGATATTCAAAGTTAGCCCACATGCATCTTTTGTGATGTGCCCCCATTTTGTATAGCAACGAGTTCACGTTAAAGTGGTGTCTAATAAACCTCAACATCAATATATATATTTTGGCCGCGTTGTGCGTCTGTTGCTAGCAAAGACACATATTGGAAACAATATTTAGCAGATCATCGCATGAAGTATGCTTATAGAAAGAATGACACTAGGCATCAAGTTATGGTTAGCTGGGTTACTGAATACAAACATCTTTAGTAAATGAAAAGTTAACTCTACATAGAGCAGACAGTGTTGTTTGCCCCATAGCTTACAGCCAGAGACATTCGCACCACATCGTTCACAAACCCCGTCAGTCACGTCAGCATCTGATCCAGTGCCTGCAATGTCATAGTTTGACGAAAATGCTACTCTCCGCCTTGTCACACAACGGTTTATCATTTTATCTGCTACTGTCAACTAATAATTATAAAATAACGATACTGATATGAATAGTAATAATGAAAATGACTGTTTATGGCGTTCTCACCATGGCACAGCCACTGCGAGAGTCCATCCGGTTCATTTAACGAAGCGTCGATTAGAAGTAACGTCGTACGCAGGCTGTAAGCATGGCTTAATTTTATGGCGACCGCCGATCTCGAGACAAAGCAAATTGGGTTAAGCCATATATCCGCTTATAGGCAAACATAGTGTCTACATTCACCGTTTTCGTTTATTATTATTACTCAGCTAGAAAGCGAACGGTCGCCCATGCAATTACTGACCGGGCAGACGTAAAGCAACTTTGTTATCGAGTTTACCACTATACCAATGCTAAGTACTGCCCGCGAGTCGTCACAGTATCAAGTCAAGGTCAAGTGCGGGATTGAATTTAGACAGCTCAGACTGAATAATATCCGGTGCCCTCGCAAACTGCAAAGATTATAGGAAAGGAAAACTTTTTCAGCTTGAACTTTTTTGGGGCAACGGGACTGTTTGCATTGTTCCAGTCAATTATATTTTTTAAAGTTAACTTTATTATTTAATTTCAATCTACTACATTTTCTGCTAGTACTTAAATGAACTTATAATAAACTGAAGTCTGCGTATAATAAATGTATAAATAAAATTGTTTAACTACACACGGCGTGACAGTATGTCTGGTGTTTTTTTGGAGTCGTCGCTGCCTACGTTAGATACTGTGGTCCATAACTCCCGTGTTCTTTTTGCTAAACAGTGTTCTAGGTCGTGCAATAAGATTGTTCAGTGGTTCTTAACCATACAGGTGTATTGGTTTTTTACTCCTCGAGCGTTACGTGCCTAACGTAGCGAAGAGGAGTATATGACCAATCGAAAGACCGACCGACCTCCGTTCCTGGAAGAGCCTTCCTGGAAAAACTTCAAATGACTATATCACGATAACGGTGCCAGATACACGCATGATCACAATGGACCACCCATATGAAGTCGCCCACCGCGAGTCGAATGGTCACGTGACCGATGACATCACGTGACTCCAAAAAGTCGTCAAGGTCGTGGGTCGGTTGGGGGAAAATGCGATTGGCAGCATTCGATGGCCCATTCCCGAAAACCCCCTTAATGGCGCAAACAATCTCGCAAAAATCTCTTACGCAAGCCGAGTTATAGCCAATTTTGTCCCAAATTTCGTTGCCATGGCAACCAGGGAGGGTCCGGGGTAAAATTAAATGACACCGTTAGATTCGCCATCCCCGAAAACCATACCCAAGAACCAAAAATTACGACTCTGTCTTGCACACAACGGAAGTTACGACAGTTTAAAGAATTTTTAAATTTTTCCCATAGGCGCCATTGTAATTTTTTCGAATTTTTCGAATAAATAAGTCAAAAATTAAATTTTTATTTTGTAACATTAAAGAGCACTTTCGTGCGCAGAACCGCGTCATTTGACGTATTAAACGTAAAAATCGGTCTAACGGACTCGCCTGTAGGCGAGTTGAAGAACCAAAAACGTGTAGTAAATTTTGAACACCTATATGGGGAGCAAAAACCCCTGGGCGGATTGACGGGTCTCAAATAGACGTCGGGCTTCCAATACAAGCCAAAATGAACGAAAAAAAACACTTAAAAGAATGCAAGAGGAGTACACTATAGATTGGTCACAATATAATAATATTTTTTGTTTATATTTTCTTTCATTTTTATTGTACATTTGTGGTTGTGTAGCTCTATGGACCTATGTCTAAATTAAACTGGATTGATTGATTGATTGATTGATTTAATCTGCGACTTTCAAACCAACTTTTACACTGAACAGTTCGCGGGCCATAGTTTTGATTTTTCTTCGGCATAAAAATGGCACCACCAAATCTACGAGCTTTCAGATCATGTGACCTAACTGTACCTACCGCTACCGCGCCCTAGTTACTAGGCTAGTGATAAAGCGGACTCAAAGGCGCGGCGCTAAATCTTCCTAGCAGCTGAATGTGTGTTCTCGTCGTCAGTATTGCAATGCCGCGAATTCAGAAGCTGATCGTAAGCAACCAGGGCCAGGCACTGCATGGTAGTCAGTCCTCTGTAGATAAGAACGCGTTGTCGGCGTAAAGCAGTTGACAGACGTTATGTTTTTGCACTTCTGTCAGCTGCAGCGGTGCTTACGGTTTTTTGTTTTAGTTTTCTTTAGTTTCGGTTATCGTTATTTTCTTTTTTTCAGTTTTTTTCTGATCTCAGCTTCTATCTCTTCCAGAACAGTCTGTTTCTGGATTTTTAATGGCACTTTCCATTTTAATTTTCTCATTCCAGTTTTGTTTAAACTGTTTCAGTTCTTTTAGTTTATGCACTAGTTTAAAGTGGCAGCTTGCCTGGCGGTTTTTTAGTGCAAATCATTCATCACATCTTATCATTCGAAACAACCTGCAGGCCACGTTTCTTCTTCTTTCTGTGCAACTTTGTGGTATCCGCTGCAGTATACTTGTTTGGCATTTTCTTTGAATTATGTGTTTGTCGCAGTGTAACTGTGTAGACAGTGCAGGCTATCTGGTGAACTTTGTCGTGTGCGCTGTGCAGTCTTTCATGTGCATGACGTTGTCCAACAATTGCTGACATGCATTGCTGCTGCTGTCGTTGCTGCCGGTCATAATCCCACCAACACACAACACGACGCTCCACAATAATAGAAACCGCATTGCCATAGCAATACAATACATATTCCGTTATTTACTGTCGGGCTATAGATATTTTTTCGTTGGCAATATATAACCTGCGTTCGTCGTAAGGCCTACGCTCATTGCTATTGCAATCGATCGCACATAAAACGTGACGTGTTAAACGGCGCACTTTCTGCAATAAAACTAAAACTATTTTTGTCGTTTACATATAGGCTAGGCATTACTTTCAAGAAAAAGGCAGACATAATCTTGTACCCTAACAACTGCATAGCTTTATTCCTCTCGGCGGCCATTCCAGCGAAGTACCGCGTTACTGTTTCTGGGATTGCTGCTGAGGCAACGGAAAATCGGAAAAAGTGAACGCAAGAGTTGTCAGCCGCGATTGATGGCGAAGCTGATGGCGAAAAGGCGCGGCTGCAGCAGTGGCGGTCATCCGCCGGGAGTGTGGTAATTTAGCGAGGTATGACCACGCAGAGCCAGCCGCGCCTGTCTCGCACGGTCGAGTCGACCCGCCAACTCGGGACGCCAAACCACAACGATGTATAGATTCCACGGAGCACGATACGTCAGACCACACACACACACACGCAGTCACACACGCACGGGCCACCCAGCTAGTCGACGATGTCGTGACGCCGACAAGTTGAACCACGGACCGTGAACGCCACGCCATGTCATTCGTATGAATTTCAGCCGCTTCCACAGTTCCACTCCCTTGAACCTGTCATACCGCGCGACCTGTGAAAATAGCCACCGCTTGCGCGCACGCACGCGCGCCTTTGCATAGATCATCAACCGCTTCTCTCCGACGACTTACTTGCAATCTTCATCCTAATATAACCGATTTCTGTTCAGAATGTATACTGATAGCTATAAAAGTATTTTAACTAAGTTAAGCTGTAAGAAAAATCGAAATAGCATCAAAGTTGGATAACCGAGTAATTTACGTATTTGTCGGCTCATCATTCACATCGCCACAGCCGCATCATCTATCACTGTTTTATTATTTCCCCAAACTTAAAACGTAGGCTATCTGTTTCACAAATTCTTTTTGCCACATACTTTCCGTATGCAATGTTGAACTCAATGGACTATTTGGCACACTTTTAATGCTTAATCCTGTCGGTATTTTTTAGTTCTTTTATTCGTCTTTTTGCAGTTTCTGAGTCCTCTTATTTTACCACATCCTTACAACACTGCAACAGAGATACAGAAACAAAAATTTTATGCCATCCGTGATAATTGCGAAATCGCACAAAAGCCACAAACGCACTAATGAATCTGCGGAGATGATAATGCAGCAGTCATTACTGACAACGACGGCGTATTACGCTATGCTGATATGCTCGCGTCTGCGGCGACGGACATGTTTTATCATTATCTGATTCTGACGACGACTATCCAACAGTGTCCAAGCTTAAGCCATACTCCAGCATATTAAATCATCTTCTGCTTTAGATTAGGCCTACACATCGATAAGTACCGGCTGAGACAAAAATATTCAAAAATAGACAGTCAAAATACGACAGCAATAGGCCTTACACGGTTGCTACAAAGGCAGCTGCTTAAAGAGACTACAGCCTTACAACAAATGCTATACGTGTACGTAGTGAAAAAAATCTGCATGGCTGCTGAATTTACGGCGACAGAATTTATAGCCTGGTGACGGGATGATGCGACGCAGTTTGGACGAGGTCGAAAGTAGCCTAATACATATTCATCAGGCCATTCTCAGCTGGCCGTTCAGTCACAATAGCAGTACACGTTTCTATCGCCAACAGCATTCGAGTCACTCGTACGTTCTTCGCAGCTGCTATCGCCTCATGCGGAAAAATGCGATCGGCCATATTGACCACCGTCACTGAATCATAAATGTAACTGACTTAGTATGTCGAGTATAAATGTTGCTTTTGCTTAGCTGGAAGTGTTCTATCGTATAACAATATTGCACTCTGAAGCACGATTATTGGTCTTGGCGATTACTGTCGTGACGATACGCTTCGCCCTCATGCAGTGTACCTTAATTAGTACCACAAACTATGGCTTACTGTCTGTCTGCATTTTCTGTGTGTCTGTCTGTCTTTTTCTGTTCATGTTTATGATGTTTATGGGCCTTATTGTCTCATACAAAAAAATAAATAAATAAATAAATATTACTCTAATATCCTTGTTAAATTTCTAGAATGATAAGTCTATAGGATCATCGTAAGGCGGGCAAACCGTTTGAGTATGACGCAATTGTCTACAGTGTAGGCCTATTTATAACACTATCATAATCGAACAGTGAACCGCTTCTGCTTCTATAAACTATCACTGCTGGTTCGCTATTTATTTTTATTCATATTTATTGAAAGCCATCCATTTTCGTGTTCTGTCACAGCTTTTTACATCCGACCGAACGCATTAAATGGAAAGTTATTCTGTCGCATCATCGGTTTCATAACCTCACCGCAGCTGACGACACCATAATATTCCCAATGGGGTGAGTCGTAAAAATCTCAGATGAACGATTCATAACAGACAACAGTGTTGGAACCGGCGCAGGTAGGTCCTATAGGTCAAACGCTTGGTGAATGATATCTCTGCGCCACACAAACTAACTGATGTGTGCAGCCCGGTCACACATTCAGCTACAGCAGCTGCGCTTGCTGACGTGTTTGCGACTGAATAGAAACTAAGCAATTGCAACGAACAAGAGACTACGCCACGGTTACATACTTAAAAACAAGTGTTTTAGCATTTTTTAAATTTTAGGCTCAGTCGCTTTTTGCAGCGCAAGCGGTTTCGCCTATTCCTGCGCGTTTATCCATAGCGTGGTCTGTTCGTCTGTCTGTCTGTAACATTTGAGCCCCTTGCTTAAACTGTTTAACAGGCTTAGATGTCATTTGGCCGACAGCATACTTGTAGAGGTCCAATCACACAGTGTGTTAGATGGGGAGAAAAGATGTGGGGTTGATCCAACAGCCTAAACATGCAATTGCAAATTGCCTCTGCCACATGGCGAATACAAAGTAAGCGATTCCTCTTTTCACGAAATGACTTTCGTACTTGTATTCTCAGAGGTAAATCAATTGGGTGACTGGCTGGCTGGTTGCAGTGATTACTTAGTATTCGTCAAATTATTAATCAGAATTCTCAACTCCTTCACGGTGTCCTTGCAGCCGCATCGGCTGGCCACTTCCGCGCACGTTAAGTGTACAACAGATCTAAATTTGAAACATTACACGCAGGCAGAGTTAGATACGAGGTTAATATCTATTATATTTTTGACTTATATTGTTTCAAGGAAATATTCCGTGTATTATACAATCGTAACGTAATTGTCAACAAGCGTGGCCCATCCAGTTTTAGCACAGAAGTTGGTAAATTAAACACAAATCAAACTTATACATAAATTCTTCACAGTATAATCAAACTTGTTGTTGAAGCTCGACTGGGACGACGAAAACGAAGGATCCTTTCTTCTTCGTGTAACTGCGGCTTGCGTTAACAAATGCGCGATTTTGTAAAATTCTGGCAACGTTTGTGCAACACTTGTGTTCTACTTTACTCGAGGCCTCATGTTGATTAGCTGTTACTGGCGACTTGCTCAAGCTACGCCTATACAATGCCGTTCTAACTGGTTCCTTTTCGCTCGCAGATGTTTACTCGAGTAAAAATACGTGACAGTCCCTGGTTTGTCAACTGATCGAGAAGGATTCTGTGGTGACGAACGGCGACGGTACTGCACGCTCGTTGTGTAACGGGCGAATGTTCACCGTTGACTGGTGTTCAAGTGATTAACTGAACGACATCAATCAACTCTGTCACAGTTCTACCTACAGCAAACGGTCGATAAGCCGCTCGCCGGAAACCGTTCTTCTGTACGTTAGAAACGTCTCTTGATTACGCCTGAGCGCCTGACTATTCACTAATCGCACGCAGCCGAGATTATTTAGTTACCCAATACACGCAATTATTGGGCGCAGCACAGTGCACGGTCTAATAAATTCGGCACTGTATATCAATGCTGTAGGTGTTCGACACGAACAATGCTAAAAACTGGCAGTATTAAAGTAAAAAAAATGACACTAACTGCTCACGATCGGCGACAACTAAACGTAATGAAAATGATGACCTCGGGATTGGCTAACGCATGCTTTCTTTATGGCTTGGTGGCGAAGCGGTTATAGCGTTCGACCTACGCTAACAAGTGGTTAGTACTTGGATTGGTGACTTTCTGCGGACAGGTTAACCATCTTAGCATATAACTAATCACTGAAGTTAATTCAGCCTTCCATCCTTCCGCGGCAGGTACATCGAGTACTGCCCTGTCTGGCTATGGTTAAGACAGAACAAGTTCATTTGTGCCGGGTGGCAAATAACACTGTGCGATCCTGTGTGGCAGGTGATGCTCTGCGCTTCTGATATCGGTTCACACGAAAAGCTACACACAACCTTTAACTTTTAACCTTTCTTTCATTCAACAGCGCATCAAAAAAACTTTCTTCAAAACTATGACATTGGGCACGCGTATTACTGCGCCCAAGCTAAAATTGGCGCTTCGGTTTTCGCCGTTTTTTTCTCTACTGATACAACTACAGGTCGTCTGGATGTAGACGTGGATCTGACTTACTCGAAAGATTCGAAGTGTACTAGTCGAAGATCGGGTTGTTCGGGGTTGTCGCAAACTGGCCAGAAGTCCTGGTAACTGAGGTCGCTGCCCAAATTAACATTGTCTCCAGCAGACGCTGATGAACTGTAGCGCTGCAACGAAAGTCGAAAACACGAGCGTAGTCACCATAAGCAAAATGTGCATGTAAAGATCCCCCAACAGAATCAAAACCCCCGAACCGATTGAGATAAAAATTTGGCATGGTTGATTATGTCGGCGAGGGGACCCGTCGTGCAAAATTTTATGCAAATCCCTCCAAGGGGAGCTTCTCGGCAAATGGGTGAAATATACGCAAAATTTTTATTTATATATGCCTTTTTTTCTTCAACGCACGTACAGGTCAGACATCTTAAGGGATTTTTACGCTTAATACGTCAAACGACGCGGTTTTGCACAAGAAAGTGCCTTTTTGGGGTTAGAAAATTATAATTTAATATTTAACGTATTTATTCGCAAAAATCACAGAAAAATTACAATGGCACCTATTAGAAAAATTAAACAATTATTTAAACGGTCATAACTTTGGCTGTGTATAAGACAAAGTCGTAATTTTTGGTTCTAGAATGTGGTTTTCGGGGATGGCCAATCTAAAGGTGTCATTCAATTTTACCCCGGACCCTCCCTGGTTGCCATGGCAACGAAATTTGGGACAAAATTGGCTATAACTCCGCTTGTGTGAGAGATATCTGCAAGATTTTGCGTTTTTAGGGGTTTTTCGGGGATGGGCCATTGAATGCAGCCAGTCGCATTTTTTCATCGACCGACCCCCGTTGCCATGGTAACGAAATTTTGGACAAAATGGGCTATAACTCGGTTTGTGTAAAAGACATCTG
>Ga0209367_1010194_pt1 | contig 12631 bp, 7 predicted proteins | sample WorMetLIZISLAND2_FD_187412 | JGI IMG/M metagenome (GOLD analysis project Ga0209367, IMG submission 187412) | Marine gutless worms symbiont microbial communities from Max Planck institute for Marine Microbiology, Germany - Olavius geniculatus... ... | reverse complement strand
AGTTGAAGTTTTGCCACTTACGAAGTCTGAGATAGCTACGTTGAACCATGTGCTCGACAGAGCTGTATATAGAATTTTTGGCTGTTCTAGTGCAGAGGACACTAAGTTTATCAGAACAGTTATTGACCTGCCGAGTGTTGATTTATGCATTGCTTGTAGGCTTCACAAGTTTGTTCAGAAGTATGCTGTGACATACACGTGGTCGTCTCTGTTTTCTTTTTAATATTGTCTTTTAGCTTAGTTTTTTCAGTAAGTAGCTTCTGCATTGTATTGTATTTTTTTACTGTATGCTGCATCTTATTGCGATTAAAGATTATTATAAACAGCCTAGCGGCTATTGATACGACGAAAAGTGCTCGTCGTACCGCCGCAGACAAAAGACGGCCTTACCGACAACCTCCTGCATAGTTAAAATGTCAAACTAAAACCTGATCATTTAAATTATTGGAGGACACCCTGTATGTTGTCCCCCTGTCCAAATATTGGAGAAGACATGTCCCCTTATCCCCCCTTGGAATCGCCGCCCATGTTCTAGATTTTGAGTGGAAGCAAACTATGACTGTAACCACAGTAGAATTGCGCAGTATTACCACTTATGAAATAGCCTCTCCAATATCACTGTATACGAGGGTCGTTCAATAATTCCAGGACTAACATCCTTATACAACGACAGCAAGTCGCACAATTCTGTTACTTTTCAACATATTTTCCCTGCAGTTCACTGCAGTGTTCCCATTGTTCTACAAGTCGGCTGGAACCCGTAGCATTAAGTTCAAAGTTCCTACAAATTTTATGTAGCAAAATTCCCTGACTTTTCTCTGATTTTTTTTCAGTCATGTAATGACAATTTTCCTGACCTTATAAAACAATAACACTATTGCAAAAATGTCAAAAATGGTACACTATATCACAAGGTACTGAAACAGTATTAATGGAGCAATATGCAAACGACAGAAGCCCTGGTCGAGGGGTCAGGGGGCTTGGCCCCCTGAAGCTGAAACACTTCTAGGTTTTGTACGTTCAATGGAAATCACAAATTTGCCTGCTTTTTAATACTTAGAGATGCAAAAAATCACAGATATCTGCAGTCTGCATGATCCAAGCTCGATTTTCCTGACTTTTTTCTGACTTTTCAATAATAATATTTTTCCCGACCTTTCCCTGACCACACAAATTCCATGACTTTTTCCAGTTTTTCCCTGACCTGTAGGAACCTTGTAAGTTTTTGTTGACACAGTGTCAAAATTTCCGGACGCATGCTGTTGAACATCTTTATCATTCTTAACCTTAATGTCTCCAAGCGCTTCGTTGTGTGGTACGAACAAATGAAAAATCACTCGGAGCTAAGTCAGGACTATATAGCAAATGCTGTGGCAGTTTCCAGCCCACCTCTTAAATTTTCTCAACTGTCTAATTAGCCTATTACGTAGTGGTGTGTTGTCATTTTAAAAAATGACACTTTTTTACAGCAAATCTGGTCGAATTGCTGGTCGTAATCAATCGGACAATAACACACAGTAATATTTTGCATTCACAGCATATCGTTTAGGCAGAAAATCTGTGAGAACAACTTTCCGAGTGTCCTGAAAAATGCTTTGCCTGCAAGCTGATCGTTATTGCCGTATGCAGTGTTCCAACACACACATCATCAGTAACTGACAGACGACAGCTGCAAAAGCGGGAGAACTATTCATATACTCTCAAACGTGATAAAGTGTCGCAGCTAAATAATACAAATAATCTACAATAAATTCCAGCACTTTCTACGCCTTCTGCGACTAGAAAATTTTATGACTATTCTTTGACCATGCCAAACGTCAATGCCCATCATTTATATATTAATAATAATGACGTCAAAGCGTGACGTCATAAATAGAACCACGGTAAGTGATTTACAATAGTGGCCGTACAACTTCATAATAGTTCTGGTTTTCAACTGTCACCATGGGCTTACTGAGAAATTGCAAGAACCTCTTCAAAGTGAGTAAGTAAGCAAGCAAGCAAACAAACAAAGTGTACTTATAAATGGCGCAATTAAACAAAAATCCACAATACACCGCAGTCTCAAAAAACAGCAACGTATTCAGTAGTCTCTTAGACTGTCAAAATGTTTTGCAAGATTGGCAAAAATGTAATGCAACATATTTGACGCCCTACAGCTATAAGCGTCTATGGCACGATTGTTGTCCCTCGTCTGTCCGTCGCAGATGTATTGTGGCTAAACGGTGCGAGATAGTGCATAAGTTGCTATTGATCACTAATAGGAAATCGCATACGCCCTTTGACGTGACATGAAAATCATCGACCTTGGATGACCTTGAACGACAGAACTACAACAGAAACTGTACAGCCTGTAGCATGTCTTCCCTAGCGACAGCTGTGCTTTCTTGTTTTACATGCAGCTACGAGCGTACGTCATTAAATGGATTAAGACAGACGAACTACAGATAAGCAGCAACAGTGTATATTATGATACCGATACAGTCTCCGTTGTGGGAGATTTGAAAGCCGCCGTTACAGAGACAGCGGAACGAGCCTTCGCTGTTCTGACAACGCCCGTTCTCGCACACTGACGGCTTCTCCAAGCACTCGTCGATGTCTGGTCATTACACACAGACAATGCATCTCTCATAAAATCACTCAATGTCTCGATGTTTTCAGTTCAGTTTAGTCCGGTGAGTACGTTAAGTAAGTAATACAGACTGTAGTATTAAAGCACGCATCTAACGTAAACGCAAGCATTGCAAATTTTCAATCAAGTCAAATGTAACGTAGACTTACAATAAAAAGCAAATTTACAACTGATCTCTTGAAAAAATTAGAAAAACCAGAATTATTACGGTACTGACGCACTTTTACATTGCAGAGTCACGGGAAATGGAAGCTAATAATCACTCCGGACCAAGAACACTGGTCTGTATCCAAAATGGGGGAAGACAAAAAAAAGCGACGGGGCCTTTTCGGGGAGGGGGCTTCCAAACAATTTCAGCACGTTCTTAAGAGTAAAACCCAATTTTTCTGACGATAAAAATGGGGCAGCTCCCAGTAGTTCCAAGTCGCGATTCCTCCCTTTGCCAGAGGGGGTCAAGGTCACTGCTGTCCCGCTGTTCTAAACTTTAAGTGAGATATGACCCTCGTGGTACTAAGTCGAACTAAAAGTTTGTATGTTGCATCAGACCGGTGCACGTGTCTCGGTTCGGTGACAGTCGATATCCGTGATCGCACACACAGCTGAAGCTGCCCTGTAGATTGGTGCACTGGCCGTGCTGACACGCACCCTCAATCTCGTCACATTCGTTCAAGTCTGAAACACAATAAAAAACAGCTGCAGAAATGTTTCCCAAATGCTTTTGTGCGTTTTATTTTTTACGTGACCACATCTGAAACGTTTGCAAAAACGTTGTGCACTCTTAAATATTTTGAAAAAAATTGTACACATCACTATATGTTTTCATTGGAAGAGTTTTCGTGTCCGTCTGCTTGAAGTGGACTGGTCGTTATATGCTAATGTCTCCAGAACCGCTAAAGCTACGAACTTCCAATTTGGCGTGTATATTTACAAGGACAGTCCAGACATGGAAACCTAAATCCTTAAAATCTTCGAACAAGGCGTAACCAGGGACACGCAACTTTTAAATTTTTAGGCGTTACACGCTACTAACACGCAAAAGCTGAAGTTTGACACAGGTATCAATTACTATTATGTAAAAAAAACATTACTTATCGCACTCTCACAAGCGCCTCATGGTTGTTGCACGTAAAATAAACAAAAAATGGCCAAAAAATCTCCTGAAGACTGACCCTGGCATGCGCGTCCAGTGGCGGTCAGTTTGTAGCCAGGTGGACAGGAACACTCGAAGCTACCAGGCACGTTGATGCACTGGGCAATGCCGTCACACGGCGGATCATCATCATCATCAGCCGAACATTCATCCACATCTGCGGTGAAACACAACAGCCAATTCACACTTATTCACTATACCAGACTACCAGTTAATCATCGTTGCGTTCGCTAATTTTAGGTTGACAAACGCAACTTAGGTTCTATACGAAAAAAATGATAAAAGTGTAGTGTAATAATAGATCAGGAATAAAATAAAATAATTATGCCAATTTTAAAAAAACTTTACGAAAAAAACACAGCACACAGTGTCAAAAAATAAGAACAAGAAATGCTGATTAACACTACTAAACGGTTTCAAAAACTCAGCAATATACATAACGCACTCAGCTGTACGTTCAATTGTCCATGAATAGTTTACTATTAAACACACAGAGACACAGACAGTGATTCATAAAAAAACTTTTGTTTTAGCAATAGGCCTATTGGTTGCAAATGTGAACCACCGATTTGATAACTTTTTTTGGTGTTGCATTCGAGAATAAGCTAGAGTAGAAAACAAACTGTTTCAAATATATCGCTGCACTACTTTGTGAAATAGATAGGCTACATTTGTTCGTAAAGTGCGTGTGCTTTTCAGCACAACGTGTATATCACGCCCGAAGTATGCTGAAATGCACCTTGGCAGATGTAGAGCTCGGGCGTATATTGGTATCCAGTGAAACATTCGCAGCGAAAACTGCCAACGGTGTTGATGCAGTTACCATGACGACAAATGTCCGGAATCAGGGTGCACTCATCAATGTCTGATGAACAATACCGCATCAGAACGTATGATATGTAATATGATATTATGATGAACGACAATGATTTGCAAAAGCTTGTAGTGTAATCTAGCATATAAAGTTTAAAAAAAACAAAAATTAAATTTGTTATAAAATGAAATAAAATGAGCAAAAAGTAACAACTACTGCTATATAAAAAGTTTTTTAAAATGCAGAAACAAACACACAGACAGAAACATACATAACGGCTGTACTATTTGTTGTATTTATGCCATGTTGCACAATATACTTGTAGGCTATGATAAACAGTTGGCAAATGTTTCATTATACGCATAACCAGTACCAAGGTTTAACATATCAAAATTTTTAGCCACCAAAAATTGTGCACAAATCTTGCATTGTTTATGTATTTACTCACTTACTCTTCTATTAAAATACGCAGTAACAATATATGCTTGCTATATACCGGTGACGCCTCCTGTCATTGGATCAGTGATCTGTCCTGGTCTTGGTCCGCACAATGTAGCGTACTTGCCTGTAACAAATTAGCTGCCTCACTCTAAACCGAGTTAAAACAGCTAATACTGATAATTATCTACGATTCAAGAAATGCATAAAATAGCAGCCAAAAAATTAACACTATTTTTGACACAAATAATAATCCAGTCCTCTTCATATTTCTTCAAATAAAAATAATACAGTTTGTAAAAAAGTTTGACCATGCCAAAACCATTTTTGCAAAAAGCATGACACGCGTCCCTTCTTGCATCCCCGTGATCTTACTCTTCAAGCGTATTTGACACGTACATTAAATCAAACCAGTGCATGATTGTCCACGTACTCAGGCTCGGTCGGATAAACGCCATTTACAGCCGTTAGGAGAGTTATCTGGGTTTAAAATGTATAATACTCAAACGCGCTTGTAACCAAATTGGCGCTTTTAATTCCGCTGAGAAAAGTTACAGCGCTCCTATGCTACCAGATTGCATTCGTAGGATTACTTTGTGGCACACGATAAAAAAAAATTAATTAAAAGCAGGGAAGAAGGAAAAAGGCAATAAAGACAAAAAAGCACTCCGGCTCACACTCGTAAGCAAAATAAGAAGGGTATAAAAGAATAGGGAAAAACAAGATAACGAATGAAAAAAACATGCTAGCCTACACTTTTAAAGCAAAATCCAAGAAGCGGTTCGTACGCGAGCCGTAGACGGGGCAGGCGACGCACGATCGACCACGTTGCTCGTCGTCAAAGGCGTTCCAGCCGAGCCCCACGGAACAACAGCACTGCTTCATAGTGAGATTACTGGTCAGCGCGCGGTCGCAGACGATCTGACGCTGTCCTTGACGCGTGTCATCACGCACCTCCAAGTAACACGTGCCCGCACGCATGTCTACAGACACGGCACATACAGGGAGCTTCCCGATGATAGCAATTACTCAATTTCAGTCAGTGTAGGTCAATATAATCGACAACAAAAAATAGTTTACAAAATTTAAAAGACGCGGCTTGAGACGTTTTGAATGTGGCAGTACTGACGATAAATCGATATAGTTTCAATCAATTAATCAAGTTTATTTCACGCTGCTTGGTTCATTTAAAGAGCAAAACATACACATACAAATTTGAAAACTACCAAACAGTAGCACTGCACAACAAACGAGCTACAATGTATTAAATGTACACTGCTCAAATCTGTACCAGTCAGTCGTGGCTGCCACCCGCGACCCAAACAACACTACGTGCTGGAAAAAGAGCTAAGTTAGTCAATGTCAAGTCATTATGGGTCCACATCCTCAGACACTGTACAATCTAGCATCATATCAACATTGTTCGTTTATCGTCATGATATCTGACACAATAGACTAGAAATACACGCAATTCTGCACAAAGTGACTAAATATGCAGAAACTATTGGCAGCATTCCATTACTAGCCATTATGATACAAAGCAAGTGCAGAAAATATTGTAAAATGCACACTAAAACGAACCCATGCAGTTGTTGTCTGGGGTAAGCATGTGACCTTCAGGGCAGACACACGTGTAGTTACCGACTGTGTTAATACAGCGTCCAATGCCGCATATTGCACGGTTCAGCTCACATTCATTTGTGTCTGCACAGCACACGGCCACAGCATAACAGACAGCAAGTTTTACAGTTTCAGCAAGTGAAAAACGATCATTAATTTCAACGTCAAAACTGGTGTCATTGCGCAAGCACTGTGTAGTCAGGGCAAAGCACGTGAGCTAAAATAAGAAAAGCACAAACATAAACATGTATCAATAGACATTTTGCAAGGGTCAAATAATTTTAAGGATTTTTATTAAAAGTCCATACACAGCCTTTAAAATGACAGTAAGTCGCGATGCTCTACCGAATCCTGTCTACAGTTTCGTTGTTTTCCTTCTGGGAACAAATTTTGTTCAAATATTTTGAAGTGGTATTCTTCCATTTGAGTATTACGTAGGGCCTACTTGAGCTGAAAATTTTATTCAAAATTATTGTTATTTGACTGAGTTACAAACAAAGGAGTGCCTCGTTCATTTGAATACCGTAACTATTCGTAGTGATATTCTTGAGAGACTGATAGAAACGTTCAGAGTAGGCTACACAGAGTTCCTGAGTTCACAGATTTGTCATCAAGCATTGAATACGACTGACCGACACACATGCGTCTGTGCAGGTCAAGGTGGTAGCCGGGTGGACAGACGCAGACAAAACTACCGAACGTGTTCTGACAGTCTCCACCGTGACAAATGTCACTCAGCTCCGCACACTCATCGATGTCTGCAGACAACGCCAAGCAAACACATGTAGAGAGTAGAAACGTTACCCTTACCGCCTTACCTCGGCGGAAGTAAAATAAGATAAGATCAATCGCTATACTGACTGACGTCACGAATCTCGACATTGTTGCAGTTAGAAGTTTCACCTTTGAGACTTTTTCCTTTCAGGTGTTTTTTTACCTCCGCCAAGGTTTTTGACGGTTTTTGTTTGTCTATCTGTCTGTTTGTCTGTTAGCAAGATAACTCGAAAAGTTATGGACAGATCTTTCTGAAATTTTGAGGGTACATCGGGCATGGCATAAGCTACTGGTGATTCAATTTTGGGCGTGATCCGGCAAGAATCCTGGATATTGGATCATTTTGAAATTTTCGTTACCATTGCGTTAAAGGGGGCATAAGGGAACCACTGCAAAACCGAAGATGGTGACGCCACCTTGCGAATAGCTTTGCCTTGGCGGAGGTACCTGCGCTCTCCGAGTGCTTTCTCTAGTCTTACTAATGTTTTGATTCTTTTTTGAAGTTTTTTTAAATTTCAGGCTCCTACCTGTTCTACCTGTTCTACAACTTGCCTCTGTCTGAATTTTTTTATACAGTAGCACCTGTTCCATTTTTCTAATTTCAATTTCATTTCAAACAGATTTAGTTCTTTAAGTTTACTTGCTAGATTAAACCAGCAACCAGTTTTTCTTAGTTATCTCTCATATCGTATCGTACCATATTATACGAAATGATCGAACCTTCAAGAATGACAGTGACTTCGTTCGGGCGAAACCCTGACCCGCCCGGGCAGAGCTCAACGTATTCGCCTGAACACGCGACACACGACAACTGAAAATGTTCACAAGTTGTGACGACTGGCAATAATTTAAGACAATCAATTGCACATCAAATCTGCAATATATTTGTTGCAACATATAAATAATCGTAAATCACTTTTGCCACGCTTCTCCGACTTTCTGCATATTGAAAAAAAACAATGGCGTAACCAGACACATACTTTGGATGTAATCTGGTGAGCCCAATTTCTCTATTAGCAAAAACTAAAATACAGTTACAATTTTTGAAAGCAAAATTTTTGTATAGGCTGGACGCCCTTTCTTACGTTCAATCAATAGTGTCACAGAACTGAAAACACAGTGATCTTATCTGTTATAAACTAATAAAAAATAACATGCATGCATACTCCGCTTCTTGGGTTTGTTGTGGACTTCCTGAACAACAAGAACAACAAGTCACACAGCAAACTGTACAATTATCTTAACATGCATCATGTTGCGGATCTGTTGTACTGCTTGTCTGTAACGTGTTGTGCAACTAATTTGCAATGATTGATCGAATCAAGTGCGCGTAGTATTATGTCGTATGTAGTATGCTGTCGCTACTACTGACGCGTGGCGTTGACGGGACAAAGCTGACATGTGGAGTGGACGTTGGAGGTCTCCGTCCAGCCGCGACCGACCGTGCAGCAGCACGAGGCTTGAGACATCGTTTCACCGACTGGCATCGTACACGGTCCCACCACACCATCTCCAGTCTCTGCGCCACTGCCGCCGGCTGGAACTCGCAGGTAGCATCGACCTCGACGCCGGTCTACCAACACCAGCGTCACTACTTTTCATAGGCCTACAAATGTTATAGATGTGGTAAAACTTTGTCGAAACTATTCTGATTTTAATCTGCCCAGCGTTAAAGCTGAGAAACGAATAATGACATTTATTGTAGCCCAATGTGATAGCTGTTAAGATTGGTTAAGATTAGGTTATCCGTTTTCTTGTTCTGTTCTTCAGCCATATTATGGCGAATAAGGATTTTCATTCAGCCAGTGTTTGTAGTAAGTAAGTAAGTAAGTGGCAGAGCTCATTGATTTTGTTAATAATTTCTACTGTTATATCGACGCGAAGAAAGTACGACGTGTAATCGCGAACAAATAACGTAAAAGAAGTATCTCATCTTTTTTATTGTGCACGCAAATGAATTAAACTACAGAAAAAATACGTCGGCCGATTGTCGACATATTGTACGGCCGTCCGCTTGGAGCTGCGTAACCCTAACCCCAACTCTTGTATTTATTAACTTACATCGTGATGCCAAATTCACACCGAAGACGCCGACACAGTAGGTGTAGATTGGATGTACACTATACATACCTATGCAGCCAGTGCCGGCAGGGTTAAGCTCGTAATTGGGTGGACATTTACACAAGTATCCTCCCGGCCTGTTGATGCACGTGCCATACAGACAGTTGTCCGGGTCCAGGCATTCGTCCACATCGGTGCAGTTACCCCCAGTGTCGTCCAGCCGGTAGCCGCTGTTACAGTCGCAGCGAAACAGTCCGACCAGGTTCTCACAGCGTCCGTTCACGCACAGGTTGCGAAACACGCGACACTCGTCGATGTCTGAAATGATCACGATTGTAACAATGGCAATAGTATTAGCACAATCTGTTGCGTAAGTGTAGAGAGAACGCTACTATTATATTTATTTCGCCGGTTTAAGAACGCTGGCCGTAAGCATGATGTAACAAGCACAACGCAAGATTCCATATCACGAGTGTCAACTTACTGTCAACGCGTCTGGCTGCATGACCCGCTGAGAATAGTATAAACGCCTCGTTTTACCAACAATGCCTTAACTTACTTAATTAGCCTTAACTTACTTAATTAATACACACAGAAACAGTTATGAAACACGTAAATATAAAAAAGGATATAATATTAAGATGTGTAGCAACAACGATTGCCATCATGCCAAAATCTATTGACCTTTACAGCTATTAGCTAACCGTTTAACTTTAAAAACAAGTGATCTGCTAACGCAAACAGAAACGCGCAACAGCCTGGGTTCATGCTTGAAACACAGTAAAACAAAGTCCAAGTCATTCACCAGAAGGCGCCAGGCGCCATACGACCCGCGGCTATAGTGTCTGTAGTGTTTTATTTACTTGTACTCACCAGAGGTCGCCTCTAACCCTCTGCTAACGTCGTATCGGCTGGATATAGCAACTTTTGCCTACCCCCTCTCATTTAACGCCCTGTTCGGGGTGACCCCTTTTGAACTTATGGAAAAGCTTTACGGTTCCTGAAACTAGAGTCTTCCGGGCAGCCGATGGTAAAGATTTGGTGATCCTAGCTTGCACCGTTTTTGACTGATCCACCCGTGTGACAGACAGACAGGAGACAGACAGACAGAGTTGCAAAGGCTAAGACGCGCTACGGCAGTAGCTGTTGTAGTGCTTAAAAACTGGACGCTATACAAGTCCTATTATTATATCGACACTCGTGTCTGGTCAACATGGCATACGCCACTCTCGTTTCGGTTAACCTCAAAAGTTTAAATAAGTAAGGAGACATTTTCGGGAGACATGGCCTGATAAACGCAGGAAACTAGCCGGTCAGACGACAGATGAAAGTAGCAAGCAGCAACGGTAGCAGTACCAGCAGTAGTAAGTAAAGATTTAAATATACAAAAACACAACTCAGGCTACTTCATATAACAAAGAGCAAAACACAAAAAAATTGTACATAAAGGACAGAATAAATGCCAAGTTGTCCTTACCTACACAAGTCTGTTGCCTGAGAGTGAAGCCCATGTCACACTCACACCGGTATCCACCAGGGAAGTTAACACATTGACCATTCGGACACATCTCCGGGTCCAGCAAACATTCATCAATATCTGATGTAAACAAACAGTCAGTCAAATAGTCAATGAAATCAGTCTGTCAGTCAATCCGAGATCAGTTAATCAATTACTTGTATAAAAAGCACAGTGTATATAAATATATACGAAACAAAAACTCAGCTGTCGCTAGAGAAAGCCGACCGAATTGCCTGCAACAGAAGACTACCCCCGGTAGCAACTGTAAACGCAGTTATTTACTTACGTAGGCCTACATAATCTCTCCCAAACACGTGTTGCACACTGCAGTTAAACCGCTGCAGATAGAAACATGTTTACTGCCGATAGCTTACAGGAACTTACCAACGGCTTTATTTATTGGTACCACTGCCGACCCACTATGACCTACCGTTTAGCCACAGTACAAATCGTTACAAAAAGACGACAGACAAACACACGGACGGATGACCGTTAGTACCGTCGGATAAAAGACGAAAAGGAAAATTGTACAGATGAGATGCACACAAAAAGCAAGCGTGTGTAAACAATTGCAGTGATTGAAATGATAGACAAGCTGATAAGTCACGTGCCGTGACAGACGAAGCCGTTTCCGTCGAATCCGTCATCGCACACGCAATGAAACGTTCCAATGGCATTGACGCACGTTGCATACTGACTGCAACCGCCGTTCTCTTTCAAACACTCATTTACATCTGATCAACACAACGTTTTATTCAGCTAATAATTTAAATACAAAAAAATGTATTTTGATGAATTAATAGGCATATAACTTAGTTATGTGCACTACTGGCATGGCCACAACAATTTCGTTTTTGACTGGCTTACAATAAGTTGTGTTGTTAGGTATCGGCGACGCCGGCTAATGCGACAGATGTTTCGGTGGCGTGGTCTGTCGGTTCGTCTGTCTGTCCGTATTTTACACTTGTAACCATAATCGTCTTAGAACACAATCGTGAGATTTGCATAGATATGGTGAATTCAAAATTTCCTCATCGTGAGTCGCAGACTGCATGAAGTCCTGATAGGCCTACAATTAACGTTATACAAAAAATACAAATAATTCGGTTTACGTGTACTCAGTACTGCCGTTTAGTTGTTTGGACGACGTAACATTTCAATGTTGGTAAAAGAAATTTCAGCAACACGCAGTTTAGCTTTGTTGAAGTTTGTCCCCACATTCTAACCGGATATCCACTTTTAAACCCCTCTGGTCATTTTCGTTTCCCAAACCCCCTGTCCTTATTCTTCACAACGTGCCAACTCCGATCTGATAAAAAATAAGTAAACCGGCAAGACCTTGGCAGACATAGCCGTTTCCAGTGAAGCCATCGTTGCAGTGGCACTTGTAGGAGCCTCGAGTGTTGTAGCAAGTGGCTCGTGTGTCACAGCCGTGAGTCGACGTAGCGCACTCGTCATCGTCTGCGCATGCGCAACATCGGTTGAAATAAAACATTTGCAACCAAAATGGTGCAACTGCAAAACATGTTTTGAAGACGTTTTAATTTACAGATAACCACAGCCTAATATGCAGCCAAAAATATTACTGTATCACAATAAATTGTTATTATAATGATATTGCAC
>Ga0209367_1010193_pt1 | contig 12633 bp, 6 predicted proteins | sample WorMetLIZISLAND2_FD_187412 | JGI IMG/M metagenome (GOLD analysis project Ga0209367, IMG submission 187412) | Marine gutless worms symbiont microbial communities from Max Planck institute for Marine Microbiology, Germany - Olavius geniculatus... ... | reverse complement strand
CGACTTCGGAGCCATTTTACACTATGACCACAGCAATTGCCAGATGCAGCTCTTGGGTTTTCTTGTACTCCTAGGTGTGCTGTTTCAGAAAAACTACAGCAGCTTTCCCCACTACCTGGGGAGAGGTACCTCAATTGATAGCTTTTGGTCTAGGTGGTACTACGGCGTATAGGGGCGCGTTAGACCAAAAGCCGTCCAGTGACCCCCTCTCCCCATATAGTGGGGATGTTCGCTGGTGATAGCCTTCTGAGGCTTACCAAGTACTATACAAATATCAAATGTTCAGCAGAGAAATTCAATATTTGTTGCTTAGAATTTGTGATAATCAGTTTACTGCTGCTGCATCCTGCTAAAAAAACCAAAATTTGTCATTTTGTCATCACTGTATTCGGCTGCTATTCACTGTTTGAAGATTTTTTTTGTTGTCTGTTGCAGTTCATTCATGGCTGTTAATCCTGCTAAAACACTGCTGTTAGCAGTGTTAGGTGTACTCAGTGTATCACTGTGTTGTGAGGCTTGTGATGAGCGGCAAAAGGAACATCATTCTAAAGATGGAGAGTTGCTGTGTTTGCAACCAATGCGGTGTGGTGCAGGTATGCATTTTAGAGATGTGTAGTCTACACAAAAGCTGTTTTTTTTAAAATGACTAGTAAGGAAATAGTTCTCTAGTCTCAAGGTGCATTAGTCCGAACAGTGTGAGGGTTAGGGGTAGGGTTCGGAATAGGGATTAAATTGTATCTTTCAGTATCCTCAGTACACGTGGCCACCCATACAAATTTGCAAAAGCATCTTGTTCTACCACCTGTCCTTCACAGTTTTTTAATCAGCGTAAAGTGAATGTTTGGAATAGTTTACCTCATACAGTAGATTTTACTTCTTTAACTTCTTTCAAGAGGACTATTAATAATGTTGATTACTTCGATTTTCTCAAAGTTTTTTGATTTTAATTTTATTATTCAGTACTCGTTGTTCATATTTGCTCTGTTTTATTATACTGTGCTACTTTTTGTTATATGGGTAGTTGTAAGTGCCATTGCAGCCTTTCTGACCCTTGGAACACATATTTTATTGTTCACATACTGTTTTTTTGGGTATTTTCTGACATTGTCCTGTTCTGTGTTTCCAAAATAAACGGAAGATGATGATGATGATCTTTCACTTTGGTGAACCTTGGTTGTGGCGACCTATACCAGCAGAATTATTCTTTGAGAGGGAACTCTTGAAATAAAACTTTATTTGCATTGTGTGTGTTGTTTGTTCTGTGACATTTAGGTTACATGAAGTACCCAGGGCATTTTTAAAAAAATTTCTACATGTCATTTATTGCGAATAAATTGTAGGCTGATGTTATGCTGTTTGATGGTGTTTGCTTGCATCCAAGTCCATAGATATATTGAAAGTAAAACTGCAATTGAATGTGTAATCCGAATAATTAGCTAATTGCATGAGTGATGTGACTAAAATGTTAATCTGTAGAATCCGGAATAGTGATGTTTCATCTGAGTAAACTATTGTGCCATTAAGCTATGGCTCATAGTAAAATTTTAAAAAGTTAATCTTGCGAAAGCTCTAAAGAAATGCAATTTTTTTTTATTTGAGTAAAATATTGCACCATTAAGCTATACTCGTTAGTGAAATTTTAATTGATGGCCTATTCATGACAGTTCACAGTGTTTTTGCCTGGATAACCTGAAATTGTCAGGTAATTTCATCTGTCAGGGAAAGGTCAGAAAGTAATATCACAGAATGTCAGGGATTTGTTAGGTTACAAATATTATCAGGGACAGTTGTTTTTATATGGGGCTTCACTAATTTTCAGTAGCGTAATGATAGGATAGTGTTTTATTTTTTTTACGTGCGAAAGCAGCTCTGCTTTCAGCGCATCTTAGCCATCACAATTCTGTTCGTCTGTCTGTCCATCCGTCCGTCCGTCTGTCACACGAGTGGATCAGGCAAAAACGGTCCAAGCTAGGATCACCAAATCTTCACTGTCAGCTGCCTGGAAGACTCTAGTTTCAGGAACTGTAAGCTTTTCCATAAATTCAAACTGGGTCACCCCAAACGAGGGTGCTAAATGAGAGGGGGGTAGGCAAAATTTGCGATTTTTGGCCAATAACTTGCTGTATCTTGGTAACGGTGCGAGATAAGGCCTAGGTTACTATTAATCACTAATAGGAAATCGTATACTGGCTTTCGATTGGCGCCCTACTCAATGACCTTGAACGTCAAAATAGGTTTTTTTTGATTTTTTGACGATTTCGCGCTGCGACACAGATCTGTAGAATTCACAAGGAGGCGCCACAGTACTATATTGTGTGCACTTCAGTATGACTATAATAAAGGTATTTTATTTCATCCCAAATTCTCACGTTGTACGATTTCGTTGTATTGTGAGTGCAATAATTTATTATTTAGTACATTTATGATGCACAGTATTTGGTGAAACGGCTTGCATAGGCCTATCTTAGAGCGTAATTTGTGATATTTTGTTCGATGGTGCTGCCACCTCAGGAATCGGTTTACAACGCCCATTTTAGTGCTGGGCATTGTAAAACACCTTTATTACAGTCATGCCCAGCCAAGTGCACATAACGCTGATCGATTGCATTGATTGAGTTGTTATATTTTTACGCGCGAAAGCAGCTACTGCTTTCATCGCGTCTTAGCCATTGCAATTCTGTCCATCTGTCTGTCTGTCGCTCTGTCTGTCCGTCCGATCGTCACACGGGTGGAACGAGATAGGGCCTAGGTTAGACCTTGGCACCACGCTACCATTGTTTGTGATCCAGATAGAGAATTTGGTATTTGTATATTAACTTAGCGTGAACATCCCAATTTTCAGCTATAACTACTGAACCAGAAATGCTATAGGCTTTCGCGCGTCTCGTGAGCATTAGCTCAAATTTCTTGTTCTATATTGCTGATGCTGATGCATTGTATTTCATGATTACACTGTCACACCAATATTTTATTTCTAAAATATTAGTATGCATTGCAGGATTAACTGCAACTTGGAGAAGATCGTGGCTAAAAAATATTTGATGAAAAAAGTGAGTTTATGTGACTTAATAATTTTTTTTTGCAAAATTTGTGAATAGGAAGCGAGCCAGTGTTTGATGACATAGGTTTGGACTGCAAGCCATGTCATGATGGGTATTTCATGCCACTTAGTCACTGGTCAAATGAGATGATATTGTGTGACAAGCAACATGATTGTCCTGGCCCAGGTATCGTGTGTCATTATTGATATAATGTGCCATATGGTACTTACATATGTGTGCGTGGTTGCATTCTCTATTAATTCAACATTTGTTTTTTTTTGAGATGGTGCCAAACAGTTTGAAGTTCACCATGTTACTTAAGTTAAGTTCTTCATTTATAACTAAAACTGTGTGGCAACATCAAAAGCTAAGTTTTAGACGTTGTTACAAATATTACCCCTTTCATGTGCTAAACAGTGGGTTTTATTCGTTTTTAGTGTTGGTTTTTTGAGTTAAAGTTCCGGTTTTTTTTTAGAAAGACTTAGGTTGTGGGTTTTTAGGTTGTTAAGATGAGCACTGCTAGCTACTGTGCACATCAGCTAACTATCACATAGATGTGCAAATTCATAGGTTTTGAATTTTAAAAATTTGACGATGACAGAACATTTTTTGTTGCTTTAATAAGAAACTAAAATTGGGTTAAATTTGGGATGATTTTTTTTTTCGGTGGGTTTTCTGGTTGGTTTACCCAATTCCCACTGGGTTTTTGGGGGTATGTAGCTGGGTGTCTTTAGCATGGTGCTTGTGGAGTAGCAATGCTGTACAATTTGTGTCTGTATCATCGTAGGTCATTTCATCATGTAATGGTATGAAGTACTGTATGTTTCGCATGTTGTTTATAATTCTTGTTGTTTTTATTTGTTATTTCATCTTACAGTTTTTTTTATGTTGACTGCCGGTTTGACTAAATTAGTGACAAATCAATTTCTTGTAATCTCTAGTGCACTCAGAAAAACAAAGTGCAACCAGAGAGTTGTGTTTATATGCGCAACAGCGGCTACTGCTGTAGCGCGTCTTAGCCATCGCAATTCTGTCTACAGGTCTGTCTGTCACGCAGGTGGATCAGTCAAAAACGGTGCAAGCTAGGGTCACCAAATCTTCACTGTCGGCTGCCGGGACGACTAGACCCTAGTTTCAGGATCCGTAAATCTTTTTCATAAATTTTAAAGGGGTCACCCCTAGCGAGGCACTAAATGAGAGGGAGTGAGAAAAACTTGGGATTTTAAGTCAATATGGCTGAGCGAGACCGGTCGTGCCATCTGGCGCCCTCTGGCGAGTGTAAAAGAAACATCGTTGCTAGGATGGGTGAGCTCAGATTTTGTTTGTACCAGGCCTTCAAATACGCATCGCTGTTGCACGTTCCCCCGTTGCGTTAGCTGGGCTTTTCTTGCTATTTCAATTATCACATCACTGCATAATTGCTTTCCATGTATTTGCTCTGATTTCAGTCTCATGGCCTTCTGTCTTGAGTTTAGTTCTATCTGTGTCATCGTCATCATATTCGTTTATTATCGTTACTTGACAAAACGCAAGCATGTGCTGAAGAAGTTGGTTAAACTCCCAGTCTTTGAGTCATGCCTGCTGAGGCTGAGTGGCTGTAGGTATTCGTTGATGTGAATTGTCTTGTAAATGTGTCGTCTTGTTAATACTTTACTTTGTCTCTTGTTAAAAATTTTTAGACAATGAACAGCGTGAAAACAGTGCAAGGCCTACTGCAGTTATCTGTCTTAGTGGGCGTAATAATTGAGAAAAATATATTGCTTGCTCTATTGTGAATATTTATTCACTAACAATGCAGTGCTTTGGCACTTAGTTTATAACCATTCCAGTATTCAGAAGTGGCAACAGTGTAACGCAGTTACTACTAACATCGTGGTGGGTTAAACTGTTGGTGTTCAAAATGTCACCTTGTACACGGTGAGACATTAAATGATTTGGCTTGGCATATTCTGGTGTTAAATGGTTAAATTCTATAGCTTTTCATAGTAAACCCATCTCAGGGCTACAGAGCGTCACTCGCCATATGGGATCACACATTGTTATCTGCCACCCGACACAGGTGAACGCGCCCTGCCTTAACCCAGCCACGTAGGCTGATACTCGATTTACCTACCCCGGAAGAATGGAAGGCTGAGTTGACCTAGATAGCTGGTTACATACTGAGATGGTTTACCTGCTCGCTGGCAGTCATGCATCTAAGTACTAACCCGGCCTAGAATAGAGTTACTTTGTTGAAAGGATGGAACGCATTACCACTATGCTATGCCACCTACCTGGAAGTTAGTCGATTGCTTAACAGTGTATGCCAATTATTTTTTTCACTTTGTTTTGTTTCATTGTTGTGATGATGTAGCAACATAACATGCATGTGGTTTACATAGCTAAGTAGCAGTGTTGATAAGTTGAGGCAAACATTCTTTGTATTAACAACTTTTACGCATGCTCAGCGCATCTTAGCCATCGCAGTTCTTTCCTCCATCTGTCCATCTGTCTGTTCGTCACACGGGTGGATCGGTCAAAAACAGTGCAAGCTAGAATCACCATATCGTCACCGTCGGCTGCCTGGAAGACTCTAGTTTCAGGAACCGTAAAGTTTTTCAACCCGAACGAGGGCGCTAAATGAGAGGGGGTGGGCAAAATTTGTGATTTTTGGCCAATAAGTCACTGTATCTCAGTAATGGAGCGAGAGAAAGGGCCTAGGTTACAATTAATCACTAACAGGAAGTAGTACACCTTGATTGGCGCCAAATTCAATGACCTTGAACGCTAAAATAGGGGGCTTTATGGATTTTATTCGGCGATTTCAGGCTGCAACACAAGTCTATATCATTCACAAGGTGGCGCCACAGAACTATCGTTATGCGATCCAGATAGAGAATTTGGTATTTATATATTAACTTAGCGTGAACACCCCAATTTTCGGCTAAACTACTGAACCGGAACTGCTATAGGCTTTCACGCGTCTTGTGAGCATTAGCTCAAACTTCTTGTTCATTACTTTTGTTATGTTACTTCCCAGAAGTTACATCCTTACATTTTAATTTGTTGGAGTTATGTTTGTACATTTTTTGGTGTTATCCTGTTATTCTGCATTTTGAATTACTCAACTACGTCTTTATAGTGTTCTGTTAATGTTATACTGAAATTCTTGTGACTGTGTACTCTTTGTCTGGTTGAATTAGCCAAGTTGATGGAAAAGGCAAAATTTTCAGAGTTACAAAATCAAACCACCAGAACTAATTTCAAGAGTGTCACTTTATGCAGTTTCAGCTGTCAACGTCTGATGTAATATAGACCGAAAAACTGCATTTTATAATGTATGCTAACTCAGTATGCAGTAAGTAACATCATAAACAGCAGAATAAATAATATAAGCATAGATGTGTGGCTTAATAATACTGTATGCTGTTGAGCAGTGCATTGGCACTTAGACTTGGTTTCAGTGCTTCACTTGCTAGATATCAACTTTAAGCATAGTTTGCAATTTTTCATATTTGTATCTTACATATATGCATTTGAAAGTGAAGTGCAGTTCTTAATTTCTGTGCAGAGCTAAAAGTACACAAGAACGGAACTGCAGTGAAGGATAGGAATTGTTCATGCAGTGACGGTTATCTCCCGGTTCGTTCGGATCGTAGATACGGCCAGCTGACGAAATCAGACTGCCGTTTAAAGACCTCCGGCAAAAAAGGTTCATGTTTCTTTGTTGTTTTGTTTTAGCTGTTGCTTTCAGTACTGTGACTAAAGTGGTATGTGGCTTGTAAAAGGAGTGGCATGACCAGAAATAACATACAATGGAATATTGCTGCTGTAATTGGTTGGCTGCATAAAAACTAAGTGTATCATTGTTTTTTAAGTCTTTGTATTCAATTGTTTATATAATAATTAGATTGTAGAGTATTGTATAGAATGTGTTTAATGTCTCTAAATGTCTTTGTGTTACTATATTAGGTGCCTAAATATGGTATATGATGTTTCTGATATGCATGTTTCTTTTACTTGGTAGGTTCTAATTTGCACCAAATATACACTAGTGACTAATCATAACAGGCCAATTATGACATTAGTTGGTAGAACTGCTGTGTTTTTTGGACGTTCTGACAGTCTCTGAAGCTGTCAAGAGAAACAGCTCTGTAGATGTTGATGTGCCAATAAATAACTATACAGAGAGTTTCATTTTTATTAGCTTTGTATTTTTAGCTGTTCCGGAGATTGGGAAGAACAGTGTGCAAGTTGTGAGAGGAAATGGGTAAGACAGATTTATTACATAATTATTAATTAATGACTTATACAAATTAGTAGTAATTTTGACCTGTTTGGTTTTCTAGTGCAAATCTTGTTATATTATTATCAGATTTAGCACATATTACAGATGTACCCCCAGCTGATCTGTTATCTTTGCTGTGTGTGGTCTATGAAATAGATGAGGCCCCCTTAGTCTTAAAAGGTATAGAATATAGAATTGGCAATAAACGCTATTGAAAAATATTACTGTTTGCTCTTTGCCATCTTTTTTTTGCTGCAGTGCATTAAAAGCTTTGTGCTTTTGCACTATATGGATTTTTTGTGTTGTTATTTTTTCACCCTCGGTAGGGTTCCCAAGGCAAGAAAAAGTTAACCAAAAACTCTATAATGGCCATTGATTTGGCCAAAAACGGTTCTCCAAAGTAAAACTTTTGTGCAGCGTATTAGCGCTTGAATCAATGGCTGTTAGAATTATTATAGAATTCAATGATTGTCAAGCTTGTCGTTAATTTATGCACTGCAGTAATGGTATTTGTTGTTGAATGTTTCAGAATGATTTTTTTGCTGCCATTTGTTGCTTTTGTTGTTGGAAAGATTTGAAGCGCTCTTACATACATCACCTGGTAAGTACAGTGTTAATCTTCAGCTAACTGTTATATTTCAGTCGATTCCACTAGCACTTACTGTGTTGGTTTCCAGTTTTTTCGTGCGACAGCAGCCATCGCAATTCTGTTCGTTCGTTCGTCTGTCTGTCTGTCTGTCATATGGGTGGATCAGCCGAAAATGGTGCAAGCTAGGATCACCAGATTTTCACCATCAGCTGCCTGGAACTGGAAGACTAATAGTTTCAGGGTTCGTAAAGTTTTTCCATAAATTTGACAGGGATCACCTAGAGCAAGGGCGCTAAATGAGGGGGCAGGGAAATAAGTCACTGTATCTCAGAAACGGTGCAAGATTGGGCATAGGTTATTGATAATCACTAATAGGAAATCGTACACTGGCTTTCGATTGGACTGAAAGCAATGACCTTTCATGACCTTGAATGCCAGAAAAGGGCAATTTATTTTGCGATTTTGGGTTTCGACACACCTTTCAAGAGTGAATTGCGACAAAATGGTTACAGATAGACAATGTTGTAAAAAGTGTGTGCTTTGTTTCGTGGCATTCTTGATAATAAGCAAGCATGATTCCCACTTTTCTCTCCAAATTTTATTGTATCTGTGTATCAATGAAAAAACAATTATTTTTGTACTTCACTTACAGTTGAAATCTATTTATTTTGTGCTGTACACTTTCCGGAAGACAACTTGTACATTTTTTTTCATATAAATTGTCAAATTGAACTCCTTCTGTCATACTGGTCTTAACTGTTAACATTTTGTGACATTAGCATAGTCTCTGTTTGTTTGTATCTCTGGCTGTGTATCTTTATTCTTTCTTGTGATGCCTTGCTAGGCAAAGAAATGTATATAAAACTGGTGAAAACTTGACCTTAAACTACATTTTTTGTGCAATTTTTCAAAAACTTGAGTACCATATGTTAGAGCAACTCAGAAGCCAGTAGATATATTTGTGCTGTATGTGTATGCATCCATAAAAAGTGATATTTGGAACAGGTGTTAATGAATTGGAAAATTTCAGCCATTGAAAATGGCTGACTGATGATAATTTTGTAGTGTTGTACTAGCTTTTGTTTATCTGGTGTGAGCCGAATACTTCACGTGCGTTTTTTTCAGCTCAAGCGTACTTTTGCTGTGTTATGTTTCAGTGGAAGCGATGACTTTCCACGGTGGTGCCGTCACAGTCGTTGTAAATTGCTGGTCATAGTCTGTAGTCTCCACATGCTGAATACTAATGCAACTTCTTCTGTCATACATGAAACTCTAGCAATATTACGTTGTTTTGTGATGTTTTCATTCGTGCCATCGACATCAATGTCATCGGTTCTGTGCTATGTCTGTAACATGTATGTCACAACTGCTTGCATCCATACACACACCAGTATCATAAACAGTAGGCCTATTCATGGTAGAATGTGCTGGCTGCTTGCTTAGATTTAGTTCAGAGTTTAGGCTTCTCTGTGCATTTTTCTCACGAGATGAGTGTATTGTTTGTTGTTGGCGTTTTTGTTTTGTTTTGTGTTAACGTTTTTCTTTTGTGTTTGCTTTTTTGTTGTTTGTCCTGGCGCTCGATGCGGTTTAACATGATGGCTATGGTAAGCTTCCAGGAACTGGATCCCGCAGGGTTGTGATGCTTTGCTTGGCCGGTGAAGTCGAAGGCGAGCGGCAGGAGATTGTTGCCAGCGGTTGCCAGTCGTTTGGTCGACGTCAGGCCCAGACATTTCCACCTCGAGAAGGTGGTTGGCTTCTAGTGTGCAGAGTGCCTTGATCGTTACTCAATACTTTTTTGTGATCTTTTTAAGAAGTTTTTTTGAGTTGCTCAATTTCTGCTGTCTCACTGATTATCGCGTATGCCTGTAGATGCTTGCATATGGCATGACCAAAAAGCTTGACTGTATTCTTGTGATAATTTGTGACAGTTGCTCTGTCACAGCTGTTGTTTGTTGAATGCGAATTCTGTATATTGTGCGCACGGTTTTGATATTACAGTGGATATAACCTCGCTTACATACTTGAAGTTTTTCCAGTGTGTGTATGGGTAAAAGTTGATCTTATCTGCTGTGTCCCTGTCTTGACAAATAGGTTGCCCTTGATAAATGTTAATAACTGCTCATTTCATAGACATTATTTATTATCCACCGTATTTTTACGCGTGAAAGCAGCTACTGCTTTCATCGCGTCTTAGCCATTGCAATTCTGTCCATCCATCTGTCTGACTGTCTGTCACACGGGCAGATCAGTCAAAAGCGGTGCAAGCTAAGATCACCAAATCTTCACCTTCGGCTGCCTGGAAGACTCTAGTTTCAGGAACCGTAAAGCTTTTCCATAAAGTCGAAGGAGGTCACCCCGAACCAGGGCACTCAATGAGAGGGGGTGGGCAAAATTTGTGATTTTTGGCCAATAAGTCGCTGCATCTCAGTAACGGTGTGAGACAGGGCCTAGGTTACTATTAATCACTAACAGGAAGTTGTACACTGGCTCTCAATTGGCGCCAAATTCAATGACCTTGAACGCCAAAATAGGTGGTTTTATGGATTTTTTTGGCGATTTCGAGCTGCGACACAAGTCTGTATCGCTATCGTTATGCGATCCAGATAGAGAATTTGGTATTTGTATATTAACTTAGCGTGAACACCCCAGTTTTCAGCTAAACTACTGAACCGGAACTGCTATAGGCTTTCGCGCGTGTCGTGAGCATTAGCTCAAAATTCTTGTTGAAGTCAGCTTGCCTTTTTTCACAGCATCACGATTAGTCTGCTTAATAGTTTCCATGTTCTTTGTATTTCCAGCGTTAATCCCTGTTTGGCTGTTCTTGGACGTATGTGCTTCCTGTCCTCCCAATAGACAGTATTATGAGATTGATGACCATCTGGAGGATAACAGGGAAGATTATTAGAACTACCATTACTGTTACATATGCACGCGTATGATGGTGAGTTCTTACAGTTTTAGGTTTAGGTTGTTTCTGTGTTTTATGTTTCATATCAGGTTTTTTTGTAAAGGTTAAACTTTCCGGTTTATTGTTGTAAAGGCTAAACTTACTGTTCCATTATTATGCGTATGTGCATTGCCTGGAAAGGCCGCCCCCGAAATGACCTATATTGTGTCTGGTGGGACATTAAGCTCTACTCACTCACTCACTCTGGGGCGTAGGAAGATACCTATCAGTCTTTAGTGTAGTCTGTACATTTTGTGATCAGTATATCATATCCATAATATACTGTCTTTCATACCTTGTCTTTCAGCTTGCCTTGCCACCATGCAGATATCAACAGATGTTTGCAGATACATGTAGCTTGTGTAGTTGCTGAAGTGTTGCGTATTGTAGTTGTATTATCCTCATAAATCATTTCACATATATTTTTTAAAGTCATGATATCTGTTCAGTATCCAGTAGCCTTTCATGACACTGATTTTGTTGTGCTTCTTCATATCTTTGCAACAAACTTCCCCAGTGTTCTGAGTTCTTGTGGGCCTCATTTTTTCGATCAGTCACCACTGCTCTTATTTCATTTTTCAGATGTTACATTTTCATTATCACCTGTCTCATTATCCGTTACTCCTTCATTGTTTCGTTAAAATCTCAGAACTGAACTTGATCCAAAAATCTGAACTTTTTGTAAAACAGTCTGACGTTCACTTCATATACTATTGAGCTTGCATTGATTATCTCTGCCAAGTGTGAATGTAGTGAACATTGAAGGAGATTAGGAGATTGGTTGTTCTGTCCGTCGGTGTTTCCGTCGTTCCTTCTGTGTACCTGATGACTCATAATGGCAATGACGTCATTGCAATGACGTCATTGCGCTGGCAGAGCAGGCGGCAGCGCCGGCTGTTGCTTTTCCTTCCCTCCGCGAGGTGGCTCTTCCTTCTTTCTCCCTCCCCTTTCCCTGTTGTTTCATGTGGTTGTGGTTGTTGTATTTGTAGGTGAAGTAGTAGTAATAGTAATGTTTAAATCACTTCACTTGGTGGAGATATGCACTCCCACGAGCGCCTTCTACAGCATGTGGCCAAAAGCGTGTCATAATGGCGGCGGCGCAAACGCTCTATTCGTTTTTTGCCAGTTAAATTCAAACATCGTAAACAACATTATTTCAACAAAAGCGCTTACCTGACATTTCTGAATTTTGTTATAAATCCTTTCTGCGCAATAACAGAACAAATTCGTCGCAGAATGAATGCATAAAGCTGACGAATAGAAGTTCGATGAACTTTGCTTCAGGTTGTTAGAGCAGACTTGATAGGGTCCTGTCGAGAGTTAATAGCTGACAATTTCTGCTGCACGTAAGATTTTATGACTTCCCACATATTTTCGATAATATTTTTGTCCAGTGATTGTGCTGACCACGTATAACCCAAAATGTGATTTTCTATTTTCCACAGATGAGTAAATACTGAGAGATGTACAGGGGCTATCATCATGCTAAAAGAAGTGCTTTCCAGCAAAATGTTTGCACACACCTGGCCACAAATTTGCATCGAGTGCATTCACATAGTTACAGCAGTCGATATTTCTGCCAAATGGTACAAAAGTAACCACTCTTTCGTAGCAAATACAACTCCAGAACATGGTGATATATTTCGACTGTTGCTGCCTCACAAGACATTCGAGATTCCAGACTTCATGTAGCCTTCTCCATAAGTAGCTTTGACTTTTCTATCCGGTCATATTACTATCTGAGTTCCGTCTATAAATTCAACTGATTTCCAGTTATCTGCCTTCCAGC
>Ga0209367_1010192_pt1 | contig 12635 bp, 11 predicted proteins | sample WorMetLIZISLAND2_FD_187412 | JGI IMG/M metagenome (GOLD analysis project Ga0209367, IMG submission 187412) | Marine gutless worms symbiont microbial communities from Max Planck institute for Marine Microbiology, Germany - Olavius geniculatus... ... | reverse complement strand
TTAAATTAGACATTTAATTTTACACACATTAAGTGCCATAATAGTCCAATCAATTTGATTTTGAAACTAAAGCGCCAAAGTCGTCTACTTACATATGTTAACAGCTATTCTGAGACTTTTTCAGCGGGATGCACTTCTGTTAAAGGTAAAACATGGGAAATTTACCGGAAATCTAGTGGTAAATTACCGGTAATTTACGGTAACGGTAGCATTCCCAATCTTACCGGTAATTTTCGAACACTAGCCTATAATATAAATTATACCAACTATCACCAAGTGAATGGCTAAAAAAAACATCACTACAGCTGTGGAAAGCAGCATCGTAAACTGAAGAGGTTAGGGGCCAGAAACTTGCGATTTTCTGACACACAGCTGCAAATTTCCGACGAAGAAAATACGGCCGCTCAATAAAAAAACTTGCCCAAAATTCCCACAGGCTAAAATTTACGGCGGGGGCGGGGCAACTGTCCCTCCTCAACGCCACAACGCTATTGGCTATAAGGATAACAATTACAATGACCGTATGACGGGGCATTAACTTGCTCCAAGGTATATACGGAGTAGACGCCGCTGCTAGCCATTGCCTGTAGTCCGCTAGAGGCCTACAGGTGACGTGTGTTCCTCGACTGGCCAGCTATCGACCAGGTACGGACTGTCAAGAACTGAGTATCCAGTTGCCACACCACCTTCGTCTGTACCGAGCTGCTTCGTACGTAGCAAATAGCCCTGCTGCTTGTTTGATATGATCTCATCTCCCTGTCTGTACAACCAAACACACAGACACTCAGCGTCTTCGGAGTCGAGGGGGGTGGGGGTAGCACCGACCTCAAGCAGAAAACAGGTACAAGACATCAGTGCTAAGTTTCAATGTGAGGTAGCTGGAAATGGCAAAGTCAAGAAATCTGAATTTTACCGCCCCCCCCAAAAAAAATAGGGTGGGGGTAGGGATAAGGTGTTACCCAAACTGCAGAGGAGGAATCGACAACAGAATATCGTGTGAAAAATTCATGAAGATCGGTCCAGTCAAACTTTAGTTGCATGCCGGCGAAGTTCTAAGACTGTGCAAATGCTAGGCAAATTAGACTTTTCGCCATTTTGAACCGCACGCCAAATCTGAGACAAACAGCACTAATTAAGCACTAATTTGAGTCATGTAAAGAATTTCTTTAAGAACATTTTGCTGAAAACTGCATGACTCTGTGACGTACAGTTGCAAAATTATGGTTCCATAAACTTTGTGCCGTTTTTTTGGACCACCCTGTAGTTACTGCAAAATAAAATTTTTGTCAACAGCTATCACGCAGCCATCACATAGGAAGTAATGCAATTTTTGTTTGTCTCTGTCTATATGTTCAAAGCTTAAATCAACATATAATATATGCAAGATGAAATGTCTAATTAAAAACAACATAAATTGCGCAAGTGACTTTCACCATGGCCATGGACATTTAAGTGAAATGGGACCGCTCCATTTTAATAAAAAAGAAAGATAACGTACGCAACGATTGAGCCGTAGATGCCAAGTTCGCTGACCATCTCTCTGAGTTCCACTGGATGGTTGGCTGCCACAGGATAGTTGCGAAAGACGATTGGGTGAACGCGCCTCATCAGCACGTACGATGACCTTTCACTGGAGCCCTTGAGCTTCAACAACTCATCACGAACTGCCTCACCGAACGTGTTGTTACCTGACAGACGAAAGACAGTGAGTGAGTGAGTGAGTAGGGTTTAACGTCCCACCCGACACAGTATAGGTCATTTCGAGGACGGCCTTTTCAGGCGGAATGCACTCAAACACAATAACAGAACAGTAAGTTTAACCTTTACAGAAACATGAAACAAAATACAAAAAAACAAGCTAAACCTAAAATTGTAAGAACTCCATTATACACGTGCATGTGTAATTAACATAACAGTAGTTCTAATAATCTTCCCTGTTATCCTCCAGACAGACATCAATGTGAAAATGCTGTCTATTGGAGGACTGGGGATCAGACGACAGACAGACAGACAGACCACGTGTAGCAATAGGTACACACATAGTAACACAGTGTTGTTACATGCCACACGTCACAGACATTTGTGGCTGGCAGAAACTTTTCCGCCTCTTCTAATGTATATCCAAATGATTTAATGGCATCATGTCAAAGACACACAGTATGTAAAGTCCTTCCACAGCCATAAAGTGCCACTCTGATGTCCACTTCCACTGCCCTCAGCCAGACACCAGTTGACATTGCAATGATTACAAACTATGAATACAGAGCTAGCGCATAAGATGGTGTGCCTGTTTACACCCAAGCTTTCATTAGTACTCTTTGTAGCCACCTACGGACGGATGGCCAAACTATTTGACCTTAACAGCTGTTTATACACGGTGTATCATAAAAAGGCACCCTTTTTGTTTCTTTTATAACTCAGTCGAATGGTGATCAATTTGCACGAAATTTTTACCAGATGTAGCTGAAGAAATACTAATTCAAAATATTTCAACAATATGTGACCGTTGGTTAAATATTCTTTGCTAGTAGTGATGTAAAGCTGACGTCATAATGTGTCGTGAGTACAAACTGGCTTTCCGCAGCTGGTTCTGTCGGTTGTTACCCTGCTTTGATGGTAAACTTTATCTTGTTAACTGATGAAAAATGTCTATTGCATCAGCACTAAGCAACATTTGGGCATAAAATCAGGCGTCTTGCAATCAAAAACTCAACCATTTCGCAAGCGGTGCATGCTAGTGCACTGTCTTGCTGGAAGGTGTAGAAGTTAAGCTATAGGCACAAGTGTGTGAAAGTGATCGTTTTGGATATTCTTTGTGGCCACATTGGAAAAACTTCAACAGTTTCTCATCAACGAACCAGATAAAGTTCGCCATCAATGCAGAGCAGCTATTCAGCAAGTCTGTCAGCACCGGTTGCGACAAGCCAGTTGGTACTTGCGGCAAACTATGACGTCAGCATTATGTCACAACTAATAAAGAATTTTAACTAAAAGCCACATCTTGTCCAAATATTTTGAATTAGTATTTTTTCAGTTACATCTGGTAAAAATTTCGTGTAAATTGATCGTCATGTGACTAAATTATGAAAGAAAGAAAAAGAGTGCCTTTTTGTGAAACATCATGTACAGTGTGATGGTTTGCCGGTCTACGGTCATGCACTGAAGAACTAACTGAGCTCAATGAAGAGTAACTTTGTTGATCAGCAATCATGACGAATGCATTACCACAAGACCACGCTGCCAACCCACAGAATACGAACGAGACGTAAAACGTCACAACCGCTTTCCTTCCATACACCAGTTTACACTACATGACCACCAAATTAGTGCATCACATGATGTGCCTGTTTACGGCGCAGCTTTCACCGATACTCATCGCAGCTACCCATGGAGAGATGGCTAATGACAGATCATACCCAATCCACAGTGTCACAACAACTTACCACCTCCTTGCCTCAGCCAGACAACAGTTTATACTGCGAGACCACACAAGATGCACAACGTGACCATAACTTACCGCCTCCTTCCCGTTGTGGCTTCAGCACAAACAGTGCTGGATTTTTCAGCGCCATTTCCACATTCGCATCCCCTTCTTCATCCTGACACAGCCACAATCATCATTCACGAGTATCATATCACACCTCACATGGTAGTGTGAGTGTTGTAAGAATGACCATCAAAGTCCATGGGAAAAAAGCAAACTTTGACCCTCAGCTAACCCAAAACCCCTGAACCGATCGTCACCAAATTTGAATGGAGTGATTACGTCATGGACGCCTACCACCAAAAAATTGGGCTTAATCCGCCCAGGGGTTTTTGCTCCCCATATAGGTGAAATATACACCCCTCCTCTTTGAAATGTACTACACTTTTTTGTCCTTAGACCGATTTTTACACTTAATATGTCATATGACGCGGTTCTGCGCAAGAAAGTGCCTTTTTAATGTTACAGAATAAAAATTTAATTTTTGACATATTTATTCGAAAAATTCGAAAAAAATTACAATGGCACCTATGGGAAAAATTTGAAAATTCTTTAAACTGTCATAACTTCCGTTGTGTGCAAGATAGAGTCGTAGTTTTTGGTTGTAGGATATGGTTTTCAAAATCGGAATAATTAACGGTGACATTTATATTTTGCCCCGGTTGACCCCCATTGCCATAGCAACGAAATTTGGGACAAAATTGGCTATAACTTAGCTTGTGTGAGAGATATCTGCAAGATTTTTGCGTCTATAGAGTGGTTTTCATGGATGGGCCATTGAATGCTGCCAATCGCATTTTCCCCGACCGACCCCTGTTGCCATGGCAACGAGATTTGGGACAAAATTGGCTATAGCTCAACTTGTGTAAAAGATATCTGCAAAATTTTTCACCTACAGAGGTTTTTCGGGGATGGGCCATTGAATGCTGCCAATCGCTTTTTTCTTCGACCGACTCCCGTTGCCATGGCAACAAAATTTGGTACAAAATTGGCTATAAGTCGGCTTGTGTGAGAAATATCTGCGATATTTTTGCGTCTACGGGGCAGTTTTCAGGGCTGGGCCACTGAATGCTGCCAATCGCATTTTCCCCCGACCAACCACCGTTGCCACGGCAACGAAATTTGGGTCAATATTGGCTATAACTCGGCTTGTTAACATAATAGTAGTTCTAATAATCTTCCCTGTTATCCTCCAAACAGACATCAATGCATACGGCGTCCTTACAAGCTGACTTTAGTTGGTAATCACTAACATAGTCTAAAGCTTTCTTCATTTGATGTTATTTGTCGTATTACCGATTTGGCTGACAGCCCAAAATGTGCACCGTAAAACAACAAATATAAGCGTATAACATAAAATAACTGATGTAGAAGTTCTCAAGACCAATGTGGTCTCGAGAGCAAATTTGTCGCCACCAATCATGTTGTTGCCACTTGTTGTCAACAAACTGTCGCCAGCCAAATGTGTAAAGCCAGTTGTGTCTAGCCAGTTGTCGCTAGCACCCTGCCGCCTGCCCACCTGTCGGGACACCATATGCATAGCCCCATCTAAGGTTACCCAAATGATTTTTGCTGTTTTAGAGGATTAATATCATCACATTGTCCTTACACACAGTTTTAAACTGGTAAGTTTTTTTTACATATATAAGCATAATGCAAATGATCATCAACTCACTGGATTCCGTTATCTTTGCCCATCATAATTTGTCCTGCCATCAGTTCTGGAGTTGCAGCAGTTTAGGCTGGTCCTTATACTGCTACCTATATGTCAGACACTATTCCTGTCATGAAACCAATGTTAGTTGAGGAACTAACAGAAATTTCTGAGTAATAATAAAAAAATTAATATTAAAAACATACAAAGTCCAAATCTGACAATATTTCTGTCATGGGGAAATAACACAGCAGTGCTGTTAAAATATGCAATGGCAAAAATTCTAATCAAATACAGCAAAGAAATGTGCAAGACAAGACAAAAACCATTACCAAGTCAAGACTGAACTGACTGGCGAATGTCATCCGGATTCTTTTGATTGCAGCTTTGTCGCCCATGAACAGTTCTAGAACGCCAGGCTGTGCCAACACCTGCTGAACTTTCTTGGTGCCGGCAAGATGGTAGGCGATGCTTGGACAGACAATGGCCTGCGACTGCTCTATCATGAGTCGTGTCTGCCAGTCTGCCTCACTCGTGAAATCTGACGGCTTGTAACAGCTTCGCTGATACACGATCGCCACCTCCATATCATCACTAAACATGCACCATTAAAACATGACAAAATCATTGCTCAATTACACACCGATAAGTATTAATAATAAAATTTTCATATACTGCATCACTCAAAATATGCCTCATAAATGTGCAGAGTAACTAGGGTAATATTTTCAATTTCTCCAAAAACAAACAGTTGAGTGCTAAACACTGGAACAAAAAAATTTTAACTGCACCATCAAACATTAACATAAAATTGATTTCTATGGAGTAACTGCATTCTACTAATCAGAATTTGCCACCAGTCTACTACTACTACTACTACTATTACTGCTACTGACACAATGAGTTCTTTGTTGGGTGTGAGGAAACCTCCGCTGCGGATCTGCTGCAATGTCCGACGTATCACCTTGACCTCACCATGGTTCTCATAAATGTGATACTCCAGACTGCGCTGATCATAGATGTTACGCTCCACAGCACTCACCAAGAACAGCACTACCGCCCTACACCAGACACAAGCTTACACTGCGAGACTACTGAATGTGATGGTCATAGACGTTACACTCCACAGCATGTACCAAAAACAGCACCAAAGCACCAGTAACAACAGAAAAAAATTTAAAGCCTTTCTCAAGCACCAGGGCCATAGGTTACCACTGATCTCCGTTTCCTAACCCCTCGGCTGAATAACGGTTTACACATGAGACAATGAGACAATGCCCTGTAAAAAAAGCACCAATTTACAATCTGTTGAGCATGTTCTTCACTCTCTCTGCTGGTACTCACTGCACCCCTACAAGCACCGAGAAATGGCGAAGCGAAGCTGACCTGGTTGCGGATGAAACAACACAATAATGAAAACAAACAAACAAACTCACAAACATATTCCACAGTGCAAGTCAAAAAAACACACTGGATTCTCTCTCTCTCTCATTCCCGATCGGAGGGAGAGAGGGAAGGGGAGAGGTCACTGCCCCAATCTGTTCCAGATGGCTCCAGAGACGTCGCAGATCAGTTGCAGAGCTATCTCCTGGCCACATGTCCCTCGTGGCCTCATCATTGACCGGACATTAGAGCACCAGATGTTCGTTCCACTGTTTCTTCAGTGCCTTGACAGTGTGGGCAGCTGGCCGAGTCCTGGCACCCAATCGGTGCAGGTAAGCTGCTGCCAGCAGAGAACAGCCAGTGCGTACATGTGCTACCGTGATGCACTGGTCCCTGGGCCAATCCCGTTGCCAACGCTGGTAACAGTGTTGTCTGCCTGTAAATACTCTATGGACCCTGGCATGTGGATTGCTGAGGTAACTATCCTCAGAGATGCTCTGTTGATGCTATTTAAGAGCTTCGGTGGCCGAAAAAGAGTCCACTCGCTGGATTCTTGTCCGCATCATCCCTAGATATTAGTCAATCTCTGATGTTCTTCTGCTGGTACACTAAGTAATAAACTTGAAAAAAGTCATCACTAGAAATCCAGTGTCTCAAACTCTACCTTCAAAAATATCAAAGAACCAGCTACGTTGCTAAAACATTAATGATTTGTAGCTATTTCACAAGACAGTGTAACAACAAATTTTTAAGTGTGGAAAAAAAGTCACCACTAGAAATCCAATGTCTGAAACTCTACCTTCAAAAATATCAAAGAACCAGCTACGTTGCTAAAACATTAATGATTTGCAGCTATTTCACAAGACAGTGTAACAACAAATTTAAAGTGTGGCGGAACCTTTACCAAGCAATTTATTGCAAATATACAATTTGCTGAGCATGCTTGTATGAAATATTATGAAAATTATGAAAATAGATCAAAACTGCAAATGTACATGGCTGGAAAATGTATAACGTTTATTTTTAGACCTACAGAAAAACCAGTACCAGCCATTTGTCTTCTTCTCTCTTTTTTTCTCTGTTCCATCGGTAAAAAATGATTACTGGTCTGCTAATAAATGTCTCCAACTGACTCTGTCATACACCATGGCCATCGCTTTGTCAAACTGCATGGCCACATCACAATATAAATACACTGTAGCCTATGGTTTATTTTTTTGCTAAACCACTAAAACTGCTACCTTGTTGGCAGCAGCAGCATGGAACCTTAGCAGTATGGGATCGGTAGCTGAACGTTGGTTGCGATCTGAAACCTTAACAGAGGTAAATGGCGATGGTTCTCGTAACTACAGGGTGGGCCAAAAAACGTGTCACTTTACTTTTGTCCACATCTTTGCCAATTATTGACCGATTTTTAAATTCTTTCACTGGCACACTCTGCAGACAATTTGCAATAATGTGATTACTATAGACCCCACAACACTGTAAATGTGTCTCTACAATACCTTGTGAAATATCAATGAAATATGCATGCATAATGATAACAGCAAACAAACAATGTGGTAAAATTGAAAAAAAAACACTTGAGACCAACACTGCAGTGAATGGTCTGTATGACACTAAACTGTGTGGGTCTAACACAGTCTAGTGTCATATGAATCACTCATTGCAACGTTGGTCTAAAGCATTTTTTCATTTACCTAAATTTCCGTTATTATCATTAGTTTTTGTTCACATTTATATTTCACAAGGTAGTGTAGAAACGCATTTACTGTGTGGTGGGATATATAATAATCACATTATTAAAAATTATCTGCAGAGTGTGCCAGTAAAAGAATTTTGAAAATCGGTCAATAACTGGCAAAGATATGGACAAAAATAAAGTGGCACATTTTTTATGGCCCACGGTGTATAAAGCATGACTATGCAACTGCAAAAATGCCAGTTTAACCAAAGATATAAGCAGCAGCAGCAGCAGCAGCAGTAGTAGTAACAAGCGTGTTTAAAATAGCAGTAGTAAGTGTGCTGTAATACATATCAACGGTCAACGGACTAACTCTGCCTTTCCATATAGATTCCATGCGTCGACCATAGCATCGGCCAGTCCAGTCGCTGCACCATTCTCAGGCACCTTGCATTAAGCAAACCAACAGCATTTAACCAGTACGATACTGGCTAGTTCAAAAAAAAACTATGTCCTAAATATGCACGTCATATTATACTACTGCTACTTTCTCCAAAACCAAAAGTCAGTGCTAGATTGTTGAACAAACGTTGTACTGCACAGTCAAGCGCTTGAGTAAAACTGATGTCCATTCCTCTTAAATTTTACTTAACTCTTAGAAATCGCAGTTTGTACATTTGGGATTTCACACGTTATGACACTCAAAAAAGGAAGAACATGATGCACATTTCCTTCCTACCTTTCCTTCCTCATCCTGTAACTTTTTATCCCCTTTCAAGTCCTAGCAAATTTCAGCCACAGAGTTTTACAGATTGCTAAAGTTCCTCAGAAATCTGGACAAAACCTGACCAACAAATTCATTTCAAGTTAACAAAAATACATTGTGCAGCATAAAATCTGCATAAATTTCTGTTCATAATAACCTGAAAACATCACGATTAGAAGCACAAAAGTGCCAGTCGACATATTTGAGCAGATCTATATACATAACAGTTGCACAAGTGGTGACTAAGTGTACATGTGGCAATTGACTCGGATACCACTTCAAGAACATCTCCTGTAGTTGCATCATGCTATGCCAATGCTCAAACATGTGCTTTTGGCCATTGTTGGAGCAAAACTTTTCATAGGCTCAATGGCAACTCACAGCATCAAAACATTTAAATATGTATATCAGTGCCAAATGTATTGCTGTACAAATTATGGTCCAACTATTTACAGCAGCATTGACCTAAAAGGAGACATTACACACTTGTCTGTATGCCAAAAATTGGCCTTTTTTTCTAAATTTCTTTCACTGGCACTCCAATTTGCAATAGTTGCTGTAAGAAAATCCACATCTGAACTGTTACACTATCTTTAAAAAAGTATAAAATCAGAAAACTAGCCAAGTTTCTAAACTTTAATGATTGCTTCTAAAGACTAGTTTGGAAGTAGTGTAGCAACACTTCTGATGTGTGGTGGAACGTTTTTGGCGATCACTTTACAGCGAGTGAAACAGTGCGACTTACTTTGTATATCTGCTTTGCGTGGCCCACGACAACATCATGTCGATCAAGGAAAAACCTTCACTCGGTCATTCACAAACAAGACAACAGTCAGTCACTTCAAACAACCATACACTACCACACTGTATCTCAAAAAACTGAACCATTGTTACATTTTCAAATAAATCTAACAATCCTCGCTAAATATCAACAAAATTTGTACAAAAGTCATATAGTTAGCTATTTGTATCAACATTTGTTGATGCTGAACCAGAATTATTGCAGTTATTGAAAAGTGCAACAAAAGCCAGTGAAGGGCTCTAAAATCAGACAAAAGCACATAAGCATACAAAATGTATCAGCAAACTCACACAGAGCACACCAACTAATTATCTCCGCCAAGGTGAATGTAGTGAACGTTAGAGGAGATTATGAGATTGGTCGTTCTGTGTGTGTTTCTGTGTGTGTATATGATGACTCATCATCATCTCCACATGTCATACACAACCGGCAGGAACGGTGGCGCCCTCCTGTGAATACTTCTACATTTCACAGTAGTAATGTTTAAATCACTGCACTTGGCGGAGATATGCACTCTCACGAGCGCCTTCTAGTCATTCATTCATGCACTCACAGATGAATTGACTGAATCACTGAATCAAGAAAACAATGGATCAATTACTAAGCCACCTTTCATTGCCATTTTCATACACTCAACATACCAGGTGGTCCACAAATAAGTACTGATATGCCTCTAACTTTCTTACACTCATAGCCTCATCAAATACTAATTTCTACAGTTCTTTCACTAGCCACATCAGTTATAAACCTGAAGAACACTACTTCTCAAAGATCCCATAAGCATAACATTCTGAAAGCAATGTAAAATACAGTCAGCTTTAGTATGTTGAAAGTTTCCTCGTAACTTGCTAATCAGCTGATCATATTTCACAAGGTAGTGTAGCAACGCATTTGGGGTGTGACAGAATCACTAACGACTGCTTAACTGCAAAATTACAGTAAATATATCAGTAAAAAAATTTTTTTAAATACGTCAATGTTTGTTACAGTTATGAGAAATACTTAAGAGACTTAGTTTCTGTTGGTCCGCTATGTGCATGCTTATAATGCATAGAATATTGCTCGTTACAACTTCACTTATAAAATTATAAATCCTGTGAATTAAATCCACAAGTTAGTCGTTCAAATTGAGAATAGTAGTGGGGACGTGTAATCATGACAGTAGTACCGATGATAAGACGTCAAGTTCTGGCTGAGGCCAGCAAAGCTTGCAGCCATTGTATTGAACTCTATCTGATGCAGACACAGCTTAGGCTGACCAGCAGCAGATGGCTGTGAGTTGGCGCTGCTAGAAACATTAACCGTCTCATCCGACATCACAGCATCATCTCCATCTTCCTCCGGACCGACCATGTAATCAGAACGACTCAGGGCTAAAGTGGCCGGCTGCAACAATGCAAAACGTAATTACCAGCTGGTTATGCAGCAACAGCTGACAGAATGGTGTGGCAACCAAAACACCAGAGATGAGGTCATTGTCCTCGATCTCAAGAACAGTCCAATGACAAAAAAATTGTGGTATTGGCCTAGAAAAGGTCTGGCCTTGGGCTTGGCCTCGAAGATCACCAACCTTGGCCTCCGGTTGAATTTTCCTGTTTCGACTGTTAGAACAAGTCTTGAAGTAATCAGTCTGAAACAGTAAAACCACGTTCGTCTGTTCATTTTTACGGTCATTACGTATGGTTTAAATAAAATTAAACTGGCTTTTGACCTGGAGTATAAAACCATCATACCTACTTCAGTTACTTATTTGGCCTTGAAAATGCTGATCTCAAACCTATCCCTGCAAAACAGTGGTATAAATTCAGTCAAAACATTACATCTGCTGCAACAAATATTAAACACAATGTCAATGACAGTAAATCAATATTCTTATCTCTAATTCGACATATAATAAGTGAGTGAGTGAGTGAGTAGGCTTTAACATACTGCCCAACACAGTATATGTCATTTTGAAAATGGCCTTTCCGGGCAGGGGCGTGGTGATGGCCCTAACGCTGGTACGAGCAAAGCAAGTGAAGCAACCCGAGCCTATAACGGAGGTCCTATAACGGTAGTCCAGAACAGAGTCTGAAGCAGGAACGTCTACCACCCCCATCACCATGTCACACCATAGGCAGACTCAGACCTCTCGTTTTTCAGATAGGTCGAGCGTCGAAAGTGAGACAGTCTTGGAGAGAAGGCAGTGCCCCCTCGCCAGAGATTTTTTTTACATTTCAATGTCAAAATGGCATATTTTTATGGACTCTTTGGTGCTAAGTTTTGTTTTTCTTTATGACAAAATACGTCACCTATATGTTATTGCTAATTGCTTTTACATAAGTGTAGCCTGAAATCGGATTCAGTGAAAAGAACTTGGGCCCCAAAGGTCCAAGTCCAAAATCGAGGCTGAAAACTGCTAGCAGAACTGGGCTTCTTGATGGGAGGGGTCGGTCCAGGGCGGAGCCCTGGCAGCAATTGCTGTTCGGGCATGAAAAACCCTGAAAATGACTGCATACAGTATCAATTTCGTTAGTTTTACTGCACAAATTTATAATGCATTGCATTGGCAAAAAAATGCAAAAAGCAGATTTTGGAATGTTGAGGGGCATGCCCCGCTTTCCCCCTTTCCTCCTAAATGCATCTATGAGTCGCATCAACTCTCTCCCCTTTCACTTCCATCCCCCATTTTTTGTCTTCCCTTTCCTTTCTTTCATATCCGCCTCATCTTCGTCACTCCTTTTCGCCAAAATCTAACATGGGGGCCTAGAGAGCACTCTTAGCTCTGCAGCGGGATCCGAAGCACAACCCCAGCCGAAAGCACATTTTAATCATTTTGGGCTCGCAAAACACGTCCCATTGCAACATTTTTAGTAGTGCAAA
>Ga0209367_1010191_pt1 | contig 12636 bp, 12 predicted proteins | sample WorMetLIZISLAND2_FD_187412 | JGI IMG/M metagenome (GOLD analysis project Ga0209367, IMG submission 187412) | Marine gutless worms symbiont microbial communities from Max Planck institute for Marine Microbiology, Germany - Olavius geniculatus... ... | reverse complement strand
TGCATTCGCTGTTAATGCACTCAATTTTAGCTTGAGTAGCCTATGATGGCTATGGCCATCCGATGCAGCAGGCCTATAGTATAGTTCCAAAGTGAAAGCAGCTATATGAGAGCAGCTATATGAGATCACCATATCGTCATTATGCAGACTTTTACATTAGTTAAGCTTATAATATTATACGCTTAGGCCTATCTGTTGTTTTACGGTGCACATTTTGGGCAGTTTGGCCAAATCGATAACCATTCGGCAAGTAGGCCTAATACGACAAATAACATCAAATGAAGAAGGCTTTAGACTATGTTAGTGATTACCAACTAAAGTCAGCTTGTAAGGACGCCATATGCATAGCCCCATCTAAGGTTACCCAAATGATTTTTGCTGTTTTAGAGGACTAATATCATCACATTGTCCTTACACACAGTTGTAAACTGGTAGTTTTTTTACATATATATCATATATATATGACTGGCCAGCAGTGCAAAGTCAGCAACACAGAAAACACAGCATAAGATATCAGCATTTAAACCACAACAGCCAGCTGTAAACAAAATATACCACCAGATAATGAATTCATCAGTTCATTCAGTAAACACAGCAGATAGACAGGGCCGGATTAACGCAGCAGCAAAAGTCTCAGTTTATGCTCTTATGGCACCCTCGCCTCTAAGGGTCACATGAATCTCAAACTTAACAACTGTTCTATTAGTTACTGGTCCAGAATTCATTGCTATTTCTGACACAAGACTATATCTACACCATGTCTCAAAAAACAGTCAAAATTTTTTTTGGCATAACTTTGTCAAATTTCCACCAACTTTGATAATTTTTGGCCCAAAGATGGCCAAGACGATATTATTATGTATGGTGCACTCATTTACCACCTCACCTAATTTATGTCAATGCACTACCATGTGAAACACAGATGCTCCAAACTGTTACATTATGCGGCGATTATTTGTATCAAATGGCTCACCTTTGCATCATCAATTCGACAGAGGGTGCAACATGGTTTAATATTTTTGAGGTGTTAAATATTTCATGCTGAAAACAGCAGACAACAAAATAGCTGGCTGATGAGCTTAAAACACGTCTAATTGATGAGTGAATGCATTTGATCAGTCGATCGTTGATTCTGCTATCAGCCTTTGGCGTTGCATCAAAGCCATTGCGTCTTTGTATGCAAAGCACACTTTGGCGTAAATTCTAATTTGCAAGCGAGTTTTTACAGGCCTACAAACTTACAATTATGTTAAATAATTCACATTTTAGTGTATTTTGTGCCCAATTAACTCGTTACAGTGTTTACTTGAGACAACAACTCAGCATTATGCAACAATTTGGAGCATCTATGTTTCACATGGTAGTGCATTGACAAAAATTAGGTGAGGTGGAAAATCAGTGCAACTTACATAATACCATCTTAGCCATCAATGGGCCAAAAATTATTAAAGTTAGTAAAAATTTGACAAAGTTATGACAAAAACAATTTTGGCTGTTTTTTTCCGAGACACGGTGTATTGCACATTCTTATTACTTTGATATAACAAAACAATGGAACTGAAACAGTGCTCCACTTTTATTTTCTTTCGCTCTAAGGCCCCCGGGCCACCTAATTAATCCGGCCATGCAGACATTGCTTTGAGAGATGTTGGCGTTCGGTCAGTTGGCAGCACAGAATGAGTGAAAGACAAGATGGTGTAACAAGTCAGTTAATGATAACAAAGTCACGGTTTGGTGTCGGTCACCGGTACCAGCGACATTACAGATCAGTCTCCAACGACTGCTTCACAGACGTCAACTGACTCACTGAACATTCTGCACACAATTAATAACAACAAACAATAACAACAACAGCAGCAACAGCAACTACTACTACTATTACTAATACTACAAGTACAACTATGACTATGACCACTACAACTACTAGTGGTAAAAAGTATCAAAAATATAAACAACACTAACAGCAACACTGTTTGATTAGAAGGCATTATTGTCATATAAATGACAAAATCAGCCGATATTGCTAACAAACATTCTGAAATTCATCACTTACAGAGTGGGCCAAGAAATGGCACAGTTTTTTTCTACGCCTCAACTTCATCAAAAATTAACCAATTTTCACATTTCTTTCACTGTCAAAATCAGGACAAAATTTGTAAAACACCATCACTAAAGATTGCACTACACTTCAGGTGTGTCGCTACACTACCTTGCATCTTATAAATGCAGCACAATACAGCATTCGGCCTTATAGGTCAAGACATGCTTTTTAAAACATTTTGCTCATTTGTACACTTTCTTCTGCCTGTGCCTCGTGACATCATCACTGACGTCAATGGCACTTGGTCAGTGTTTTTCGGAATTTCTATTTGTTTATAAAGAATTCTGTGACTATGACAGTGGGATGCTTAACTTCCGATGACAGTAGTCTGATTTGGAATCTGTGTAAGACACTGACAAGGTAGTGTAGCAACACAAGTAAAGTGTGATGAAATATGTAGTGGTAGCATTAGTAAAAATTGTAAAAATTGGTTAATATATGACAAAGTTGAGGCATATATAAAACAGTGCCATTGTTTGGCCCATCCTGTAGGTTTGTGCAGTAACAACAAACAACTCACTGTGTAGATAATCAGCAAGGTCTGGATGATCTGCCATGAGAGCCAGATCCCTGGCGGTGTTGCCCTGTCAATCACAGGTAACAACAACAACAATCAATACAGCTGCTGTTGCTGCTACATCCAATATCATCACAACACACTTGACAGTGCTAGCAAACAGTCATTAACGTTGACAATGCAAAGCTACACAAAAAGAGAAAAACCAAAGAACACACAGAAAAGTGATCCTGATTCTGGCGATAAGTATGTGGACAGCAGGTTTCAAATACAGCTGAAGAAAGACGGAGGCAGCAGCACGGGACAGAGCTGCATGGAGAGCAGTAATCTGCAAGTGGCTTGGAGTAGCGGTAATGCGTTTCATCCGTTCAATGAAGTTACTCTACACAGAGATGAGTTAGTACGTTGATGGGTGACTGCCTGCAGGCAGGTAAACCATCTCAGTATGTAACCAGCCGCCTAGGTCAACTCAGCCTTCTATCCCTCTGGAGTAGGTAAATCGAGTACCAGCCTATCTGGCTGGGGTTAAGGCAAGATGCGTTCACCCGTGTCGGGTGGCAAGTAACACTGTGTGATCCCATACGGCAGGTGACGCTCCGTAGCTCTAAGATGGAATTCCCATTAAGAGCTATATCACCACCTTTAATCTCCAACCGTTTAACAAAGCATAAGTCAGGTCATCCTACAAGATGACGCCAAATACCAAAATTGATATTAAACATTTTTGTAATTACTAACTATAGTAAACAGCATATATTGATTTAATGCATCTTAGATATTTTCTGGTCGCATATGTCAGGTAATCCCCACAGCTTTGATATAGGTTCCTACGGACAGCTCTTAACACATTAAACTGTTTTCAGAAATCTATTAGCAACTAACTACTGTCGTCACCTCGGAGTCAGCGATGTCCACTGATGTTCCAGCATCAACGAGCAACTGAGCTACTAGCATATGACCGTGTATTGCCGCTTTGTGCAGAGGCGTCTGAAGTCTGCGTCAAAATGCAACATAATCATCAAACCCTACCTCCAGTCAACTGCAACAACCCTGTCTAAGACCGTCTTCATAAGTATGACAAGAAATTTGAGGTAATGCTCATGAGACGCGCGAAAGCCTATAGCAGTTCATGTTCGCAAACTGCCAGTCTATCACCAGCCATTTCGTTGTAGTTCATTCTTAAAGTGTGCGCTGCGGCCGAAGATTGCAAAAATCAATAAAATCCCTTATTTTGAAAGTTCAAAGTTGTTCATAGTCATCGACGTTGATATGACTAAAAAGCTCATCACTAGTGCTTGTTGTGATAGACAGCATGCCAATGGTGATCTGCAACCGTTTTCATGAAAGACTGGGCAACAACGGTAAAATAACTACTTTTACGGGGGTACAGCTCTGATGCTCTCGTGTGCAGTTTTCTTGAACCTAGAAAATCGAGATTTGGACCGTCAAAATCTACGTTCAATAATGAAAATTTCATATGCAGCTTTTTCATGTCTATCTCTATTGATTTCGGCGCAATTTGCTCTTGAAATGTGCCTCGTAGCGCAAAATCGCCAAAAAATCCATAAAACCCCTATTTTGGCGTTCAAGGTCATCCAAGGTCATTGAATTCGGTGGCAATCTACAGCCAGAGTATGACTTCCTATTAGTGATTAATAGTAACCTAGGCACTATCTCGCACCATTACTGAGATATATGTAAAAAAACTTACCAGTTTACAACTGTGTGTAATGACGACGAGATGATATCAGTCCTCTAAAACAGCAAAAATCATTTGGGTAACCTTAGATGGGGCTATGCATATGGCGTCATTACAAGCTGACTTTAGATGGTAATCATCAACATAGTCTAAAGCCTTCTTTTGTCGTATTAGGCCTACTTGCCCAATGTTTACTGATTAGTGGGACGAAAATGTTTCTGTTAGCCTATGGCTTAGCTAATGATAGGCCTAACAAAAAAGCGAAAATATGACCCTGTGCCGACACAATATCCAGCTAACTGCGCACTTATAGGCCTATGCATACAAACTGTCCAACTGCACAGCACAACCCTAACTCTGACATTAGACACTTTAAAGCTGAAAGATGGTGTAGCAGCTACTGTGCCATGGAGAACATTTACATCAATCTTGGATTTTTATGCCTTATTGCTTGAGTTATGAACGCGTGTAGAATGCACAGATGGATGGCTGGATAATAAAGTGATGGGACATTGTTGATGTCTAATAAAAACGTCAACTTATCCGTGTGCTTGCCATTTATGCCTAACTGCATGCATGAATGATCCGGCTGTCGTCTTGGCCCTACATTTGCTGTTAATGAACTCGATTTTAGCCTGAGTAGCCTATTATGGCAATGACCATCCGATGCAGCAGGCTTATAGTATTTTGGTCCAAAGTGAAAGCAGCTATATGAGATTACCATATCGTCATTATGCAGACTTTTACATTAGTTAAGTTATTATTATACGCTTAGGCCTATCTTCTGTTTTACGGTGCACATTTTGGGCAGTTCAGCCAAATCAGTAACCACTGGGCAAGTAGGCCTAATATGACAAATAACATCAAATAAAAAAGGCTTTAGATTACGTTCGTGATTGATTACCAACTAAAGTCAGCTTGTAAGAACGCCATATGCAAAGCCCCATCTAAGGTTACCCAAATGCTTTTGCTGTTTTAGAGGACTGATATCATCTCGTCGTCCTTACACACGACTGTAAACTGGTTAGTTTTTTTTACATATATATTTCCTGTTTTATTGCCAAAATTCGGGGAATGAGCCTGACACATGTAGAAAGCGCTATAGCAGGATCTGCATCTTTACCTTTTACTTTTCTAAGGCAGAGCAGTATACCTCCCGTCGCGTACTGAACGTTGGATGTGTCTACTGCTGCTGCTGCTCCTACTATGCTGCTGATAGTTATAGCTGGAAATCAGGGTTGGCCATGGTAGCCTTAGACTGACGTCATCTAATTGCCAAATCCACAACCCGCAATTCCGTCAGGTGCAAGAATCTTCGTGATATTTGTTGTACAAGCCGAGGTATAGCCCATTTTGTCTTAAATTTTGTTGCCATGGCAACAAGGGTCAGACCAGGTAAAATTCACTTAGCAGCATTTGGTGGCCCACTTCCGAAAACTCCCCCACATACGCAAAAAAATCTCGCAGATATCTCTTACACAAACCGAGTTATAGCCAATTTTGTCCCAAATTTCGTTGCCATGGCAACGGGGGTCAATCAGGGGAAAATGCAATTGGCAGCATTCGATGGCCCATCCCCGAAACCCCCCTATAGGTGCAAAAATCTTGCCAAGATCTCTTACGCAAGCAGAGTTATAGCCAATTTTGTCCCAAATTTCGTTGCCATGGCAACGGGGGTCAGTCGAGAGAAAATGTGATTGGCAGCATTCGATGGCGCATCCCCAAAACCCCCATATAGTCGCAAAAATGTCAACAAAATCTCTTATGCAAGCCGAGTTATAGCCAATTTTGTCCCAAATTTCGTTGCCATGGCAATGGGGCTCAATGGGGGTCAACCAGTGGTAAATATAAATGTAACCATTAATTAGGCCGACCCCAAGTGATTGGTGGCATTTGATGGCCCATCCCTGTAAACCCCCCTATAGGCACAAAAATCTCGCCAAAATCTCTTACGCAAGCTGAGTTATAGCCAATTTTGTCCCAAATTTCGTTGCCATGGCAACGGGGCTCAATGGGGGTCAACCAGGGGTAAATATAAATGTCACCATTAATTAGGCCGACCTCGAATACCCTATCATAGAACCAAAAATTACGACTCCATCTTGCACACAACCGAAGTTATGACAGTTGAAGCAATTTTTCAATTTTCCTCATAGGCACCATTGTATTTATTTCGAATTTTATTTTATAACAATAAAAAGGCACTTCCTTGTGCAGAACTGTGTCATTTGACGTATTAAGCGTAAAGTTGAAGAACCAAAAGAGTGTAGTAAATTTTGAACAAGAGGGGTGTATATTTCACCTATATGGGGAGCAAAAACCCTTGGGTGGATTGAGTCCAAATTTTTTTGGTGGTAGGCGTCCACGACGTAATCACGCCATTCAAATTTGGTGACGATCAGTTTAAGGGTTTTAGGTTGGCTGAGGGTCAAAGTTTGCCTATTCCCATAGACTTTGAAGGTCGTCCTTACAACACTCACACTACCGTGTGAGGTGTGATACAGGGACTTATTGGCTAAAAATCACAAATTCCCCCCTCTCATTTAGCACCCTTGTTCGGGGTGACTGCTTTCGAATTTCATGAAAAAGCTTTACGGATCCTGAAACTAGCGTCTTCCAGGCAGCCGAAGGTGAAAATTTGGTGATCCTAGCTTGCACCGTTTTTGACTGATCCACCCGTGTGACAGACAGACCGATGGACAGACCGACGGACAGACAGCTTAAAAATTAAATAAACAATGCACTCACTTTTCTCGGTCAACGAAGTTCACCAGCTCACCATTAGCTATGTTAAAAACCACACACATGTTCAATTAAAACTACTAATAACAACAACATCTAAGAAAATAGCACTGTAATGACATTATGATACCTGGTACGTTAAACTAAGTTTACAACTTCACATCTTAAAAGACTAGATTTTTTTCTTCCCATAATCAACCAATAACATGTAACATATGTCATTTCATTGTACTGAAATTTCACTATCAACAAATGCTCTGAACAAATGCCTGCTGTAGCTATAGCTGCTAATGCTAATGATATTACAAAATACAAATAATCTTTTGACTTATTCAGAGTTACACCAGGCTATTTTTGTTTCTGCAAAATAAACATTATGAAGTTGTATGAGCTGATGACTTGACAGATCAGATGCCATTTCTCAGATCCTGACATCCAACTGACAGAGCTTCGAAGCATCGCAAGAATATAACGATTCCACAAGAACGACTACCAAGGTAATTATCAGTACATGTATTTATAATTCAGTAAACTGACGTTTCAGTCGTGTCTGAATTATTTCTGGCAACCACTCAAATGGAAAGCTAAACGAACGTACTGTTGGAGAGAATGTACTGGACGATGTCAACGTGACCGAGGATTGCAGCATGGTGCAAAGGCGTCAGACCGAACTGATCAATCTGTAGCAAATTGCCTCCACTTGACACAGCTGCTGCCACCTGGTGATTAACAACACAAACTCACATCACATTAACGGTTTTTAGCAGGCATCACTTAGAGCACCACTAATGACAGGTATTGCAACAGATGAGGTCTGTCTGTATGTCCATCTGTCATAGTCTTGCAACCTGCGATAGCTGCTGGATGGAATGAAATGTCAGAAACAGTCATAAGTCCAAGATAACACTGTATTAGACCGGGGGCCAGAAAGGCAGATTTAGGGATCGAAACCCCAGTAAAAATTTGCATGGCAAATTGTTGCTACAGTGTTACAAACACAAAATGAATACATCTTAGCCAACAGCACCATCACTGACCCAATACAACTTTAGCTTATACCAAAATAAAACATTCACAGTAACGCCAGTAGCCAGTTCCAAATGACTTTGATCCCTCAGCCAAAGTGTACAAATTCAATTATTTTCCTAAATTCATAACTACTGTGAAATAAAAAATTTAAAAAAACAACAGCAGCAAATGCAAGAAGTACTTCGCGATGCTCTTACTTTGTCCAGGCTACCATTGTAACATGCAGCTATCAACCCTACAAACATTAATATCACAATGTTAACAAATGTAAATGAAAAATAATAGCAGTTGACCACAGCAATCTAAAGATAACCACCATCAGGGAAGTCCCTAAATAAAATCAGGATAATGTGATCGCAATTTCTGTATTTCTTTGCTTTATAACGAATAACAAAAACTCTGCATTTTTCCGTTTTTCGTGCTTTTGCCATTCTCAGATTAAATTTTTCACAGTTGCCTTGCCTTGCTTTGGTCCTTCCTCATGACTGAGGATGTCGCCGACACGGACACCAAGGCACTCCATCTGTTTCGGTCACATGCACATTGAACACACTCCGCCACTCACGCAGAAGTCCACTGCTTGATATCATCTGTCCAGCGTCTTCTAGGTCTGCCTCGATGTCTATTCCCGGCGATGGTGCCATGCAGCACATGCGTACATAAATTGTCCGCTCTTACAGCATGGCCAAAATATTGCAACTTCCTTCTCTTGACCTCTGCCAGGAAGCAACGTGTCAATTGCAACTCTTCCAGTATTGAGTTGTTGGTTCTATGCTCCGTCCAACTGATTTGCATCATCCTTCGATACATGTCCATTTTGAATCTTCTGCTGTCTGTTCACTCTACTGCTTTAATTGTCCAGGATTCACACGGTACGTACATTGCCACGGTCCAAACCAATGTTTGCATAAGTCTGCTTTTTAGCTGAAAGTTCAATCAGCAGTCTTTCCACAGACTCATTAGTGACTTAGCTGCAGATCTGGCCATGGCTGGTTTTGCTGTTATTTCCACTCTGCAGTCACACATATCCGACATAATGCTACCCAAGTAATGAAATGACTTCACTTGCTCTAAGGAGACACTGTCACACTTAACTAGAGCTGTAGTTGCCTTGGCTGACGCCACCAATACTTTGGTTTTCTTTGTGCTGATCTCTAATCCTTTCTCTCGAGAAACAGTACTCAGCTTGTCAATCAACATTCTGTAATGCTTCTTCTGATGTTGCAATAAACACTATATCATCTGCACACCGTAGATTGTTTATTGTGAGACCATATATTGTGACACCAATCCAGGTAAATTCGTCAACCGACTCCCTCATGACATATTCCGAATAACAGTTAAATGACAGAGGCGAGATTAGGCATCCTTGTCTAACACCTCTGCCAATCTTGAACCAATCAGTTAACTAATTAAAATGAAACTATGAAACACAAATTAGCCACTGTAGACACAAACATAAAAATCAGAGGTGCTTCTTTGTTTTCAAATTCCCATATTTCTGTAATATTCACTTTAAATGCAGTTACAATAACTGTTACAATTTACATGCTTTCTGTCACAAAATTCTGATATTTACGAGGTATAAAATTAAATCATTATTATTACTAATTCAAATATTTTTGACATTGCTTAAAAGATGCAGAAAAATCTAACTAATCAGCATCAACAGTAACACAGTACTACAACATTCTAGAAGCGATCGCACAGTACAGTGCCAACACGTAGTCGCAGTAGGCCTATATCACCACTACTTTTAACTATAACCATCATAGATATTGAAAAACCAGAAAAAAACTAAATTCCTACTTTTCTGTGGGGATGAGACATCATGCCTAGCACAGGAAGCTGCTCCATGTGCCATCTCAGATGAACTAAAACACCGCACAACACAAACTGACAAACAGTTCTGCACAACGACTGATCCCCACCTAATAAGTTCATTCTGTACTAATAATTTCAATAAAAGAAATCAAACGCCCACATTTGACATTGGCACTGGCAAATCATTTTGATTCCCAAGGATCACCTAACACAAATTCATGCAAGATATACAAAGTGCAATGTCTCCCACACCATCTAATGACAGTAGCAGCATGAAAGCAGTAATGTGACATAAGTCATCAGTAATTAAGAATATCTGATGAGCAAATAGAGCAAATAACACATGCATGTCTAAAATGTAATGATTCTGCTAAAATCAGTTACGACCTACGAAAACAAAAATGTTTTGACGAGCTGTTTATAACTAGCCGCTGATGATCAAAGATGCAAAAAATGTTCAAATCAAAAGTATACTTACTGAGAAGTTTTTGACGTGGCAGCAATGTTACGCTTTGCATTGGTGCGATGCAGCGGACGATGACCAGAGCCAGAAATATCGGAAATTCCCCAGATCATCGAAGATTGATCTGTTGATGTATTATCATAATCTGTGTGATGATTCAAGTGTTGATCCGGCTGAACTGAGATGACGTTTGAGCTAGCAGCTGCATCAGCTTGGTTTACCTCCACGTATACAATAAACAGCTCCTCTGAGAAAATGTCCGTAGCATAGTGCAGATGCTCATGCGCTTGGTCGATGCGGAAAAACCGTTCCGCAGTAGTCGCTGCAAACAACACAGTATCCAAGTTGGCTTGAAAGTGCTCTCATTTACAATAGTCAAGAAACTGAAATAAGGTAAGGTCTAGTATGCTTCACTGTTCTACTGGGCTAGTGTGTTGTGCATAAAATGGGAAGAAGAATATCAGTGCCATTCTGGTGAATCTACAGACGTCTGAAACGACTTGTAAGGTTATGTCAATATGTAGAAAGTTCCTCATATCTTCGGGCCATCTGCCTCCCAGCAAAGATACTGCCTGATAGACTCATCACAGCAACAACCACAGCCATATAGTTAAAATACTGGATCGTTGGAACAGCGGCCATTCAGAGCAGTGGATCACATTTTCACAATCCGCATTACAAACAGTCAATAGCATCATCCACATCAATCACGTAGACTAAGATAAAGTAGTTTCAATGATCTCAACAACTTGCACACATCAGAGTTAACCTAAATTAAACCACAAGAATATGAATACTTACAGTCGACAAAACACCAGTTCCTCAGTACATGCGGCAACAACCAATCCTCTTGACCAGATGCATTCTACGCACATGCCAACCATTCTTATAGTGAAGATGGTGTAAAAACAGTGAGTGACTTCACAAAAAAATCAAAATTATGCCAGCATAGCTCCAAGTATAGAGTTTGTCTCTAAAAAAGTAAACTTACCATAACTGTCAGAGCAGATTTTTTATAAGACAGATGCACGTCCTGTAACCCATCAAACAGCATCTAAGCACTGAAGAATTATTATTCAGAATCACACTAACTCATTTGAAGCAGCAATAATAACAAATTACAACTTCCTCTAACCGCAAAATAAATATGTCTAAAATAAAGCAAATAAAATGACTGAAAACTAACAAAAAAACACACAGATTAAAAAAAACTAGAGCTAAAAACAACTCATCTTCGACAGTACTTCTTAGGAAGATGACCATTCACAAAATACGAGAAAATACACAAATGCCAAAAGTAAACACATAAAATGGCAGAAAATTCAGTGAGGAATTGCTTATTCATTCAGCATAGTTATGAAGAAATCTTACACTCCATGTGCCAAACTAATGTGTAAAATGTGCAAAGAAGAAAATGAGCATATCAATCAATATACCATAATGAGTTGATCAATGTCAGATCTGACTTGTGACAGGTCTGCATTAGGCTCAACCTCCAACCGACCAATCAGTCTCGCTGAAACATCACAATAACAACAAAAAAGCATATCTCATCATTCTGAAACAACCAACTTGTCCGTGATTGGTGAAAGGTGAAAAGTCCAGTACTTGCTATAGCACTTCTTACACGAGATGGCCAGAAGAGCGCTTTTACGATCTCGGAATTGGCAGCTGATTGGCATAAGCTTATGACACCACAGCGCACTGTGCAGCCATCCACTGCCCATAGCACTTGTTTTTATCTTACGTCTGCACCAGTCAACCATCACGTGTCTACCATACGATGCATACATACCTTCAACATACTGAAGTTGGTACGTATTCCGAAAAAGAACATAACTACGTACATGTTTGTCGCAGCAGTTGTTTGTCATAATGCAGTGACTCGTATGCTTTGGAACTGATGCAGTAGATCTTTGACTCCAGTCTCTGCACTAGCTTCACACTGCGATGTTGCTGCAGCTGGCCAGCTGTCAGCCTTACAGAGCACATAAGTGCACACAATACAATACACATTTACACACCGTGAGTTCTAATGCTTTGTAGGACCGATGCTAGCAAAAAAAACAAACAGGAACGTTTTAAAACAGAGTTTAAAAGCATCTACAGAGAGACAGAGAAAGAGACAGATCTCTCAGATGGTCAGACATCTGGCAAAATGTTGGCTTGCTACACGATAAGCTATACAGCAAACTTTGTTGTCAGGCAGCATGTCTTTGGCAAGAGACTTTGCAACTTCCATCTTCCTTCCCCTCCCACCC
>Ga0209367_1010190_pt1 | contig 12637 bp, 13 predicted proteins | sample WorMetLIZISLAND2_FD_187412 | JGI IMG/M metagenome (GOLD analysis project Ga0209367, IMG submission 187412) | Marine gutless worms symbiont microbial communities from Max Planck institute for Marine Microbiology, Germany - Olavius geniculatus... ... | reverse complement strand
GACTCGGCCCATCGGGACCATAATACACATCGGCCATAGGCGCGTGTGGCGTTGGCGACGGTGGCGCCTCCTTGTGAATGATATAAACTTGCGCAGCCAGATATCGCGAAAAAAATCCGTAAAACCCCCTACTTTGGCGTTCAAGGTCATCCAAGGTCATTGAATTCGGCGCTAAACGAAAGCCAGTATACGATTTCATATTAGTGATTAATAGTAACCTAGGCCTTATCTCGCACCGTTACTGAGATACTACGAGTTATTGGCCAAAAATCACAAATTTTGACCACCCCCCTCTCATTTAGCGACCTCGTTCGGAGTGACACTCTTCGAATTTACGAAAAAGCTTTACGGTTCCTGAAACTAGAGTCTTCCAGGCAGCCGATGGTGAAAATTTGGAGATCCTAGCTTGGACCGTTTTTGCCTGATCCACCCGTGTGACAGACAGACGGACGAACAGACGGACGGAGAGAATTGCGATGGCTAAGACGCGCTGAAAGCACAGCTGCTTTTGCGCGTAAAAACTAAATGCCAGCAATATCCGCTCCGAAATCTATCGTTTCCGGGCGAACTAATGCCAATAGGCCTAAGCGAAACTGCAGTTTCACACTCAGTTTCATACTGGTACCGGTAGTTTACTTACTACATTTTTTCACGTAAAAATCTGAAAGATTTGATTTTCTTTGCGGTGTTGTTTACGTTGTAATTTATTGTATTTATTGTATATATTTATTGATATATTAATGTATAGCTCTGTGATTTATTGTTGGGTAATATTTAGCGAATTTGTTTTTAATAGCTATCGAGTTTCCGCACACTAAAATTAAGGGTATGACTGAAAACCGCAGGACACCGCAGGACACTTTGAATAACCACCAAAAAGTGCTGAAAACAGTAAAAATATAGGGTTTCTTTAATTTTAGAGCATTATATAGCCACATTATAGCGGCTATGTGGCGATACTAATATTTCAAAAGGTGCAAAAAACCGCAGGACACCGCAGGACACATACCGGTCAATGCATTGATTGTAAGCTTAGCCAGTACAGAATGTGAGAACAACAGTGGCGTAAATGAATGTGCAAACACTGACAACATGGGTGATGTACATTGTAAATTTAAGCGTCTTGGCGAACGTCTGACGTACGTCGTACGCACCGTTAACCAAGAATCAACGGTACCAACCAGAAGTCAACGTTGAATCAACGTTAGCATGTTATCTGGGTCGACCGTTACTCAAGTACGGTCGGCTAAAAACAGACAACGGTCGCATGAATTCAGCAATTCAGTCTGTTTTAACTACGTAGACTAGACTGTAAACTGGACTTCGTACCACAGACTATTCGTACCATCGCTGTCATTCGTAGCCTACTATTTTCACCTGCGGCGTCTTAATAGCGGCCATAAAGCGCCCAAAATTGAATTACTGTAGTTTAAAAAACGAAAAATTATACTGAAATTGCAGCACTTCTTCAATTTTTCAGTTAGCAAGCAAATATATGTGATATTAAAGTTACATAAATATGCGGTCAAACTCGGAATTCAAACTTTTTAATAAAGTCATTCAAGATTATCCAACGCTGGACTCTATAGAAGAGCAACCAGGCTGAGGAGATCCCAAGTTGCTGCATGCTGCCAGTAAACTCTTAAAAGTATGGTACGAAAAGTCCATAATTCGACTAGGTGCTTAAGTATGCTTTACAAAAAAAGTTTAAAGCCATGATGGATTTGGTGTTGGCTCACACAAGATTTATACAGATTTATACAGCGCCATGAAGTCCGAAGATACAGAGGTGCTTAAATACAGAGGTGGTGAACATGAATGAGTTAATTTCTAGATAATGATTCAGTCATTGTTAACCACGTATCGCATCAGATTTTTCAGTTCCGTTACAGTTTACTGTTAGCGCATGTCTGTTTGGATTTTCAGAAGTTTACGGTATTGTTCGGAGTTCAGCGTTTGTTATCAAAGAACACAAAATGATGCTATGGAATCGGATGAAGTTGAACTAAGTCAAGTCCAAGATGGCATCATTCTTGATGTCGTTGATGCAGTGTATGGTATGTGTCTAGTTAGTAATCTGGTTACAAGTCAGCATTTAAACCTGCAGTAAATATTTAAACATTATTGGCATTTAGCCCATAAATATGTTTGCTTTAGTCACTATCTGAGTTGGATTGCACATGGAAATAGCTTCGATTTTCTGACTTATTGCCATTGTTACAATGATGTTGTCATGATACATTGGCAGCCCCTGTGTTAATTAAACAGAAAACTGGCGGTGGTGCTAAAATTCTGTTGTCGAATGGTAATGAGGACAGTATGCTGATGTGATCTATTAGCTGCCACAAAAAATTTAACAGCTAGTTTATATCATTGTGATCATCATCATATCTGTTTATCATTACCTAAATACAGTGTTATATGGTGGATAAACATTATTTCTAATATACCTAGTCAGTATGGTGTCAAGTTAAGTCTGGATATGACTGATGAAGTAGGAAATTCTTGAGTGACAGTGCAGAAGTGATGCGCAATAGTAGGTCATTGGCACCAATTAGTAATACATGATTGTATACTATGAATGTAATTATTTTGTTTGTGTGTACTATATTATGGCTTTTTACGCGCGAAAGCAGAATGCTTCGCATGTCTTTGCCGTCATCTGGGCGTCTGTCCATCTATCTGTGCGTCTGTCACACTTGTGATCTGTATCAAAATGGTGCAAACTAGGATCACGAAATCTTCACTGTGGGCTGCCCTAAGGTCTCTAGTTTATCGTGACAAAATTTCGTGCCACTGGGTGCAGGGGTTCCCTCGAACGAGGGCATCAAAGAGGGGTACCGCCTAAAAAGATGTCATTTTGCCGTTATTGGCTCGAATAATGTGAAAACGGTTGCAGATAGGTACATACATGCTGCTTATCATAACAAGCACTGGTGACAGGCTTTTTGGATTTATCAACGTCAATGGTTTTGAACGACCTTGAACCGCTCAAAAACAGGTTTTTAGTGAATTTTTCACAATTTTTGGATGCAGCACACATTTCAACACTGAATTGCGATGAAATGGCTAGAGTTAGACCAAGACAACCTGCGTATAAAATTTTCAGCATTAAACGTAGATTTCAGCAGTCTAAGTCCCGATCCCCTAGGTTTATGTAGCCCGGCGCAGGCGGGCGTCAAAGACGGCTACTTTACCTAAAAAGTGGTTATTTTACCGCAATTATCTGGTGTAGCGTGAAAACGATTGCAAATAGTTACAGACATGCTGTTTGTTATTAATTTTTGCGATCTTCTGCTGCAGCACAAAATCCAAGAATGAACTGCGACGAAAAGGCTGGAGACAGACTGACAGTTTGCAAAGAGGAACTGCTATAGGCTTTCGTGCGTCTAGTGAGCATTAGCTCAAATTTCTTGTTACAGAATGGCTGTGGTGTGCGCCAGTGATGTTATCAAGGACTTTGTGTTTGAGGACAAGGACAAGGACTTACAAAAACAGCAAGGACAAGGACAGGGACAAGGACTTAAAACTGAGGACAAGGACGAGGACAAGGACTTAGAACCAAGGCCAAAAAACTCAAAAGCAAAACCAAGGACTTATACATGCCGCTATTACAGCGACACATTGCTATCAAGTTGGGTGACTTTAGTAGGATATTGAACATTTTGAACGTCATTAGTAGCATCATACTACTGCAACATACGTCATACAACAATGCTAAAAATATCAGACAAACAAAAAACGAACATCTTGTGACTCTAGCAATTTCAGATAGAGTAGGTTTTAACTTTTGTGACAAACTTTCCATTATGTTGTATTTATGTACAACTTTAAAGTTGTATGTTTTGTTTAGTGGTAATGTTGATAACGATGCTGTGTTGATTTGGACAGTTGTCAAAAATGGTGGTGTCCTTAAATTACACACAGAATAGGCCCAAGTATTGAACCCTGTGGGATGCCACTAGGAGAACATCAGACCAATGTGACATAACTGTGTGGGTCGCAATTACTAGCATCACAAGTTTCAGTATGACAATAGCTAATGTATAACACTTTTTCAGTTTTGTGTTTTAACTATCGTAATATAATTCATTGAAGTCTTGGTATTGTGGCCGAGGACTTGGCCGAGAACAAAGACTTGGTATCGTGGCTGAGGACTTGGACAAGGACACAGCTGTTTGTCTTTGAGGTGCCTCGAGGATGAAACAAGTCCTCGAGGACACATCAGTGGTCTGTGCCGTGTCAGATGCTGTAGCTGATGCTGATGCTGACAGCAGAACAGATGATCAGCTGATTGTGACAAATAACAGCATTGGTCATTCACAACATGTGGATTCGTGTCCACTTGATGAAGTTAATCAGCTCAGACATGGAGTAACTAATCTGCAGGTTGTGGCGATGTGTGTTATACATATTATTATTGTAAAATTACTAAAATTTGTAATGTTTCCAGTCCCATTGCAGAGGAAGACCATTGGTGTTTTATGTAGTCAAAATGTCAGTCAGAGATAAAATATGTAGTTTATTCTTTGTACAGAAAAAAACATGATTGTTAGTGCATTTGGCCAGAGCTTCTCAATTTTTCTGGTGTTGGGAAAGTTTGAAATTTACTTACTAACTTTATTTTTAGTGCTAAATAGTACTATTTATCATGTTGTCTGTTTAATTGTGACCAACCTCAAAATGACAAACAAAAATGCACTCAGCAAGGTCCATCATATTTGATGCATGCATTGTGTACTGTCATGTCTCATGTATGCCAGCATGTTTTTAGTGCAAGACCACTTACTCATTCGAAGTATGATAAAGCCCAAATTCCATTACGACGACTTTCACCGAAACTTCCCCGCGGGGAAAGTCATGGACACAAACCATGAAAGTCGCGGACGCAAACGGTGACAAATCATGAACCATGAAGTTTCGGTGAAAGTCGCTGACACAAATCACGAAAGTCGCGGACACAAACCATTTCGACATGTCGAGATGTTTGCAACAAAGTCCGTGACAAGTCCGCAACAAACCCGTTTGTGTCGCTCTAATGGAATTTAGCCCGTTACAATGCACGGGAAAAGTTGGCGACAAAGTCCGCGGACTTTGTCGTGGACACAAATCACGAAAGTCTGCAACACAAATCATGAAAGTTGGCGACGTGATTTGTGTCCGCGACACGTTCGCGACTTTGTTTACTGTTTAGTGTCTTAAATTATTTGATTTTTTTGAGCAATAGCAGATTGTTTTGCGCATCTTAGCTATGGCTTGGGTTCCCTTCGAACGAGGGCGTAAAAGAGGGGTACCCCCCTCTAAAAGACATTTTGACCCTATTGGCTTAGTGTGAAAACGGTTGCAGATAGGTACACACATGTTGTTCATCATAACAAGCACTGGTAACAGGCTTTTTAGATTTATCAACATCAATGACTTTGAACGACCTTGAACCCCCCCTCAAGAAAGGGGGTTTATAGTGAATTTTTCACAATTTTTGGATGCAGTGCACATTTCAACACTGAATTGTGACGAAATGGCTGGAGATAGACCAAGACAACCTGCGAATGAAATTTTCAGCATTGAACGTAGATTTTAGCAGTCCAAGTCCCGACACCCTAGGTTCAAGGAGGCCGCCGCAGGTGGGCATGAAAGACGGCTACCCCTAAAAGTGGTTATTTTACCGCAATTATCTCGTGTAGCATGAAAACGGTTGCAGATAGGTACAGACATGCTGCTTATCATAATAAGCACTGGTGACAAGCTTTTTATTGGTGTCAACGTCGATGACCTTGAATGATCTTGAACCCCCAAAATTGGGGTTTTTAGTGAATTTTTGGCGATTTCCGGCTGTGACACACATTTTAAGAGTGAACTGCACTGAAATGGCTGGAGATGGACCTGGACAACCTGTGGATGACATTTTTGGCATAGAACATACATTGTTAGGAATCTAAGTTTTGATCCTCTAAATTCAAGGAGTCTTCTATACGGAGGTCTTAAATTTAAGTACTCTTTCACGATGCATTAATATCTTATTGCTGTTGGCCTACACTGATTGCCAAAGTGGCAGGACCACTGCTATCGCGCGTCATGTGAGCTTTGCGCAAATTACTTGTAGCTAGATGCACTGGTTTCCTAATATGAGTTTATCACAGATAGCAATATGGTCTGCATGATGCCTGATGTTATCTGCGATCAACAGCAATATGTGTCTAGTGAAAAACATTGTTGTCGATCTGTGTTGAATTGTTGTTACGGTGGTTTAGTCATTTTAGTACTTAGTCAGCTGTTAGCAACTTTTAAGCTTTTAAGAAAACAGTGATTACACTGGAACTTCTTAGTTAGTTTTAAGTCTACTATAGGGATACTCAATAATGATCAGTCAAGCGTAATCTAGAAAATACGATCTCAGGATTACAAACTTTTCAATCCTGGGATTGTAGTCACTACATTGTTTTCAGAAAGTGGAATTTTGTTTGTTGCAGTCGGAAGCTATTGATGGTGGCAAGACTGTTGCAGTATTAATGGATGTAACTCAGCCACTGGAGACACTACGGCAACTGCTTGAGTCAGAATTGCAGGGTTCGCTTGAACACTTTGAGTTCTGGCTGCAAGATACAATGAAAGTATACAGACAGTCATTTCTTTTACACTTTGACTTTAATTGTGTTTGTCATATCTGTTTTGTATTCTATACTGTTGCCGTATTCTGCCACTTGTGCTGCAGTATGCTAAAATGTGCTTGATTTGATTTGCTGGTGGTGTTGTGTTGTTTTGTGGATCAACTTTTGTGCTTGGGTGAATCGAGTCAGCAGAAGGGCATTCCGTTCGTAAGAAGTGCTGTTTTAGCAATTCAAAAAGTTTTGCAATATTATTTATTTAGTAACCACTGAAAAGGTGATCAGTTAAATGAAAATTGAAAGTAGTACAGTAGTAGCATCGATAGTGCGAGTTGTAGTGGTAGTGGCGTGGCCTAGTGGTAATGCATTTTGTCTGATCAATGAAGTTACTCTATCCCGGGCCGGGTTAGTACTTGCCTGCAGGCACATAAACCATCTCGGTATGTAACCAGCCGCTTAGGTCAACTCAGCCTTTCATTCCTCCAGGGTAGGTAAATCAAGTATGGGCATATCTGGCTGGGTTTAAGGTGGAGCTCATTCACCTGTGTCCAGTGGCAGGTAACACTGTGTGATCCCATACGGCAGGTGATGCTCTGTAGCTTTTGAGATAGGCTTACCATAAAGAGCTATATCAGCAGCTTTAACCTTTAACCTTTCAGTAATCAGTGAATGTACATGCAGTGAATAACTATGGCTGGCATAGTTAATCTGTGATCTGTTGGCCATCTCAAGACAGTAGCAGCAGTAATAGTAATAGTTGTACTAGTGTGAGTATAGTGTATATTGGTAATATGTACAATGTTGTGCAGTGAATGGCAATGGCATGCGTGGTTGCTAGTTTTGGTCTGTGATCTCAGACACTAGCAGCAGTAGTATCGGGAACAGTGTCTGCATGTTTGGATCGGTCAACTGCATTGCTTCTAGTAGTATTCTAGTAGTGATAATAGTGCGAGTAGTAGTAGTTGTTGTAGTTGTCTGGATCAGTGAGCCTGGAGAGGCAGTGTATAGCTGGTGCTGGGCTGGTTCAAGTCAACGTTGAACTCAGTTGTGATAAAACTCCACCACGACTCAACATAGTTGATGTGCTTCAGCCCCCTAGTGATCTGGATGACAGCATTGGTAGGCTAACAAGTCTGTTGTATCTGTATGTTCATAGAGGTTAGAGATGCGCTGTGTTCTTTGTAGGATAAAACTTCTCTGCTTTTTCTTTGTAGATGAAGAGGAAGCGGTGACCTTACAATAGTATCACGTGTTAGGTTGCTAGCCAGTAGCCAACTTGACATCATGGCAACGGAAGATTGTTGAATTTGTACATTTTTCTTGTCAGAAATTTTTTTCTTGTTGAAAAGTTTTCTTAAATACAAAATTTGGGAATAAGGCAAAATTAAATTGTGAGCACCCATAATCTCCTTTGGTAAAATTTTGCAGCTGTCTTTCGGGAAAAAAATTGCCACTTCCTGCCCTCCCATACTTTTTTAACTTACGATGGCACAGTTGTAGTGTTGCTCCATTGTTGCTATATAATGTATTACAGCAAAACTACATCGGTTCTGTCTTGAAGTTTTACCAGGGCTCTTAAGAGATGTCTATTAGCATACTGGTTTATCAAGATGTGCTTTCAGTGTTAGCTTTGTATTGTGTTTTTATGATTTTATGTGTACTTTGTATGAGGTGCTGGCTTTGGTGTAATAAATGATTGATTGAAAAGGGAGCGCAAGGCACATAAGTTGTAAAAAAATAATTTCTGCTGCATGGGGGTGTCTTCACTCTACATCATTGTGTTGCAGCAAATGCACAGCTGTCTGTTGCAACATCTGTTCACAGCGGCGTCAACAGAGGACACCACCAGCAGAGAGCTGATTGTGATAACAGCACTGCCATTACTCAACAGTGCCATTCCGAATCAAAGTCTGCATTCGGTAACATTATTTGAAATTTAATATGTTACAACAATGACAGCAATACTGTAACTTGTGATGTAGAATTCAGATTATCTTTATTTTTAGTTGAAATTGCTCAACTCTGTTGGATACTGCAGTCCACATTGCTTTCCATATATTCCACTAAATAGATAAGTAACTAGTTAAATGTCACTGGTTTATAATGTTGTCATTTACATTCGTACTCAGAAATGTCATGAGTAATCGTGGATAGAAATAAAGATTTTATTATAAGAATGGTATACAAAGACAGATATTAACCTACGGACACATCACATTACTACAGTACTACAGTGTGTCTCAAAAAAACATCCCCGACATTTTCGACCGTAACTTGAAAATCAATTACCAAATTTTGATAATTTTTGTACGAATATTCCTGACACAACTTGCATCAAATGACTATTCTGTTTCCCACCTCACCCAATGTTTGTTTCTGCACTACCTAGGGAAACACAACCAGCAAAATATCACTTTTTTATCCAATGCAATATGATTGCTTAATTAACATAATCCATAAAAATGCTTAATTAACATAATGCATAAAAACTTATTTTGTTCACATTTTTGACACTTTGGCTGACATTTCATCCAATTATCCATTTTTCAAATGCTTGCAGTAAAACTGCTTGAAGTGTTGGCCCACTATGCGAACAGAGGCAAGGAGACGTTTTCTCCATTCATTGGCAGCAATATCGATAATGTTCTGCTCCAGACCAATCCAGGCTGTACCAGTTGCTTCTTGACTTCACAAACATTCCTAAACTTCATCTGGTAGACACACTGCTGCATGACAGTCAAACTTGTAATAAGCTGCTGATGGGGCCCACAGATTAGGATAGATAGAATTTGTTGACGTTTTTTCATTTATTTTAACACATATTATGCTTGGTCTGCTTTCCCCAGGTAGTGCAAAAGCAGACGTTGGGTGAGGTGGAAACTAAAATACTTATTTAATAGCCAGCTGTGTCAGAAATATTTCTGCCAAAAATTATTAAAATCTGCTGATCTTTCTTCAAGTTACGATCGATAATGTCGGGGATGTTTTTTCAGGTTTTCTGTTTATTTCAACACATATTTCGCTTGATCTGCTTTCCCTAGGTAGTGCACAAGCATACATTGGGTGAGGTGGGAAACTGAACGGTCATTTGGTGGCAAGTTGTGTCAGGAATATTTGTATTGAAAATTATCAAAATCTGATTTTGGTTTTCATGTTACAGTCAAAAATGGCAGGGATGTTTTTTTGAGACACAGTGTATATGCATAGTCCTAATGTTTTAGCTGTTTTCATGTGTCTGGTTGTAAGCAGTGGAAGTTTTCTCATGCATATGTTGGTGAAAGTCATTTTAACTTACGGACACACTGAGACAATTTTTTACAAATTTTTGAATACTGTTAAATGTGTTTGTACATTTGTATTGTTAAGAGGTTGCGTTGTCGAATATTTATTAAACAAATATACGATGACAGTACATGACGATGAGTTGTTAATGTGGTGTTGTGGCTAGGTCTCAGTGGCTCGCAGATTCAGCTCTGGCAATTTCTGCTGGAACTGTTGACAGATGCGGAGTTCCGTCCGATGATCCAGTGGATTGGTAGCGATGGAGAGTTCCAGTTCATCGACCCAGAGGCCGTGGCTCAGCTGTGGGGTCAACGCAAGTCCAAGCCGATGATGAACTACGAGAAGCTCTCACGTGCTCTGAGATATTACTACGATGGTGACATGATTGCTAAGGTGCTGTCTTATGTCTCTCATGTTTATATATTCGGAGCATTTTTCAAATAAACTGTTTGACATTGCCTGTAGTAATTAGTAAACGTGATCAGTTAGTCATACAGTCAAACCTCATCATAAACAGCATCAAATGATACAAAGGCACATAGCGGCAGAGACTGACAGAGCTAAATAATTGATTCTATGCTAGACTGTATTTTCTTACATTTTGCTATTTTTAATGTTTAATATGGTATTATTATTTTTTCTCATTTGTGTGTGTGTTTTTGTTTTTTACTTACTCTGAATTTTGTGTATTGTTACGTGTTAAATTTCATGAAGGAATCAAGAGTTGCCAATTGTGCCGTGATTTGGGGAAAGATGGGTTACATTTTCCTATAGCTGCCCCCATTGAATCATACAGCAATTTTGTACTATTTTCCATGTTTTGTTGCCCGAAATAGATGCAACAGCAGCCCCTTGTTGTTAGCGCTAATATTTTAAGTATAATCTTTTCCAATGTGAAAAAAGCTGTACGTGTGATATTGCATAGGTGCCAGGAAGGCGTTTCGTCTACAAATTTGTCTGTGATCTGCGTACTTTGCTTGGTTATTCTGCAGCCGAACTTAATCAACTCGTATTGCAAAGTGCCAACCAGTCACCTAACAGATGACAGACACTGCTGGCGTACTGATACTCGTAACTGTACTGTAACTGTAACTAACCCTAACCCTAACTGTTTGCCAACTTGTGTCATGTAAAGCATTCGTAATTTTGTATTATTAGGTGGCATGGCTGAAAGCATCAATGATGCCTACTATTGCAACAAATGTGATCATAGTGTGGTCTGTCTGTATGTGACACAAGGTTGTGAACACTGCTAAAGCCATTGGACAGATTGAAATGCGATGCACGGGACTTATGTGATGGCCGGCCGGTAACACTGCATTGGACAGGGGCCGTGGTCGCCTATGCTAAGAGTAGATTTAAGGGGTTTGAATTGAACCTCAGTCAGAACTTGGATTTCTATTGCAGCCAAGTTGTTGAACATAGTTTAATGGCTACCAGTACAATAGATAGCCCATAGGAACTCGGCCATGCCCTATCCAACGGTACCATCATGGACTAGGTAGAATTTTGCATTCTCTCAAAAACAGCACATTTGCAGTGATGTCACCTAATGCCAGATGACTTTGACCTCGGCATACAGTGAGCGGTGCATTGTAATAGTGGACCAAATGATGTCATTATCAGAGATAACACAGTTCAGTTAATGGGGGTAGCAATTTGTATGGGTACCCAAAATTTCTTGCTACACCTATAGTGGGCTATCCCTCTTTATGCCTATATTGCTGTTCTAAAGTTGTACCGAGTTGTTGCTTCGGAAAATATGCTGTGATTGTGAACAATGAACATTCTTGTTTTGGCATTTTTTATATGAAAACTGATTGACACAGGATACGGTGTCTGGCTTTTTCGTCCCTTTGCCGGTTCGCCCCCTGGCTTGTTCGCCCCCTGTGCCTGGCTGATTTGCCCCTTGGCTTGTTCGCCCCCTGGCTCGTTCGCCCTTTGGCTCGTTCGCCCCCTGGCTTATTCGCCCCCTCACCTTGGACGTTTCACCCCTGTTGAATACTGGTAATTCGACATAGAGGTTTATACGTAGTAATTGTCTTTAGGCCTAGACAGTTTATGCATGATGATGAGAATAAACGATTGTGTGAATGTTTAATGCTTTGTTCAGTTCTGAAATAAAATCATTATAGGCCTATACTTATATTTAGTTATACAGAGTTTTAGTGTTCTATCTCGCCTTAGAATGTTTGCAGTGATGTCTGTCGCTGTCTATAGATCTAGGCGTTCGTCAAGCGGTTATTAGGCACCCAAGTATATCTGTAAGAATTCATTTTCAAAGATAGCTTGACGTTGACACATTATCCGAGTCTTAAGCGTTCTAGGTCAGTGGCGTATTTAGGATTTGGCAAAGGGCGCTATGGCGAGCGCGCAGAGCGCGAGCCTGTAACGGGGGTCTGAGGGCGGAGCCCCCAGCGGGGTACAGGGGCAAAGCCCCTGGTCGGGGGGTCATGTGGCATTTTGTTTTCGAACGTTTAATGGAAGCCGCAAATTCGTTCATTTTTCTGAAATTTAGACACACAGATAATCACAGATATTTGCGTTGTTTTAGCCAAAATAGAGTAGCAAATTACCGGTATTCAACAGGGGCGAAACGTCCAAGGTGAGGGGACGAAAAAGCCAAGGGGCGAATCAGCCAGGGGGCAAACAAGCCAGGGGGCGAACCGGCAAAAGGGCGAAAAAGCCATAATTCCAGGATACTGTTCAAATGACTGAGTCTGTCCAATGCATCTCGACAGCTAACAGTA
>Ga0209367_1010189_pt1 | contig 12637 bp, 8 predicted proteins | sample WorMetLIZISLAND2_FD_187412 | JGI IMG/M metagenome (GOLD analysis project Ga0209367, IMG submission 187412) | Marine gutless worms symbiont microbial communities from Max Planck institute for Marine Microbiology, Germany - Olavius geniculatus... ... | reverse complement strand
CTATTTTATGCTACGAAATTGATATCTTTATGTTCTGTTCTCCGAGACCACTGTAGCTTTGACAGTGTTTGTTTTGCTAGGTAATGTGGTCACACAATAAAAGTGCGGTGGGCGAAAGAACTTCACGTTTACGCGCCATAAATTTCTGCTTGTAACAGTAAAAGAATGGTTAAAATCGGTGCTGAATTACCGAAGTTATCCCAAAATAAAACTGGGTGTCCGTTTTTAGACCACCCTGTAGATGTCAGTCGCCGGCCGTCACGTAAAATGTAGGCTACTCGCAGTCGATCATACGCCACGCTAGACCGAGACATTGACTTCATGCCTCGCACCTCCTAAGACATCGCTCAACCACCCACGTCGTAACGTTTGTAATTAGTGATAAACATGATATAATAATTATGTCTGATTGAAGCGAACTGATCACTTGGCTTTCTCAGCAGCTGGTTCCCCGAAAAGCAGTCACCGTCACCCATCGTGAGTCCGATGTTGTGTTTCACTGTTATTTTGACGCTCAGTTTACACCAGTGTTTTTAGGCTATTCTACAAAGTTGGCCATAAAAGTATGCCTCCAACTTTTGTCCATTTCTTTGCCAAATATCGACCAATTTTTTTCTTACATTTTTACTAGCACATTTTGCGGAAAATTTTAATATAATCATTTATTAAGAATTCCGCCACACTTCAACTGTGTCGCTATGCTACCTCGTGAAATACATCTTTAAAAATCGCTATAATCAGATAAAAAAAACCTATAGTTTGAAACAAGTTTTTACTAATTTATACGTCTTATTTAAATAAAATTATAATATGTTTACTTTAAGTCGCTTTTGTTGTTTTTAAACCAAATCAAACGACGTCGTAAATAATAAGTTTTTATGCAATGACGAAATGCCGGTAAAGAGTGTGACAGTTCATTCACTGATCACTGTATATGTACATATAGGCCTACTGTACGTTGTGATATTCTCGGAAAATTTCAGCTTCGATCACTACCACCGGCAATGCGGCGGCGAGCAGTAAATCTGACAGAAAGTGATAGGAAAGATGAGCAATGCGATTCTGTGGCCGATCTAGCAGCGACGGCAGCGAGCGGCGCGTCGGTTGCTGAGACAGACACTAGCAACTCAACTTTTCACTGCACGATGTTGTGAGCATCCGCCGGCGAAAAAAAACGTTTTCCTGTCAGGAAGCGACACAGTACAATAATACCTTGCAGCTTCTTACGCGGCTGTGGCCTATCGCCACCACTGTTTAGGCCTACTAAAAACCAAAAGTCATAGATTCGCTATTTGCTATAGCGTCGCTTACCGAAATCCGGCTTATGTGCAGAAGCATTTTAAAATCTTGAAAATGGCATCTGATTGACATGAGTCAATGATATCATAACGCATTATGCGGCCATCCATTAACCAACTTGACCAGCGGTGTAGCACGAGGACATACCAGCCACAACAAGTTTTGCGGTGGAACGAGCGCCTGTTTGTCACTCATTACCAAAGCGTACGATTCATTGGCTACAAAAAAACTACTGCAAGATCTCTTCGCCGCGATGGCTACAATGAAATGGGTTTGGCGACAACAACAACTTCGGGATTTGGGGTTGAGGCGGCGGCGCCCCGAGGGCGAAGTATTGTTGACAATTGGATGCCGTCGATGCTGGTGAAATTGCGTTGTGACTGGCCGAAGATATCATCTCTGCGACTGCTGCTGCTGCTGCTGCAGCTGAAGAAATCTGCATTCGGTGTCGTCACATCTTACATCATTCATTCCGATATCCTGAATTTTGATAAGCGATGACCGTGCAGTACGCGAGTCGAACGCTGGTCATGCTAAACTGACAATATCGCTTCAGTATCCGTCTGAGCCGTTTATGTTTGTCTTAACGGTTGTCGAGACAATCGAGACCTGTCAACAGACCGGTTGATGTATTAAGTTGCTATAGTAACTTCGCTTGGTGACATGATGACAGTATACTCGCTTTTTGTGCCGTCGTTTGGATTAATATTAAACTAGGCTGCTTTTGCCCTTTAAGCGATCTAAGTTTAGTAAGTTATTGCATTCGCACGTTGTGCTATATATTTATCAATGTCCTTTAGGGCATACAAATCGTTTTTAATTGATTGTATATCATCTAGCGTTTGTTTTTTTTCTGTAGATTAACTGCCAATATTGATCGGTTATAATTTCGGTCGTTGTGATTGTCTTTACTGGTGAAAAGTATATCAGGCACCAAGTATCAAATCCTGAATGACAGAGTGTTTAAATAAATAATGAATAATGAGGGGTTAATAGTCCGTGGCAGAATTAACGACAGTATACAGTTTCCAAAATACAGATTGCACATACAGATTGCACACAATAGTTTCTTTTTGTTTAGCAAACAATTCAGTAACATTATCAGCAGAATTAATGGCAATCACAGAAGTTGATTAGTCTTACAGTGAAAAATTTGATACAGTTACCGAGCCAGTGTCGATTTTAAGATGTGATAATATATAAGCAAGTATAACTTATCATCAGTATAATATATTACTAGAAATATTCCTTAAATTTCAAGGAATTTGCAGTGTTATTTTTCTTTTTTGGTAAGCTTATAATCAAAGCTCGCGTTTATTGAGAACGCATGCAAGTCATTACTAATTTCAGCACTTCTCAGTTAAAAACAACAAAATGCTGGAAATTACTTTTTTAAAAGCTTTAACAATTTTTAGCGCTAAATTACCAGAAATTAGTAAAACTTTTTACGACTAAAATGATGAATAAGTATTTGTAATAATAATTTAGTTTAGGCTTTACATCTGAATAAGTGATTGTCTGCTGCTGAGCGTAGACTTGACCGGAGGGACCTGCGATTATCACAGGAGGAAAAAATAATTTGAGTCAGATTCAGATTACTTGTTAGCAGGAGGCAGGACATAGGCTATTCTGCAGCGAAAGCAGCATGAACATTATCCTCTCCTGACACGTGCAGTAATCTGCTTACTTAATTGATTATCCACTTACTGGGCGAAATATGAATATGTTGTCAACATGAAACGCTGGGCCTCTGTGACGCCAAGCATTGTAGCAGCTGGTCAGTCGATACGGCTCATCATACTCGGCTATCGAATTACTCGACACCACTGATTGCAGAGGCTGAAAGAGGCGGATGGATGCTATGATCTAACACGACATTCAGCAACACAAGTAGATGTATTAAATATACTTGTGATAAACTATGTGCTGCGTAGCATGATGAAAACAAAAGGGTCCTACTGTTGTAGGCTAGCTAACGTTCCGCGCGATGCCTTTTTCTGTTGACAATCATGCTTCCGGGTAACGTCGCGGTCACACGTGAAACGAACTGTACAACACCAGGCATCTTAAAACGTCCAGATGTTTTTGACTTGTGGACTAGTTGTGCAACATGTTGTGGATTGCTGTGGATTTGCTACAGTATGTGTAGGCCTAGCTTGTTGTAGAACATGTTGCGTAGGGGCTGGTCTGACTCCGCTGAACTATATGAACAGCTGATGTTTTACTTACTTTTTCGTTACAACAAATCCACAACAAATCGGACTGAGTAGAGCGTGGACTTCACGTAGCTCGACGGCAGCCGAGGCCGTCGGTGATTAGCGCCTTGCGGACTGCTAGCGTGAAACTCGCCACCCTCAAGTCCACACTGCGACGAGTGATGCTCTGCTCGCCGTTCGTCGCTAACGACCGTCTGATTGGCTTCGTTCGCAACGTCGACTTCTAAAGCGATTCTGTCGCTAGTTAGATATCTCCAATTTGAGATTTTTTCATGATCCGCACATTCAAATCGGTCGAAAAATCGCTCACAAAGACGAACAAATATTTCTTGTTTTTCTATAACAAGTAAGCATAAAGGGCTGAATTATTTGTTTTTCAACTGCAGGATGTATGTCTGATGTAATAAATGCCCGAATATCTGACAATTACATCACTCTAGATTTGCTTACGTTATTTTTGGCCGTTTTCGAACGTTAATAATATATTTGTGAACGCACACTAACTTAGAATGGTTTCGACACTTTACTGTTAAAATGCAACACATTTACTTTAGTGAAAGCCCTACATCGCTGCCGTAATGTCTGTCCTTGAATGCAGTACAGCTTTCTTTGCAACTTGTTCGCCGCTCTTTATATTGTTTCACATATAATTTTTTAGCTAGTGTGTGGCCCCTTCAGGTTGTTTGGCCTCGCGGTTCCTGCTAATTACCAAACACGACGCTGCTTCAATTATTTTGCTATTTTGTTCAAGCCGCAACAGTCAACATCAATAATATTAACATATATTACAAATGCAGCATTTCTACATGAAACGCAGCTTTTGTTGATGCAATGTACGGATTAATATAGTTATTAGTTTTCAGAATTATCGGTGAAACGTGCTCTACTCAAGTTATTTTGTACGTACGACAATGACATATTTCGCAGTTGCCTTTCTTCTTTCTGCACAAATTGAAAGAGCTCATCGACCGACGCAAGAGAAAATTTGAGTTAAAGCCAAAGCTACTAATAAACTTTTTTGTGTTTAGTGGTGATTGATAGTCAAATATAAAGTTATTTAATGGATATTCGACTATTTGTCCTTACGATCGTTTGCTGCAGTTAATTAAGGCTATGTATTACATGCTTTTCTGTGTTTGTGCTTCTGGTTTTGCTGACATTTTACGGTAAATAAATGTAAACTAATGCAATGTAATGATTATGCTGTTTGGACCAGCATGTTGCGTACACGCGGTGGCGCCGATGCGACGATGGAAGAATATTCTGATGCGCGCTCCGCCGCTCAGAATCCACCAGGAAAGACAGGTAGACGGCGTGACTGACTTGATCAATATTGCGTTATGCAAATGACGCAAGGCAACGCAAGGCTGGACAGACGGACGGACGAACGAAGCGAATTGCAACGACCTTGCCGGGTCATCGCATTATCAGTTCCGAAGACGACTGGCGCTACGGACGATACGTCGAGGTATCGATGAGCGTACGTCGCCGATTACTCAGAAGCGCGCTCGACTGTGTCGATGAATCGACTCTCAGCTACCAATCTACTGCGCAGCACCGTGCCGTCTATATGTAGACTGCACTGCGCCACGCCAATCAGTCGCCTCAGCTCGCACTATAGTCGCCGTAGGGTTGCGCGCTGTCGGGAAACTTTGTTTCATCTCTCACTGTTTCGTTTTGATGGTGTGCTAATTTTGTTTCATCTATTGCTGCCAAGTTTCGATGTTTCACAAACCTATACTGTTGTGGCGAGCAGCAAAGGCGATTTCAGCATAGCAACCGACACTCTGTTGGTGAGGTGAGGTGTGATGGGCGGTGCATATGTGCTTTGTTTCAAATTCCATGGGGGTATTTTTGTGCCAAAACTTGGCAAAATCGGATAACATTTGCCAACGATATCATGAAAATAAAAAGCGTGAAATTTTTCGAGACACAGTGTAGTACCGAGATTCGCAATATCGCGGTATTTTCAATACAGATATAACGTGCATCTCTAGTTCATCATCATCAACGTGATCGGGCGCCGATTGCTTCGCTGATAACGCGCACTGACTGCGCAGTACGTACGTCACTGCCGGTTACCATGGAAACCGATGATGCTCGACGTTGTCATGACAACGTCAAAAGCCGTTGCGGCTGATGTGGGTGAAAAGATAACAGCTAACTAAAATAATATGAGCGCCGCGTTTCAATCTCTAACATTTACTGATTATCGATTCCATCTTAATCCAGCCGAAAGATTTCAGATTTTACTGGCATTTATCAGTGCAGCTCTTGTTGTTGCCATACTGTCCGGCCTGAATAGTTAATAATGCATGTGTGCAATGTTCTATGACATATAAACGACGACTATGCTGAAAAAGAGAAAAAGTTACACTGTGTATTTTTTCAACTAAATTCGTTTATTTTTATTTATCAACAGAACAACACACTTTGTGTTCGCCGACACGAAGCGCGTAATTATTGGTCGATAGACATAAATAGTGACGTAATTATAATATAAACAATAATATTAGAAGTCGTTGTCAAGCGTCGCTAAAGATTATACAGAACGAGCCAATAAAAACCGAACTGTGTTCAAAAAGTTATAGCTTTCTTAATTGTGGAAATAAAAATAACATAAAAATGTCACGTTGAATAGTTTTATACCCAAATAATAAACGAAATAGTTGCAAAGTTTAAATTTTCATATGCGAAATGTAAACACAGCGAAGTGACTATGCGTCGTTTTATGACCCATTTTCGTTTTATTATTACGTTTCTTTAAAAATAATCAACCTACACCGGTAGTTTTAAGTGTGTCTTAATTAAAAATGAAAATGCTTTATTACACACGTATTTTACTCTTGTTACAAACGTAGAGATATTAAGAAAGCTACAGATCTTCGAAAATAGTTCGCGATTTTCGTATAGGCGCTTCCTGCATGCACTGTACAATGCGAATTTCTGTACAACAATGTATACCTATTTTACAATAACAACGGTACCGTAACAAGAAACAAACGATTATCGATAACCGATATACTGAAACAAGCCATTATCTAACATCACTGCCGATCGGTGCACGTTTGCGACTCGTTATGACTGGTTTTTCTTCAACGCAACGCACGCAACAAACGCAACAAAGAACGCAAAAGTCGCAACGGACACTGCAGATGCCGCAAGAAACGCACGTCAACAAGTACGCAAAACGACGCGGCTGACAAAAGGTACGCACAGCCGCATGAAAAATGACTAACATTTAATTAGACTATTCTATCACGTGAAGTTTCAACGACGACTGATGATGATCACACGGAAAGAGTAAGAAATAGAGATATCATAAGAAAGACTGGGTTCCGGAAATTAAAGCACATCATCAAAGAAAAAAGACGGAGGTGGCTGGGACAAGTACTGAGAATGGAAGACTCCAGAATACCACATCAAGCAATACAGTCGGAATTAAGGGGCTACAAGAGAAAGCTGGGACGGTTAAGGAAAAATTGGATGGACATCATCAGACGAGGTCCGAAGGACATGGACACTACCTGGGAAGAAGGCAAATAACTGGCAACAAACAGAGCAGAATGTCGTCAACGTGTGGCCCAAAGCATCTACCATGCGGGTTGAACTAAGGTCTAATGCTATCCATCTGCGAACTCGATTTCGTTATGTTTCGCTATTCATACGCATGTCGTTCCCGTGTTTTCCGTTTCTGCATTTTCCACCCATGCGATTTGGTCTCTTGTTTTTGCAGGCCTACGTTTTCCACCCTTGTGTTTTTGATAGTTCCGGGTTTTCCAGTCTCGCGTTTTTGGCGTCCCCTCTCCATTCAACCCCGAATTTAAAGAAGTTTCCTTTGCACTAGATTGTTGAAATTTTGCACGCCTAGATATAAAACAGAGGGCTGATTATTCGTGTTAAATGTTTTTCTCTACAACTTAACGCTTAGTCACAATACATCCGTTACAGACGACGACGACAGACAGATAGACGACAACTCGTACGGTCGTACCTTAAGCTCGACAGTTACGTAAGCACGGTCGGCTAAAAACGCAAGAATAAAAGTGGTGTATATTTTTGCAGTGCGTTTGTTGCGTTCGGTTGCGTATGTTGCGTGCATTGCGTTAAATGTAAACCAGGCTTAACACGATCTTCTGTCACGTACAGCGCGTATACAACAACAAATCAACGGATTGGCACAATACACAGTGAGTGGCACGTAATTATGATTATAAACTAAGTTCTGTCGGTGTAACCAAGACTTGAATCAGTGGCGTAGACAAGATGGATCAATAAAACAATTTCTCGCCGCAAATTTCTACTAGCGAGTTTCCCAGATCGTAAGGTACAATTTTAAAGGTAGGCTACGATTTTCCCTCAAAGGCTAAAATCGACATGTGTGAGAAACACCCAGTGGTATATGCAGGGTCATCAAAAGTTTCAAACCCAAATAAAAATAAAAATTACAACAAATGTTGCAGTAGTCTAAATTGCCTGTGTTTCTTATGTTATAATTTATTGTCAGTAATAAACTTTCGTGTGTTTTCGTGCCGTGAAATGTATTGCCTTTACTTCAAAATGCACCGAAATGTGTTCGGTCGCCGGACTCAACCCTGACTGGTTAAAAAAACTTACGAAATTTTTTCATACGGATTTTAAAAAAAATTAAAAAAAGAAAAAAAACAAAAAAAACGTAAAAGCTAAAGTGTGAGAAAAGGAAAAGTTAAGTTGACGGTCAAACTATCACTGCAAAATTTTGCATACACTGCATTAGGAATATCGGTCCTTATTCCCAATCTGCAAACTATTTTTGACGCCTTACTATTTGTGCATTTATCTTCCCCCCCCCAAAAAAAAAATTGTTCTGTTCACAGTCGCCGTATATTTGAAAAACACTTTCTGCAATCTGTAATCATTTTATTGCTAATAAAATTTCGGCCTGTCCGAGATTTCAAAAACTGCAATATAGTTGTGATTGATGTTTGAAACGCCGTTGATTTAAACAATAATTTGTCATAACTAGAACAAATAAAAGCTCGAGCAACGAATAATTTCATTAATATCCCTAGTTCGTATTGTAAGAACGGCCGCAAAATATATTATAATAAATGGTCAGAATTTGTGAACAATGCGATGTAACAAAGTTCAATTTATTTGGTACTATAAATCAGTTGAGTACGCCATATTGTCGTAGACATGCGCCGTTGACGTGTTCAAATCGTATTCAAGTGTTTTATTTGGAGATAAACTTTGTCAAAAATGTCGCATATTTCTGATCTCACCAGACAGTTAATACTTGCACGTCGAACGCAATCGGCAGCATTACAAACGTCTATTCGGTCCCTCGTCAATTGATGCTATGTCCAACGGCTATAAATCGTCGTTTTTCGCCAGCAGAGGGCCGTAATATTTCAATATTATCACGATTAAATATCTGCTGTTATAGTCGTAATAACGATAACGATAACAATAATCATAATAAGTTGATAACGATAGATTGCGGATGCGAAGCAGTGTCTGTGTGTCTCTGTCCCTGTTCCTTTGTGTCTGTCCGTCTGTGTCCGTATGTGCGTGCGTGTGACGGGCGCCTGGCCTGACGTCACAGTAACGTTATCACCGTGACGTCATGGTGACGACGTCATCACTCGCACTCCTCGGTGACGTACCACCAGTAGTCAGACTGTCTGCGGCGCACCCAGCGCAGCAGAACGCACGTCAGTATCAACGACACAACCTGCGACACACCACTCTCTTCTATTCACCATAAAATGGCAGAAATACAAGAAACACACAAAAATAGTGGATATGCGATGTACAGCCTTAACTAGTATGCTGTCGAAACTAAAAGATTCTGGACATATAACCCCTGAGAGAAAAAGAACACGCAATTTTGTGCACGTTTGTAGTTTGTAGCGCCACGTTTCGTTCTGTGACAAACGGTAAACGCAGTCGACGGCGACCGTCACCGGTTTTATTTTATTTTATTATTTTCATCTGCACATAGAATCTTCGCTGTACAAGACGTTGTTTATCGTGCAGTGCATGTTCAGTTAACGACAAATTAAACTCCGCGATAAACTCATTATCAGGCAACCATCAGGCCGGGCGATCCATAACGTACGTCACTACTGAAGGTCGAGCGGTAAAAACTGCCGCAGCTGCTGCTGAAAACCGGCTGCAGTGCAAGGACCACGCCGGGCTGGAGCCCGAGGCTGATGGGTGTCCGGCCGCCAACAAGGCCTGTTCACGCCTGTAAATCATTATTCCGTTTCCGTGGCGTTAATATTTTAATAGAGCCCAAACACGCGATCGTCTCCCATGCACCCCCGACGTCAATGTGCGGTGTAGGGGTTGCTCGTGCGCTGGGCCAGGCAGTCCGGTCCACGCTGTCATCTATCGGACGACGCTCCGTCATAATGAGCGACAGCGCATCGTCACAGAGCAGACGTGTTGTGCTCACGCAATCAACGCCCTCCGCATGACGAATGATTCCGATCCACTCACAAGATGATCGTTGCTGCCAGTAATCTCGTTCAATTCAACAGATCCCGCCGCGCTGTCTACTGACTACGAATTAATTTCTCGACGAGAAAAAAATAATCGGACGCTGCGCTATAACACGGACGTGTGGACGACCCGGGCAGAAAACTCGACGAGCCCGACGGGGTTTAACTGTTCCAAGAGGATCGCATAAATAGACATTAGACAAATAATAATAAGAAACAAGAAGAGTTTCAATACGCAAAAAACTAAACGCAAAGTCCTCTTCGAGCCATGATAAAGCCCATAAAGCGGCACTGATCACAGTTTTTAGCGCTCAGCCGGACACCGGTTTACACTGCAAAATCACGGTGACGAAACTAGTGCATAGCGCGGTATACGTTTTTGCGTCCTAGCTTTAGCTGGTATTGACTGCGCCTACCGAGGGAGAGATGGCCACGTTGAATTGACCTGAATCTAAAAACCAAACTAACTAAAATTATAAAATGATTAAAAACGTTAAAACACGAGAAGATACAGGACACGCAATCTTATTACTATTAATGTACTAAGCTGAGCTGAGTCTAACACCTGTATGAAGACGAGGAGAGTTAGCGGTAGGCCGACGACGTACTGTAAATACATGTCTGTCCGGCTCATGAGCGCCGCGTGACAACCCTACGTACAAACATCACCCAGACAACATATTTAATAAGTGTTGTCAATTTCAACGTACCGTAATCAAATCAAAATTATATTTTTGAACGCACTGGAAATGTCTGGAGTTGTAACTTTCAATGTTTATGTGCGCTACAGAGAAAACATGCGCGTGTCTAAAATAAGAAAGTGACACAATAAACTACAGAACACGTTCACGGAAACATACTATATACAGAATAGAGTAGTGGATATGGTAAGATAAAATCCGCAGTCAGTGTCGCCCTCTCACAGCTCTGTCAATTTCGTGTGCGGTGTTCATATCCGTTTCTCAAGTCTTGAGCCAACTGCGAGTTTGCGCTCATTATTATGGGCGATAATTCTTCCGCAATCTGTCGTTGCCTTTTCAATTTGTGCACCGTACCAAATAATAGACCTCGATATAGCAGAAGCTCGTGTTTACAAACAACCTGCCTATAAGGTGGTTATGAGTAATTAGCGACGTGGCCGGAATTCCCCCAACCCCCAACCGCAACGTGCTCCTGGTGGCTGCAAGTACGCCACTAAGCATAAGACCACCGAATGCTGATATTTAATGAAAATCTTTATTCACAACAAATAGTAAAAAGAACACGCTCGCATCAGTACAATGCTACTGCAGAACTGCCGGACAAGAATTGTTCACTTTACTCCAGTTGTGTTGCACTTGTGCGAACAACATCATTACGCGGCCCTCCTGAAGCCGTATTATAGGTCATGCTCGTCCGTCTGTTTGTCTGTCTCGTCTGGCTCCTAACTCTTCGACAAAAGCATGGAAAACCAAAACTGAATGAACGTTTACTAGTGCTGGAGTAACTAGTGTATCGATTTTTAGCTCATAAGGTCAACGGTCAGGGTTTATATGGTTATTGGAGCAAGAATTTGCAAACGTCTAAGCACTAAGCCGACACATTTTTCTCGCTTAAGACAATGCGAACGTTATCGCGTGAAAATGTCGCTTACTTGTGTGTAGAGGAAGTTGCTTTCGTTGAGGCTGACGGGATACAAGATGGCGGCGACCTGGCAGAAGTTTTCGTTGATAACTAGCACAGAGCGTCGCTGAACGAGAGCGCAGCAGGATCGTGGCACGAAGATGCCGTCCAGGTCGCGCGTGTGATTGAACCAAGAACTGTGCACGTAATCCTGAGGACCATCCACCCCGCAGCAGTTCAACTGCACAGAGCCATAAGTCACGTACGGTAATCAGCGACCCGATGGCTTGAACATGCGTGCCCAGTTTGACATCTTGGTTTGAATAGTAAAAAATACGACTAGAACGAGTAGAGAAAAAGTAAGCAACACGAACGATCAGAATGTCCCGAGCAAGTAAGTAAGTAAGTAAGTAAATTTAATTTATAAAGCGCACAATGTCAGCGAGAAACTCACTGAATCTGAGGCGCTGAAACTAGGCGTCACTGCGCGGCCACTGTACAAACTAGTTGGTGGGATAGCAGACGCGAAACAAAGTGTTCAGATGGGACGGGAAAACAGCTACGGAAGGTGCGGAGGTGGCGTGATATTTAGGCAGACTGTTCGAGCAGCAGCGACTGGAAAAGCTCGATCGCCGACGGTAGACAGTCGGGTGCGGCTGACGATCAGTGATGAAGACGAAGGAAAACACTCAACGCTGTCTCAAACTACTGTACCCATTCTTTATACATGCTCTGGAAGAGTGTAAGTCTGCATGACCTAGAACACCCATCAGTCGGATTACCGACGTGATTTGACCTCACGCAACATTTTCAGGTACATCAAAAATTCAAAGCATACGCTCCATTGCTTATTAACTTCTGCTACATAATCAGAGGGCATATAAAATATAAATGCACAAAACATCAGTTTATACACTTGTTAACGGCGACATGCAATGAGTGACACATCGAAAACAGCAAAAATCATAAAAAGGTGATATCACTTACCATCACATCGCCTAACTGTCAATGTGCTGTTGAATAATATCACCT
>Ga0209367_1010187_pt1 | contig 12638 bp, 7 predicted proteins | sample WorMetLIZISLAND2_FD_187412 | JGI IMG/M metagenome (GOLD analysis project Ga0209367, IMG submission 187412) | Marine gutless worms symbiont microbial communities from Max Planck institute for Marine Microbiology, Germany - Olavius geniculatus... ... | reverse complement strand
ACACAACTGGCTATGAAATAAGTGTTTTAGTTTTTACCTCACCCAACGTCTGCTTTTGCACTACCTGGGGAAAGCAGACCAGGCATAATACGTGTTAAAATGAATGGAAAAACGTCAATAAATTCTGTCTGTTTAAATTTGTGGGCCCCAACAGCAGGTCTATTACAAGGTTTGACTGTCTTGCAGCAGTATGTCTACCAAGAGAAGTTTAAGAATGTTTGTAACGTCAAGAAGTGATGGTAGAGCCTGTATTGGTCAGGAGCAGAACATTATCAATACTGCAGCTGTAAAGTGGGCCAGTGTACAAGTGTCACAGTGGGCCAACACTTCAAGCAGTTTTACTGTAGGCAGTTGAAAAATGGATAACTGAATGAAATGTCAGCCACAGTGTCAGAAATGTGAACAGAATGTGTTTTTACGCGTTATGTTAATTAAGCAATCATGTCGCATTGAATAAAAAAGTGATATTTTGTTTGTTCTATTTCCCCAGGTAGTGTAGAAACAGATGTTGAGCGAGACGGGAAATTAAATTGTCACTTGACGACAAGTTGTCTCAGGAATACTCGTACCAAAAATTATTAAAATCCGATAATCCTTCTTCACGTTACAGTCGAAAATGTCGGGCATGTCTTTTTGGGGACACAGTGTATACCCATTACCCTGACACCGGGACTATAGTTTACAGAGCTTAGACTTAAGTGACTATGCGAATCCGACGTAACCTTTCCATAGACTATCTGTTGCCGAGCAGTACGGTCGGCTATCTTAGCGACGGCTGAGTTTTTTTTGTTACGTTTTATCAGTAAACCAGACGAACTGCATCGTCGAAGCAGGGTAGCGTCGCAGCAACTGACGGCACCGGTGCCGGTTGAAGCGAGAAACTTTGTTGTCGAAGAATGTTTAATTAACGGCCAAATTTTATTTAGTTATTTTAAGTCAGTATTATTCTAGCTACAGCTACTAAAATGTATGTGTGAATTTATTGTTATGCGACTGAATTACGGAAAACAATAAGCCCAGCTGTCGCTAGATGGGGCCGACCGTACTGGTTGTCACTGACATTGAAGGTCATACAAGGTCGATGATTTTCATTTCATTTCAAAGGGCGTATGCCACTTGCTATTAGTGATTAATAGTAACCTAGGCCATATCTTGCACCGTTTATTTACAATACATCCGCTACGGACAGACAGACGGACGGACAGACGACAACCAAGACAAAGGGTCGATTTTTAAGCTTACAGCTTAACAGTCTCCCCCAAAATTATTGTAGTAGTAGTAGTTGTTGTTGTTGTTCAGTTGTTGTTGTAGTAGCAGTTGATTGTAACTGTCGTTGTTGTTGTCAAAGTTTGTTGTGTGTGTGTGTTGATTGCGCAGGCACTGTTCAGCGGCACAGAGCTGTTACAGACATTGCTCGTTTTACCGTTATGTAACACAGCTAGCAGCCTGTCCGCCCCTAGTCCACGCCGTTGTCTAGCTATACTTAGCGTAGCCATGTTTCACATCGTCACAGCCTGCTTCGACCAGTTCTACGTCCACGTGCTGCGCAACCAGGCGCCGTGGCATCTATGGTCACGTGACGTCGGCCTGATGATTGTTGACATTCTGTACGTCGTCATGGCAACGGTCTGGTGGTGCCAGTTGCTGAAGCAACCTCGGCTTCGCGGTGCTCGCGTCTCACGGATTGAACTGATGTTGGCTGCTGGCTTCGTTCTGCTGCTATTTGTACTCTGTCTGGCCGTCTGATGACGTGGGCTTAGACCTAAAAAACCTGTGCTCCCGGTGACAGTCGGCAAAAAACTACCGACGGGTGGCGGCGAAAAAATTTTTGTTGTTTATTTTTATATTATGATGTGTCGTGTAATATTACCCAACAAGTCACAAAAACAAACTGACACACTAAACAGTACTCACGAGAACTTAAGCAACCTTTCAGCCTTTTAGACAAGGTGCAAACAGTAGGCTATTTTTCCGTGAAACTTCGAAAGCATACTGAAATCTGCACTGATATTTTTGAAGGTCCAATAAAAATTGTAGGGACGCATGTTTTTTTCTAGAGACGGATGGCAATCGGAAGCACAGTTTTTTTTTATTTTATTTGTTTTTTTTTATTTTAGGCTTTACAAAGAAGTGCTCAAAGTAGCCTAAAACTAGAATTATTAAAAGTAAAGTAAAACTCGCATGCGATATGTTTTAGGCATGCGCGCTTTTAATAACGTTGCAACCAAAATCGACGATTTTGCGGTCGACCGGCTAAATAGCACTTTACTGCACAAATTATGCAAATGCAATGTACACAGTCAGTGCATTTTGCACCACAATGGCACAGTTGCCAGAAAAATCATATTACTCCTCCTCTCTAGCCGGTGTTCATTTAGTTTGCAGTTTTGCGGTATATACGCGATATTAATATACCGATGCATTTCGTTCAGAAGTTGTGTGTGGATTTTATTTTATTTTTCTCACTATATTGTTCATAGTTTGTGTACGATCTCTGTATTGAGGAAATAGTTACGGTAACTAGCTGACGCCACTAAACGAAGTCAACTGTGCACAGTAGCCCACTGCGCACTTCTACCATACACTACTACAGTAAACTATTAAAGATACGTTTAGCGCGTGCTAAAAGCAAGAAGATTGCAAAAATACTTTTACTGCAAAATCTTTGTAATTAAAAATTAAGTGATTGCATTATTGACACCGTTGTTTTTAACTTGTTTAGCGACAGCTGAACTATGGCTTTAAGGTTAGCGCCATAATAATAAGTCCTCAGCGATAGTGATGTGATGGAGGTTTTGAGATTGAGATTCGATGTTGATATAACAGTTTTTGGCACTGTAATTCAGGAATCAGGAGATGTAGGCCTAGGCCTACAATAGTTACAGGTAGACAACATTCTGAATGAAGCTTTCAAGCGAAAAGCTCCCCCTAGGACCCGCGCCCCTAGAACCGCCCTTGGCAGACAGATGCCACCTGCCTATTTGAGTTAAACCAGCTTTAGATTTTAGCCCTTTTCCTTCTCCTCTCCCTCAACTTTTTTTATCCTGGAACCGGATTTGCATTTTGTGTTGAAAGCTGTTTTTAGCGCCGGTTTGACTAATTTTTTTTGCGTATATTTCGGAGGCAAAGTCTATGTGAAAACGAATGAAGAAATTTGCATGTATCAGCGAACCAAAAAAATGTGCGCCATGGACTCTTAAGAGTTCGTTGATGATAAATACGCGGATATTTGGTATAGAATTCTTGCAAGGGCAAGCGAGCAAGCGTCTACGACTAGCGGGGTGATCAATGCAGTCGCGGCATCTTAAAAAAATCCGCGCTCATTATTTATTTGGCGGCCATCCAAATAGCCTGTATAAGCTGCAGGTTTTTTTTGCACGGCCGCTATAAATTTGTACGGCCGCCGGATAAATAGGTATAGTGGCCTAGAGGCTATTTATCCGGTTAAAGAATTTTTACTAAATTGGGTCAGTTGAAGCTCGCGCGCGTGAATTTGGAGACATAATAAAGTTCGCAGTTTGATTCGGGTGTTACAGTATCGTCAAATAAGTGTGAGTTATTGTTAGGGTTAGAGTTGGCGTTGCGGTTAGGGTTAAGTTTATGCTTAGGCTTAAGAGGAATAGTTCGGTTTAATTCAGTTCAGTTTACAGACTTTTTAAAACAGAAATTTTCATAGATCAGTAGGGTCAGACATAGTAAGTAAGTAAGTGTGGTGGCTTAGTGGCATAACGGTTAGATCGTTAGACTTACGTTGAACGCACCAACAACCAAGCGGGCGGCGGCATTCAGCACCATCTGCAGTCGACGAGTAACCTGTGAGGAAACGCTATAGAAGACGGCGTTACAGTTATGACTCGGCTATTCACCCGGCTGCCGGGTAAATATCCTGTGTCTTCAGATACTTTTTAAAAGTCCATCAATGCGTGTTGCTGTGTGACATGCGCTGGCAGGCGGCAGCAGGGAAGCGGCTCTGGTGCACGCGACCGTGTCAGCTGGAGTCATGTACAGCGTCAGTCGAGACTGTCGCGAGGGTCGCATTGCCGCATGCCGCTGCAAAACCGACCCACACAAGCAGGTATATACGACACTACAGTTTTACATAACTATCGCTATATAAGCTTAAAGAAGTTAACAGAGATCGGGATCGTCAAATCCTACGCATTTTAGGCTATTTACGTAGGCCTAGGCCTACTTAATCTATCGTATTTTATGTACTGCGTTTTAACGTCCCTGACATAAATTGGACGTCAGATGTCTTCGCTAGCCATTGGCTCAAATAATCCGCATTTCGGTACAATTAATCTAGGCTATTCGCTGTACCCTCTTCATCTGCATTCACCAGTGTGTTCATATTCTACGTTTACGTACCGTTTTGTAGCGCTAGCTAGCCACAGAGCTTTGCAACGCCATGGTCATTTTACTGAAATTAGGCTTACACACAATAGAATGCGTAGATTGTTATAGCTGGCTGGCTGCATGGTTGTAGAGGACAGTGGTTCAACGTGAGAAGACGGCCACGTCAATGGTGACGACCGAGACGGGTAGTGGCGGCGACTGGCGATGGGCGGGCTGTAGCGACACTCCTGACTACGGTTACAAGTTCACGACCAGTTTCGTCGACGCGCGACAACGAGAGAAGAACTTTCCGCGCCACTCGGCTGCTCTCAGGATCACGATGATGCATTTGCACAACAACGAAGCCGGACGACTAGTTTGTATTGTTAATTTGCTACATCTCAACGCAAAATACCTGCGCGTCACGTGACATTCACAAGTACGCACTGTTCACCAACCGCTCAGCCAACCAGTCAATAGTTACCTCAATATTGCCTTTGAGGCAATAATATTCAAGACGTCTATGATCACTCCGACGACAGACGGCTCACGGCTGGCTGGCTGTATTGTAGCTAATAGGGTGTTTACACGATCCAGCAAACGTCCAGCAAACTTCCAGAAATGTATTCAAAATACACGTGAATTGCTGGACGTTTGCTGGACGTCTGATGGAAGTTTGCTGGATGTTTGCTGGATCGTGTAAACACCCTATATGCTGTACGTCGTTGTGTCGTGAGTGTATATTGTGGCTAAACCGTACGTTGTACGTTACACTATTAGTAAACGACCACGTTGCTTGCTTGCTTTATTCGAAGGGACCGTAAAATACACAAATTTTGCGTTGAGGTATAAAAAACAAATAGGAACTGGCGTTATCGATCAGTATTGAAAATTTTCTCCTCTCGTTTCATAAAATATTGCCCAAGGTCAAAGAACTTCGAAGAAAAAACTTTACATAATGACCTCAACGTTTACCCATTGTGTAGAGTGGGTAAGCGAGTACGCAGTACGAGTTTATGCTACCCCAGACAGTGCGGTATCGTAGTTAAACAACGCTTAGATTGCATTGATTAACTTGTCGTTCGGTTTATGAAGGACGACTGCAGCCGAAAGTTGTGAAAACAGTATACCAGTGCAAGCTAAGTATGATTTAAACGCATTCCACTTTGCCGACTTTTTGCGCTGACTTGTCGGACGTCACAACTAAGCTGTACAACTTCTCTTGACATTTCGAAATGTTTGCATTCGTTGTAGGCTTTCGCGTTGATTTTTATGGGCTTTCCTATCGAAGGTGTGATGATAAATTTTGCTGCTGGTTCTTCATCGTATCTAGGCCTATGTTTTAACATCATCATCAGAAGCGCAGTTTCCAACGAACGCAACTAACGCACGCAACGCAACGGACGTAACGGACGCAACGACCGCTTCTAACCTTATACGGTGTTTACACGATCGAGCAAACATCAAACAGCTAGCTCGACTTTCTGTAGTAATAAACATGCTAATTAGGAAGGCGGACGGGTTGTAATATTGCTTTCGTTGCGTTAAATGAAAATCCCACTCAAAAGCTAAGTTGAGTCGAGGTGTGAACTGGCCATTAGGGTTTATCTGTCTGTTTGTCGGTCTGTATGCAGGCGGTCAACAACTACGTCTCGGTGGCGTGCAAATGCCACGGAGTGTCGGGTAGCTGTGCGGTCAAGACGTGTTGGCGACAACTGCCCGACTTCCGATCGGTCGGCGATCGTCTTCTGACTCGCTACGACTCGGCGTCCCTAACCGTGTTCAACCGACACGGCACTTCACTGATCAGGCCGTCACCCGCTCGTCGCCACGACATCCAGAGGTTAGCTTCACCAGAAAGCCCAGTTGTCGCTAGGGAAAACAGTTCCTGTTGCAGTACTGACATTCAGAGCCATCCAAGGTCGACGATTTTCATCTCATCTAAAAGGGCGTGTGAGATTTCCTATTAGTGATCAATAGCAGCATAGGCCCTACCGTTAGCCACAATACATCCGTATAACATACGGACGGCAGACAGACAGCAGACGACAACGATGCCAAGGACGTCGTACAGCATAACTGTAGCGCGTCAGAAATGATTAACTGAATTGTGACGAACATGACTGGCAATAATATTGTCTCTATCAATGTCATATGTGTTACACTGCATCATTTTTGTTGCAACATGTGCTCAAAATATTTTCCCTTAACACGAACGCAAGCGGTAGACATCGACGCCACTCGCCAACTCAGTTCGTCGACGTGCGATCTTAAAATGAATAGGCCTACGACTAACGTTAAATAAAGGCCTAAGTAACAAATTTTCGATGATTTTGTTTTCTTAGTAATTTTCTGAGCTGACGCACAGCTCTACACAGCATGAATTCATTGTTGTAAACGGTCAAACTGCGACGCGTGCATTTCACAAGATAGTGTAGCAGCAGGACTAAAGTGAGGTGGGCAAAATTATAGGCTCTACAGCAGTGTTTTTAAACCTTTTTGCTGCAACGGAACCCTACATAAGTGTCAAAATCACTCACGGAACCCCATGACAGGCAATGATCCGTGAGTCCAATGGCGTAGGCAAAGTGAAATTTTTAGAGTGTCTGAGGACCGATGTCCTGAAACGATAACGGCGAAGCAGCAGGCAAAAAACTTGTTTAATTTTACCGTATTATATAATATTATTTAGCATTTTTTTTATTTCACTCGAAACCAAAAACACTTCACGAGGCAGTCGCCAACGGCCCAAAAATTATCATTCGATCTTTTACGTTTTTACGCTAACGGACAGCACAAAGGGTATGGACACCCCAGCCAGTTGCACTGATGGGCGAAGCTTCTATATTTTTCAAGCAGAATTTTTCAGGAAATGATCGAAGGTCTTCCAATAAATGGACACACGATTCCTCAACACTAACACTAATAAGTTAGTGTTCGGTGTTCAGTGCAAATATTCTAACATTGTTAACAACAAGAAAAATATTCAACACTGTATGCAAAAGAAGACGGCTAGAAGCACTAATTTTAAACTAAGCAATCGGTGCATAGTACTTCTGTGGTTTGTTCTGATGTAATTTCGCACGCTAGGTTATTTTTATTTTTTACTGACGAGCCGCGGAACCCTTGGTAGATGCTCGCGGAACCCTAGGGTTCCGCGGAACCCTGGTTGAAAACCACTGCTCTACAGCTATGGCACGATTGTCGTCTGTCCATCTGTCTGTGGGTAACAGATGGTAAGTGTTAGATCGTATGAGAGAACTTTTCGCACAAGTAATTTAGCCCTGTATATGTTGAGGCGCTTTGCATACAGAATTTGGGGGATTCAGTGCAAGGAGAACAGTTTCAAATTTGGGGTTGAATAGAGTGAGTAAGAAAAATGTACGTTTTTCAACGAATAACTGGTCATATCTGCAAACGGTGTTTTTCTGAGACACAATGTATATTGCGCACCATAATCCGGCCAATTCTGGCTGCTGGATCAACATGTATGTAAAATAACATGTATGTTATTTTATATCAGCGTACACGCATCACCTTCGAACGCTGAAGCACGTCGAGGGCGACGACGACGACGACAGAGGAAACAACGATCGGCCAGTCGACGGGTGGGCAAGGATCAGCTGATCTACGTCGACGAGTCAGCCGACTACTGTTCGTCCACACGCGGACGACGCTGTATGCGGCCGTCCCGCAGCGAGGTTGCAGTGGGTCGGCGGCTGGAGCAGGCCGACTGTGAGACGCTGTGTTGCGGCCGGGGTTACAACGAGTACCGACGCACGACGACAGTCAGGTGTCGTTGTAAGTTCGTCTGGTGCTGTCGCGTCGTCTGTGATGCCTGCCGACGTGCGGAGAACGTCGTCGTGTGCAAATAACGTCACGGACGAGAACTACGTGCTATACGTCTAAAATAATCTTTGAATAAACTTAATACAAAGCGACGTAACTAAACCGAACTGAACTGACACGGTTTAGTTTTTGACGAACCGCGCGAGCCTATTAGTCATTGGTTGTCGCCTACTTGAGCGTAGTCACGTCAGCCACCGACGCTGCTAGTTCGTCAAAAACGAAACTATGTCAGTTCAGTCTAGTTCAGTTCAATTACGTCGCTCTGTGCACACATTTAGAACAGGTTGAAGTTCAAAGCGAAATGACGGATCCTCCTGTCATGTTCTTAAATTCCACGACAACTTATTCGCCGTGGCGACATCTAGCAGCGAACGCAAATCGTTCTGATCGAGAAAGAGGCAACAGCGGTTACGGAGACGTTAACAGTTTGACTAACAAAGGTTATAATATGATGAATTTATATCAGTGTGCATAAACAAATTCCTAGTCTGTGGCGTCACGGGGACGGGCACTGGCAACCTTTAAGTAGACGGTTTTTTAGATATCAGAACGTTTAACTTTCTCTCCCATCTTTCTTTTCTTCTATTCTTTATATTTCCCATGTGTTCTACTGTCTCTAATTCTACCAAACTAAGATCATGCATTCTCTAGTCTGTCCATGACGAAAAAACCTACTGACATACTTAGGCTGTAACCTTTCAGTTGTCAGGCGTCGCAAGCATTTTTTGACGCGCTACAGCTATGCTGCAGAGCGTCTGTGGCACGATGTGTCGTCGTCGTCTGTCACGGATGTAATGTGGCTGAACGGTGCGAGATAGGGCCTAGGTTGCTATTGATCATTAATAATTCGTATATTGGCTTTCAAATGACATGTAAATCATTGATCTTAGATGACCTTGAAGGGTCATAACGCACTACGGTATGCCAATCGTGCAGTATTGCGGCTAAACGGTAAGTCGTAGGAGGTCGGCGATGGTACCATCTGATAAAGCGTTGGCAACTTCTTATAGGCTGTCGATAGTAACCATGTCCCATCTGCAGCGGTTTGGCGGCTATTTTCAGTGGAAAGTTTCAAGCTATAAGGGGCCGTATCTTGGAAACGGTGAAAAATAAAGCCAAGGTTAATCAAAAAATATCACTAACAGGAAGTGGCATACGCTCTTTTAGATGAGATAGAAATTATTGACCTTGGATGACCTTGAAGGTCGGTGCGCGCTATTGTGGCTAGACGGTGCGAGAGAGGGCTTCTGTTGCTATTGATAACTAATAGGAAGTCTCATATTGGCTTTTAAGCGACATGAGAATCATTGACTTTGGATGACCTTAAAGGTCAGTACTGCAACAGCATCTGTATAGGCTGTAACGCGTCTTCTCTAACGACAGTTGGACTTTCTTGTTTAGTCTCGGGGTATAGTAGCCATGCTGCCAGGTTGCATGAGGCCGTAATTGCAGGCAGTGCGCTTTTCAGTTTGGTTGAGCACTGAGCAACGGTCACGTCAGCAGCATATCGAATTCGCGCTATCTAAAACTTTCAACTTTTATTATTAACTCGTAATAACTATACATGCATTTGCAACAGTGCAAGTGACTGAAAAAAGTACAATAAAGAACACAACGTTAATTAATTCATAGCACGAACAACTACCAAAATAAAATGTTAAATGTTTCAACACGACGAGACAAAATCGTATATGTGTATACGCATGTCTGGTTTGCGTTGTGTAAAAGAGCACCATTGCATTAGCCAGATGAAAAAGATACAAATGTAAACTGTGCGAGTATTCGTATATATTCACGAACAACTGACACAGTCACAACTCACAAGCGCCACTGGTAAATAAAATGACTGCTACACACTTTCAATAATTATGCTTCAATGCAATTTTCGACCTGCAGCCAGAGTCGGACATCTAGAGAGACTGGTGGAAAGTATGGGTCACTGAAACTTCAAATGGCGAAGACAGGGACGGAATCTCGTTGTTAAGGCACTGCTAAGGCATAAAAAACAAGCAAATTTTTTTAACCATAACTTGAAGAGAGGTTATCCAATTTTAATAATTTTTGGTACACATATTCACGACACAACTGGCCATCAAATAGCCGTTCAATTTCCCACCTCACCCAAGATCTGTTTCTGCACTACCTGGGAAAAACAGAACAGACAAAATATGCAATAAAATCAACAAAAAAACTTTATAAAATTTTATCTTTCCGGATATGTGGCTACCAACAGCCAATCAATTACAAGGTTTGACTGTTGTGCCGCAGCATGTCTATTAAATAGGCATAACATTCAGGAATATTGATGAATTCAAGAAGTGACTGGTGAAGTCTGGATTGGTCTGAAGCAGAACATTATCAACGCTGCTATCAACGAATAAAGAAAGTGTCTCCGAGCCGAGCCCATGTTCGTGAGCCAACATTTCAAACTTTTGTAGGCAGCTAAAAATGGACAATTAGATAAACTATTAGCTAAAATAATGAAATCATGGACAAAGTGTGTGTTTTGTGTGTTGTTTTGTTTAAGCAATAATACCAAAGTGGTTAAAAATGCAATATTTTGTTCCTTTTTATTTCCCCAGGTAGCGCAGAAACTAACAATGGGTGAGGTGAAAAACTGAACAGGCATTTGATGGGCAGTTGCATCAGGAATATTTGTACCAAAACTGACTAAAACTGGATCACTTTTCTTCAAGTTATGATGAAACAAATTTTGGTGTGATTTTTATACCTCACAGTGTAGACTATACACTGTTGGCATACGGGAGTCTTGTACAGAAAATTTAGACTTAGATTGGTAAAACAAGTTACACCGTATTAGAGATTTTGATGACTTTTTTGAAATAAATTAAGATATTGGGTCAGGTCTTTTAAGCATACTCTGAGTAGGCCTACGATTGCTTCTGCTATCTCCATAATTTTAAAAATCTATAGGCCTATACAAGAAGTAATGACGAAACACTGACTTGACACTGTAACAGACGGGGGAGTAGTGTCAGATTTAATATTAGTAGGCTACAAGCAATAGGCCTACGTTTCGTTAATAACCAAGCAATGAGTGCCAGTTCTAAAAAAAATTGCAACAAATGATAAAAGTACAGTAGCACTACTGGGGAAAATATCAGAAAACACAGCATGCTCAAAACACGGACACCAGAAAAGAAGCCAACACAAGATTTTGAGATGTGTATCTGGCGCAAGACGCAAAAGATATGCTGGACTGCACAGTGTGTCAAATCAAAAAGTCTCGAGTTTGATGCAAAAACAACGCTTTCTGGTCCACGTCATTTAGTGCTTAAATTGTGAAAAATTAGCTAGGGTTGAACTTTTCGATGGTCGGAGACTGACCAAATTTGTGACGTAAATCGTATGTATAGGCCTACAATATTTAACTGACCCTTTGTACATAATTTGACAGTGTGTTAGGGGGTTGAGAAAACAGTTGCGGGTTCAAGTCCCCAGCCCCCTCTCCTCCCTAGCAATTTAAACACTGACGTCATCAAGCAACGCCAAGCGGGGAAAAGAAGGAAGATGTTGGACTGTCACTTAGGTACTAAGTGAACAAGAAAACAAGATCAGCTACGATATCACGACATAAAAAACTGAACTCCGGAGAACGAACGGCATCGACATCAACCGAAACTGTGTTGGGCGGAGCACACAAGAAGACATAGGGTCTATTATAGGATCTACCAGAAAACAGGCTGATTAGTATTTCTTCGCGCAAAAATGTGGCCACAAAAACGTGGCCATGGCACTGCGAATATCTTTGTCTTTCGATGAAGCATGGCTACCACTTTTATAGGCTACATCAAATACTTCGGGGTTACAAGTAGCCAACGACAAAATGACCATTTCGAACAGTCACACTGAACAACACGAGGGCCGACAATAAAAATACAAGCAGAACAGAATGTTCGTAGAGTTGCTTTAGAAGTAGGAACAGTTTCCAGATGAGCCAGCCGTCCCACGAGTGCCAACTCGCGCCTCCGACGTAGCGAACGTATGTGCCGTAGTACTTGGACGCGGGAATGACGAAGACGCCACCCTCCGCGGCGTAGCAGGAGACTAGGCGCGTGAAATAGACGGGACCGGTGCGGAACATGACAGTAGTGTAAGGCAGCGGGGGGTACCAGGGACTGACGGCGGCTCGACGTAGACCGGCAATCACCCCGCGTATCACGGCATCATGAGGCCGTCTCACTGCAATGAAATCGTTCGACACACCTAGCGGTTGCGTCGGTGGAACCAGAACCCCCGCGCCGATCGGAGCGCTGGCGAATATCACGGACAGTGGAGTGAGGCAGACGACGTCCAGGTCGACGTACGTTCCACCGTAATGGTGCAGCAGCAGGTACCTGCATGACAATCAGTCGATCAATTGATCAATCCGAGATCTTACAGTAGTCTAAGTAATACGAGCTACTGCTTGGTCTACTAGAAAACAGACGAAT